>Ga0209702_10006940_pt1 | contig 14154 bp, 10 predicted proteins | sample FRY01_FD_187210 | JGI IMG/M metagenome (GOLD analysis project Ga0209702, IMG submission 187210) | Freshwater microbial communities from Lake Fryxell liftoff mats and glacier meltwater in Antarctica - FRY-01 (SPAdes) (version 2) | ecosystem: Environmental > Aquatic > Freshwater > Ice > Glacier... | reverse complement strand
GAGCTTGAGGTCCATCTTTCGATTTACATGCTGCCAACCGCAACTGCGACGCGTCAAAATCCATCCGAATGGGAATAGCCATGGCAAACTCCTGTCGTTTGCCACCTTGAATCAGCATCAGTCAGTATCTCCAACTTCTGGTATCAGATGGGCAAGTTCTGCGCAAAAGTAGATCGTTCAGCGATCGACCGGAGGCGGTGCAGACCTTTGTGACGATGTTGACCAATGGATGTCCGGCATAGGCCGCTGTGGTTTCTCTATGCGTTCAATTCAGCCTCGGCTTCGCCGCCCTTGCGGAATGCCTTGAAGCCCAGAAATTCTGCTTTCTTGCCCAGCACCACGCGATTGAACACCAGCGCCGCAATGATCGATGTCACCAGCGTCACCACCATGAAATCGATGTAATGGATCGGGATGAAACCGGCTGGCTCCAGCCAGAAACTGAACGTGCCATACAGCGATACGCCCCAGACAACCCCGGCGATGGCCGCTCGTGCATCGACATTTCGGAACAACAATCCGGCCACAAACGCTGACAGTATCGGCATCGACAGCAGGCCGTTCAATTGCTGCAGCAGGTTGATGATACTTTCGGCATTCTGATACATCGGCACCAGCATCACTGACAGCGCGGTCACGCCGACAGAAATGCCCGCGCCCAGCTTCCAGTGGTTCGCCACCTTGCCGACAAACTGCTCGTGAAAATCGACCGAATAGAGCGCGACTGTGGAGTTGAGCACCGCGCTGAAGGTGGTGATAACAGCGGCGGCAACCATCGCAGCGAAGGCTCCGGCCAGCCAGCCCGGCAGCACTTCAGCCACCAGCATTCCGTATGCATTATCGCCCACATCGCCGAATAATTTGTAAGCCACGACGCCTGGCAGAACCACGATGGGCGGTACGATCAGGATCCGGATCATGGCTGCGACCATCACGCCCTTGCGGGCCTCGGCCACGGTCGGCGCAGCCATCGCGCGCTGGGTGATATTCTGGTTGGTCGACCAATAGAAGATCTGGATGAACAGCATGCCGGTGAACAGAGTGTGGAACGGGACCGGCGAATCTGCCCCGCCCACCATCGTCAGCCGCTCTACCGGAACGCCGGTGACGATGTCGAAATCAACCGCTTGCAGGGCGAGAAATACGATCAGCAGCGCAAGGCCAAGGATGCCGATGCCGGAATAGGTGTCCATCACCGCAACCGCGCGCAATCCGCCGAAAATCGTATAGGCCGCGCCGACAATTGCCAGCCCGGCAGAAAACGCGATCAACGGGATTGTACCGCCGAACAGCGACTGCAGAAACAAGCCCCCGCTATAGAGTGCGGCGGGCAGATAGATCAGCACATTGCCGAGCAGAAACAGTGCAGAAATCAGCGTCCGGATCGAACGTCCGCCATATCTCCGCTCCAGCAATTCAGTGACGGTGGTACAATTGTAACGGTAATATAGCGGCACAAATACGAAGGCGAGAATGGCGAGGCCCGCAAATCCGGCTATTTCCCACCATGCCAGCAACAACATCTGGTTGCCGTTCATGCCCACCAGCTGATCTGTGGAGAGGTTGGTCAAGGTAATCGAACCAGCCACGAAGACCCATGTCAGGCCCTTGCCGGCAAGGTAGACGTCCTGTTCCGACCCGTCATGGCGTTTCGCTTGGCGGACCTTGGCCCAGGTCAGGAACCCGACCAGCGCAGTCAGGCCGACAAATACCGCGATCTGAAGGCCGCTGCTAAACTCTGCTGTATCGCCAAACATGTCCGTCTCCCGCCATAGCCTATTAGCCTTGGCCGAGCGGACGTAGCCGCTTGCTTTGGCGGTGCCAATCTGTCTCTGTGGACGAAATGATAATCTGGCTTGGGAAATGTGCATGAACGAAGCGGTTACAATGCGACTGGGCGTTTGCTATTATCCCGAACAATGGCCCCAAGCGATGTGGGAGGAAGATGCGCGGCGAATGGCTGAGGCGGGTATTTCCCGCGTGCGGATCGGTGAATTTGCTTGGAGCCGGATGGAACCGGAACCGGGCCGCTTCGACTGGCAGTGGCTGGACGATGCGATCGAGGTTTTGGCAGGGGCCGGGCTGAGGATCATCATCGGCACGCCCACCGCGACACCGCCCAAATGGCTGGTGGACCGGATGCCAGACATGCTGGCGGTGAACCGCGACGGGCAAGTTCGAAACTTCGGATCCCGGCGGCATTATTGTTTTTGCCATGAAGGCTACCGGCAGGAAGCAGCGCGGATCACGCGGCTGATGGCGGAGCGTTATGGCCGCAACTCTGCAGTCGCCGCATGGCAGACTGACAATGAATATGGCTGCCACGACACCGTGCTGAGCTATTCCGATGCAGCGCGTGACCGGTTTAGGCTGTGGCTGGCGGATCGTTATGGCTCGGTTGCCGCGCTCAACGAAGCATGGGGCAATGTGTTCTGGAGCATGGAATACCGGAGCTTTAACGAGATTGATTTGCCAAATCTGACAGTGACCGAGGCCAATCCCGCGCATTGGCTGGCGTTCCGCCGGTTTTCGTCGGACCAAGTGATCGCGTTCGACCGGATACAAGTAGATATCTTGCGCGAACTCTCGCCGGGCCGCGACGTGGTTCATAACGCAATGGGGTTCTATACCGATTACGACCACCACAAACTCGGCGCGCAATTGGATGTGCTGGGGTGGGATTCCTATCCGCTAGGTTTCCTTGAGATGTTCCCTTTCAGCGAAGCGGACAAGCTCGCCTATGCGCGGCAGGGTCACCCAGACATCGCGGCGTTTCATCACGATCTCTACCGCGGCTGCGCGAAGGATGGCCGTTGGTGGGTGCTGGAGCAGCAGCCCGGCCCGGTGAACTGGGCGCGGCATAATCCCGCGCCGCTGCCGGGAATGGTCCGGCTGTGGACGCTGGAAGCGATGGCACATGGCGCGGAATTGACCAGCTATTTCCGCTGGCGGCAGGCGCCGTTCGCGCAGGAACAGATGCACGCCGGATTGCTGAGGCCGGACAGCAAACCCGCCGCCGCCTTGGCTGAAGTGGTACAGGTTTCGAGCGAAATTAAGCGGCTGGGCCCGGTTGGCGAACCGGTGAAACAGGTGGCGCTGATCTTTGCTTATCAGTCCGAATGGGTAACGCAGGTTCAACCACAGGGAGCCGGAGCGTCGGCGCTATGGGCCGCGTTTCACTGCTATTCAGCGCTTCGGAAATTGGGGCTGAACGTCGATATCGTCGCGCCGGGAACGCCGCTGGATTACTATGCGCTGGTGGTTCTGCCCTGCCATCCAATCGCAAATGCGGCGTTGGCCACGCAGCTTGAAAGCTACGCCGGACAAGTCGTGATCGGCCCACGTTCAGGCAGCAAGACCGAGGACTTGGCGATCCCTGATGGGCTCGCTCCGGGCGATTTGTGCAAAGTATTCGATGGCGCCGTAATTCTCAGCGAAAGTTTGCGCCCCGGCCTCGTTTATCCGGGCGAGGGTTGGGAAATCGCCCTGTGGCTCGACCATCTTGAAACCGATGCTGAGCCGGAATTGGCCGCGCAGGATGGAACCGTCGCAAGCTACCGACAGGGCAGGGTGCGCTATCTCGGAGCTTGGCCACAGGGCGCATTCATCGATGAAGTCATGGCCCGCGCTGCACGCGATGCGGCGCTCGAGACTGCCGCGCTGCCGGAGGGGATGCGCCTCCGCAGGACCGCAGCCTATCGTTTCGTGTTCAATTACTCAGCGGAGGCGCAAGTCTTGCCCACATCGCTTACTGGCGAGATGCTGCTTGGCGGCCCAGCGCTGGAGCCTGGCGGTGTGGCGGTCTTGTCTGCGAATTAAAGAGGTTTCTCATCCAGCCGTTTCGCCCATGTGACAAATAGCGCGATCAGGAATGGCACCAACACCAAGCTGAGCACTACCTTGGCGAGCATTTGCCCGGCAATCAGTGAGCCAATTGGAAACTCGCCGTAAAATGCCAGCGTCACGAAAATCAACGTGTCGATCGCTTGGCTAAGCGCTGAGGCAATCGCGCCGCGGACCATGATGCCAATGTTTCCGCCGCCGTCGTTCTTTCCGCGCAGTCGTTCGAATATCCACACGTTCAGCAGCAGCGAAACGCCGTAAGCAATAGGTCCCGCTGCCATGATCCGCGGTGTTTGGGAAAGCACGGTTTCAAACGCGGCAATGTTTTCCGGCGGCATATTGGCCGATGGCGGCAACATCAGCACCAGCAGGACGAGCAAGGCGGATGCGGCGAGCGGCAGGAATCCCCAAAACACCGTGCGGTTGGCGATCGCTTGCCCATGTAACTGCGCCACCGTGCTCGACAGCACGACCAGCATTAGAAAGGCGAAGATCCCCGCCTCGACCGCGAGTGGCCCCAGTGCAACTTGTTTGAAGCCCAGAACCCCGGCGATAACCGTCATTCCGCCGTAAATCAGCGCAAAGACGAATAAAGAGCGAGGCATGGCTGGGGTTGGCGCCGCAATTGGCGTGCTTGATGTGTCGTTCATCGAGGCAGGACTATTGGGTCATATCCTAAAAGGGAAGCTCCGCGATGAGGATCGCTGCTGATAAGTCCGTTTGACCTTCGCGTTGCAAAAGGCGAATAGCAGGGCTTCTATTTGGTTTCCCGAAAGCTCCTATGCCTCTTTTTCTGAACAGCCTGATCGGTGTTGTCGCAATCTTGTTCCTCGCCTTTCTGCTGTCGGCCGGCAAGAAACGAATAAAGTTGCGCATTGTTGGCGCTGCCTTCGGGTTGCAATTGCTGATGGCCTTTTTGGTGCTTGGTACAGATACAGGTCGCCGTGTTATCCGCACGATGGCAGACGGGGTCTCGGCGCTACTGTCTTATGCGAACGAGGGCACCGCTTTCCTGTTCGGGGCGGAAAACCCGCTGTCCAATACCTTTGCGCTGGGCGCTTTGCCGGTGATCGTGTTCTTCGCATCACTGGTGTCGATCCTCTATCATCTCGGGATCATGCAACGCGTAGTCCGCTGGGTTGGCGGCGCGATTGGCTGGCTGACGGGCATCAGCAAGGTTGAATCCCTCGGCGCAGCAGCGAACATTTTCGTCGGCCAGTCGGAAAGCCCGCTGGTGGTGCGCCCCTATCTGGCGGCATTGACCCCGGCGCAGCTATTTACCTTGATGACCGTGGGCATGGCTGGCGTCGCAGGTACGATCCTGGCGGCATATGCGGGATTGCTGGGCTCCGAATATCTCCCCTTCCTGCTCGCGGCGGCGTTTATGTCGGCCCCGGGCGGGATCCTGATGGCCAAGATCATCATGCCCGACGAGATCGAAGCCGGTGAAGCGGCGGTCGAGGGCGATATTGCGCTACCCAAAGCGCGGATTAGTTCTGAGGGGCCAGCTGCCCTTACGGAGGGCGGTAAAGCGCATGAAGTCGAAGTTGCCGAGACATTCGAAGAAGGCACCAAGCCCGCCAATATCATCGAAGCTGCGGCCCAAGGCGCGCAGACCGGCGTGAAGCTGGCGGTTGCGGTTGGCGCGATGGTGCTGGCCTTTGTGGCGCTGGTCGCCTTGGCCAACGGCATGCTGGGCGCGGCGGGCGGCATCTTCGGCTTTCCCGAATTGTCGTTCCAACAAGTGCTCGGATGGGTATTTGCGCCCTTCATGTTCCTGATCGGCGTGCCGTGGTCCGAAGCGGGCACGGCAGGCGGTCTGTTCGGTACCAAGATCGTGCTCAATGAATTCGTCGCCTTCATCGAATTGGGTCAGCTTGGCCCTGATGTTCTGAGCGAACGAAGCCGCGCTATCGTAACATTTGCCTTGTGCGGCTTTGCGAATTTCAGCTCAATTGCTATTCAGATGGCAGTGACCGGCGGGCTGGCGCCCAACCAGCGGCCAGTGATCGCAAAGCTGGGCCTCAAGGCACTGGCAGCAGGTTCACTGGCCAATTTGATGAGCGCGGCGCTGGCCGGGCTGTTCCTTATTTAACCGGGGCGACACATGACCAATATTGCTTCTGTATCGCTTGCGCGCCCATTGGCGGACATTGCCGATGAACTCGGCCGCAGTTTCTCCGAATTCGGATTTGGGGTGGTGCGAGATCACGGAATTTCGGCTGATTTGATCGCCCGAGCTGAGGAATTGTCGAAGCAATTCTTTGCTCTACCAGACGAGGTCAAGCGCGCTTACAAGATCGAAGGCGGCGGCGGTGCGCGCGGTTATACCCCCTTCGGAACGGAAAAAGCGAAGGACGCCAAGGTCCATGATCTGAAAGAATTCTGGCACGTAGGGCGCGATCTGGCCGCCGGTCACCCGATGGCTGAATATATGGCGCCCAATGTCTGGCCATCGCAAATTGCTGGCTTTGAGGAAACTTTCACCGCGCTATACGCTGCCTTCGAGCAAGCGGGCGACACAATCCTGCGCGCGATTGCGCTGCATCTGGGGCTGGCAGAGGATTTCTTCGTCGCCACGGTGGAGGATGGCAATTCAGTGATGCGCCTGCTGCATTATCCGCCGCTGGAAACCGCAGATGCCGAGGGAGCGATCCGCGCGGCGGCGCATGGCGACATTAATACCATCACTTTGTTGTTGGGGGCCGAAGAAGCCGGGCTAGAGCTGCTGACCCAGCAAGGCGAATGGCTTGCGATTGATCCGCCCGAGAGAGCCCTGGTGGTCAATATCGGCGATATGCTGGACCGGCTGACCAATGGGAAGTTGCGTTCAACCACCCACCGCGTGGTCAATCCGATGGGCGAGGCCGCACACCGCGCGCGCTATTCCATGCCGTTTTTCCTGCACTTCCGGCCCGATTATGTGATCGAGACTTTGCCGAGCTGTATAGATAGCGAATCGGTAGAGGAAGTTCCCCCGCCAATTTCGAGCCATGAGTTCCTGTTGCAGCGTTTACGCGAGATCAATCTGGCCTGAAACGCGGCTTTCCACAGGCCGGTATCGTCTGAAATTAAATTGTTTTCAATTGTTGCATTGCAGCAACAGCCCTGAAACCCGCAGAAAACATGGGTTTTTTGGCTCTGAATCGGTCGCCAGATTTGTTTCACGAGAATTGTCTCGATTCGGTAACAAAACCTACTCCCAAGCGTCATCCATCGCTCTTATCGGGACCGAGTTAATCGTTTAACTACCGAAATTATTTACCGCGAACGTCACGCAAGGGAACTCACCATGAAACTCAAATATCTACTGGCGGCGAGCGTCGTCAGCCTTTCCGCAGCCGCAATTTTGCCTGCACCGGTAATGGCGCAGCAGATCACATCCGGCATCGAAGGCGACGTAGTCGACGCTAATGGCGCTCCGCTGGCTGGCGCGACTGTCCTAGTGACCGATACTCGCACCGACCAGACCCGTACCCTGTCCACTGGTAGCGACGGCCAGTTCCGTGTCGACAGCCTGATTACCGGCGGACCATACGAAGTGACGGCAACGGCGCCCGGCTATGAAGGCCAAACGGTCGAAACGATCTTCATCAACCTTCAGGGCAATTCCCAGCTTACCTTCAAGCTCAGCGACGGTGGTGCAGGCGCAGAAAATGTCATCGTCGTGTCAGGTGCCCGCGTACAATTGTCGCAGCGCGCGATTGGCCCCGGCCAGTCTTTCGGCACCGACACGATCGAAGCATTCCCTTCAATTAGCCGCGATGTCCGTGACATCATTCGTCTCGACCCGCGGGTCAGTCTTGATCGTTCGAACGAAGTCGATCGGGTCTCGTGCCTTGGCGGCAATGACCGTACCAATGCCTTCACGGTTGACGGTATCGCCCAGTCCGATCTGTTCGGCTTGAACGGCACACCTTTTGCCAGCCGTAACTCGTTGCCGCTGCCCTATGATGCAGTGCGCGAAACCTCTGTCGAATTCGCACCGTTTGATGTGCAGTACGGCCAGTTCACCGGCTGCGCGATCAACGTCGTTACCAAGTCGGGCGGCAATGATTTCCACGGTTCCGCTTTCTACACCTATGCCAGCGACAGTCTGCAGGGAGATACGGCAGGCGGCACCAGCTTCGCCGGCCAGCCCTATAAGGAAAAGCGCTGGGGCGCGACACTCAGCGGGCCGATCATCAAGGATCGGCTGTTCTTCTTCGGTGCATATGAAGAAACCGATCTGGCAGACAGCCAGGAAGAGGGGCCTCCAGGAGCGGGCTACCCGACTGAACTGGATTTCGTAACTACCGCTCAGTTCGACCAGTTTTCCCAGATTCTCAGCAGTGTTTACGGCATTGAGAGCGGGGGTCTTGCGACCACCTTGCCGGAAAGCAGCGTTCGCTATTTCGGCCGTCTCGATGCGATCATCACTGATGGGCAGCGTCTGGAAGCAACCTACCAGAACCTGAAGGAAACGAATGTCGAGCCTGACGATTTTTCACGTCAGGGCCGGGTGTTCACGGGGCTGAATTCGTTTGAAGATGAAGGCACCGAAAGCGAATATTACTCGCTGCGTCTTTATTCCGACTGGTCGGACGATTTCTCGACCGAAATCCGTGCGTCACGTGCCATTGTTCAGGACGTTCAGGGCCCCGTTGGCGGCGGCGAAGCGCAATCGGGCAACCCGATCCCGCGTATTGTTGTGGGCGTTAGCAACGGCACCAACAATGGCTCGATCGTGGCTGGCCCGGGCTTTTCGCGGACTTCGAACGACCTCAAGACCACTGTTACCCAGTTCAAGGCACTTGGCCGATTGAATGCAGGCAATCACACGTTCACCGTTGGCGGTGAATTCAACCAGCTCAAGGTGTTCAACCTATTTGCGCAGAACTCGACCGGCACGCTGACCTTTGCCAATCTGACTGATTTCGCTAATGGTCTGCTGACGAGAGGCACCGACACATTCCCGAGCGGTTCGGCAATCGTCAATGGTACTGCAGCAGGCTCCTACGGCAACTTCACTGCCAGCGGCGACATCAATGATGCTGCCGCACGCTGGAAGCGTAACACCTTCACGGCCTATGCGCAGGACGAATGGCAGGCGACCGACCAGCTCGACATCGTTGCAGGTGTCCGTGTTGATTGGCTATCGGGCAGCACGCCCGATATTAACCCGAACTTTGTTGATCGCTACGGGTTCTCCAATGCTGTCGGCTTCGGCAAGATCGATCCATTAGTGCTGCCCCGTCTTGGCTTCACTTATCAGGTTGATAATACCGGCTTCTTCAGCAGCACGCAGATCAAGGGCGGCGTCGGCCGGTTCACTGGCGGCGATCCGGCAGTGTATTTCTCCAACGCGTTCTCGAACAACGGCTTTGCTGTCGGTTTCGGCCGCACTGGTACATCTACTTGTGGCCCAAGCGGCACTCAGCTTGATGTGACGCCAGCAGGTACGTTTACCGGCGTTCCAGCGTGTGTGATCGCTGCGGGTAGCGCTCAGTCGACAGGGGGCTTGGCCGATACTCAATCGACTGATCCCGATTTCGCGATGCCGACCGTTCTACGGGCAAATCTGGGTATCTCAACTGCGTTCGGGACCGAAAGCGGGTTCTTCAGCGACTGGCGCCTGAATGTGGATTTCATCTACAGCAAGTTCGTCAATCCGGTTGATTTCGTTGACCTGTCTCAAGTGGTTAATCCTGCGCTCGGCCTCAACGGTTTCACAGTAGACGGTCGCCCTATTTATCGCGCGATTGATCCGACCGCGACGGGCTGTGGTGCGATATTGCAGAATCAGGGCGGTTCACCGCCAACTTATACTGGCGTTACGGCGGCCTGCTTCTCCACCAGTCGTGATGATGAAATCCAGTTGACCAATGGCAAGAGCTTCGAAAGCAAGATCGCTTCCGTGATTGTTTCGAAGAATTGGAACCGCGGTATCTTCACCGATGGCGGCGCAATTAACTTCAACCTTGGTTATGCTTTCACCGATGCGGAAAACAACCGCTACTCGAGCAGCTCGACCGCTACTTCGAGCTTCGATATCGTTGGTGCTTTCGATCGTCAGAACGTCGATGTTGCAACGGCTGAATTCCAGACCAAGCACAATCTCACGCTGGGCTTGAACTTCCGCGAAGAGTTCTTCGGTGACAATGCGACCAGCTTCGGCTTTGTCTTCGTCGCTCGGTCTGGTCGTCCATACTCAATTGTTCAGGACAATATCTCGTCGAGCGTGTTCAACGACAGTGCCAGCGGTGACTTCAACTCGCTGCTGTACATTCCTACAGGTCCAACCGATTCGAATGTGGTTTATGCCAATACGACATCGGGCGGTGTTATTGTTCAAACAGCAGCGGAGGCAGCAGCCGGCCTCGATGCGTTCATCAACGCCAATGATTGCATCAGCAAATTCCGGGGTCAGTCGATCACGCGCAATAGCTGCACCAATCCTTGGTTCTATGACCTTGATCTGCGCTTCAGCCAGGAACTGCCCGGACCGGCCAGCTTCTTTGGTCTGACCAACGACAAGATCAAGCTGTTTGCCGATTTCGACAATTTCATGAACTTGCTCGATAGTGGCTCGAATGTCTTCAAGCGTTACCGCTATACCGAAGCTCCGATCCAGGCGAACTTCAACTCTGCGGGCCAGTATGTTTACTCGAACTATTCGGGCATCGGTGATCCGCAGATTCAATCCAGCTCTTCGCTGTGGAAGATCCAGCTTGGTGTTAGCTACGAGTTCTAAACCAAACCCGATCGGATGATCTGAATTGCGGCGGCGGCATCTTTTGGGTGCCGCCGTTTGCGTTTGCGGCGCGAAGAATTCAGGTAGTCAAGCGGCCTGCAGGAATTCCTCTGCCAGCGCGCTGCGCAGGACCAAATCGTCACTCTTCAGCGATCGCTCCAGCGCTCCCGCGCGAATGCCCAATTCGCCTTCTCCGAACATTCCGGCAGTTCCGGCGATGTTGTGCACCAGCCGGGCGAGGTCTGCAGCGTCTGCTCCGCCCCGCCGATCTTCGCGCAGCGCGCCCGAGACAGCTTCCAACGCCTCTCGCTTGCGCTTCTGCCATTGCACCGCCAATCGGTCGGCTGCGCTGACACCTGCATCAATCCGCAGGCGATCGGTCTCGTTATTTTCAGCCGGTAAGATGCGGGCTGGGTGCGGAAATTTGGGCGATGGCATTCACTCCTGAAGCAAAGTCTGGCACAGGAAGGCTCAGCTTGGATCGTTCGTCTCCGCCATGAACATCTCTCTCAATAGTTATAGAGAGAGCTTGTCTGGTTCGGGCGCAGGCCCGTTCAGGACCAGTCAGTTAAGGCGCTGATAAAGGGCCGCCGAAGGAATTTGAAAACAAGGCATGGCACAAGATACCAAGTTCTCGACCAAATCGCGCAAGCTGAAACCCGGCACTTTGGTGCTGATCGGATTGCTGCACGTCTTGGCGGTTTACGGCTTGGCCCGCGCATTTGCACCGGGCCTTACCACCAGTGTTGAGAAATCCGTGGTGTCTGCCTTTACCGTAACGGTGACCACGGCGCCGGATGAGCCGGAAGATGCAGAGCCTGTGCCCGATGAAGGTGCTGCGGGTGATCAGGGCAAGCAGGCCGTTCCCAAACCAGTTACCGCACCAACCCCGAAAGTGGTGGTGAAACGCGACCAACCCACACCGCACGCATCCTCCACCGGCACAGCGGTAACGGCGGGCGCGAAGGATCAGGGCGATGGTACCGGCGCAGCGGGATCAGGACTTGGGACCGGCAGCGGCCGAGGCGGCGGCGGACAAGGCGGGATCATAGCCGCCAAGCCGGTGCATATCTCCGGCGGGATCGACAATGCCCGCGATTATCCGGTACCAGAAGGCGGCAGACAGGCGCGGCGCGGGACCGAGGTGATCGTCAAAGTCACGGTGGGTAAAGATGGACGGGCCAGCAATTGCAGCGTCTATAAAGCGAGCCCCGATGCGGAAGCCGACCGGATTACCTGCCAGTTGGTGGTATCGCGCTTGGGATTCAAGCCAGCGACCAATCGCAGCGGCGATCCGGTATCCGGGCCATTTTATTGGCGGCAACGCTGGTTCTGAGGCGAGTTCCCTCTATAAGGACTGGCTGTAATCTGTTTGCAAACAGTGTAGGTTACTATCGAGTAATCGGGCACCGAATAGACGACCCAATTGGAAGGCAGTGCCACACGTGATTACTCCGATTATTCTTTGCGGCGGTAGCGGCACGCGGCTGTGGCCGCGCAGCCGGGTGGTAAAGCCAAAGCCATTTTTGCCGCTGGTTGGTGATCGGACCTTGTTCGAGGCGACCTTGGCCCGCTGTGCTGATCGGCACGTGTTCGCCGCGCCGGTCGTGGTTACCGGTCGAGGCCATCTGGATCACGTCGAGGCGCAGTCATCTGGTATTGCGGGCCTTCAGATTATCGTTGAACCCGCCGCGAAGAACACTGCGCCTGCGATTGCCCTTGCGGCGGCGCGCTTGCCTGCTGATGCGATCATGCTCGTTTGTCCCAGCGACCACCATATTTCAGACGAGGCGGCATTTACGCGCGCGGCGCAGGCTGCGGCCAAGCTGGCTGCGGAAAACTGGATGGTCGCCTTTGGGATTGAAGCAAAGCGGCCCGAAACCGGCTTTGGTTATATCCTGCGCGGCGAAGAAATTACAGACGTTGATGCAGGCGGCCACCGGATCGAAAAATTTGTCGAAAAGCCGGATCGCGCCCGCGCCGAGCAATTCCTCGCCGATGGCGGATATAGTTGGAACGGCGGAATTTTCGCTTTCCGGGCCGGCGCATTTCTTGATGAGTTAGCGCGGTACCGGCCCGAGATGACGCGCGCTGTGCAACTGGCGATTTCCGAAGGCACCACGGATGGTGTGCAATTCCATCCCGATGCTGCGGCATTCGGCGCGATCGAACCGGATTCGGTTGATTATGCAGTAATGGAAAACACCCAGCATGCAGCGGTCGTGGCAGCTGATATGGGCTGGTCAGACATTGGCAATTGGGAAGCATTGCGTGATGCCCGTGCCGGCAAAGCAGATGTTGCTGGCAATATTGTCGAGGGCGCGGGAGAATTGATCGATTGCAGCAATGTGATGGTCGACAGCGATGGTCCGCGGGTGTCAGTGATCGGCCTAGATAATGTGGTGGTCGTTGTGGACGGTAATGAGGTGCTGGTGGTCTCCGCCGCTGGCGCGCAGCAGGTCGGCAAGCTGACCGGGGCTAAACCCCAATGAATAGCGCTGCCCCGCTTGGCGGTAAACTGCCGACCCGGATGGTTGAAAAAGTCTGGGGAATGGACATATTGCCCGCGCCCTTTTCTGACTCCGCTGGCTCAGCGGACAAGCGAATTGGCGAAATCTGGTTCGAACCAGCGCCGGAGGTGGACCGTTTGTTGGTCAAATATCTGTTCACCAGCGAAAAACTGTCGGTTCAGGTGCATCCTTCTGACGAACAGGCCCCGTCGGGCGGCAGCGGTAAAGAGGAATGCTGGCTGGTGCTGGATGCAGAGCCTGATGCGCGGCTCGCAATCGGGTTCGCGCAGGACATAACGTCAGATGCCATGCGCGCCGCCGCCCTGGATGGTTCGATTGAGGATTTGCTGGTTTGGCACACAGCGAAGGCCGGTGATTTCTTCTACCTTCCCGCTGGCACGGTCCACGCAATTGGGCCGGGATTGAGTCTGATCGAAATCCAGCAGAATTCAGACATTACCTACCGTCTGTTCGATTATGGGCGGCCCCGTGATCTACATCTGGAACAAGGCATGGCGGTGGCTCATGGCACGCCGCATGATCCTGCTTTGCGCCGTTCGCTGGGTATCAGCGGCAATGCACAATTGGTTGATGGCCCGCACTTCCGGCTAGACCGGGTGGCAGGACTACCAGCCGCCGGGGTTCTGGCGCGGTATTCAGGCAAAGTGCTGATCATCCCGCTTGCTGGTTCGGTTGGCCTTGGCGAGATCAGAATTGGCGCGGGCGAATGTGGTTGGGCCGAGGATTTAGCGCTCGCTGATTTTACCAAAGCTGAGTCTGTTCTGCTGACCCAGCCGGCGGGCTGACAGTTGCATACGAATTCTGGCAATCCCGGCTCTGCGCCGATAACCTTGCGCTTTGTCAACGGCCATATCTGACTATGATGGGCCAATCCGAACGCAGCAAGGCAACTTCATCATGATCGCCGAAACTATCCAATTATACCAACCTGCATTAATCACAACTCATGTGCCCATTGGCGCCGACCTATGGTCATGATGCGCGACGGTTGATCGATGAGCTTGTTCCAAGCTTCGCAGCAGTGGTCGATGATGTTTTCGTGCGATG
>Ga0209702_10006933_pt1 | contig 14164 bp, 16 predicted proteins | sample FRY01_FD_187210 | JGI IMG/M metagenome (GOLD analysis project Ga0209702, IMG submission 187210) | Freshwater microbial communities from Lake Fryxell liftoff mats and glacier meltwater in Antarctica - FRY-01 (SPAdes) (version 2) | ecosystem: Environmental > Aquatic > Freshwater > Ice > Glacier... | reverse complement strand
CGGCGAACCACTCGGCAAACGGCGGATCCCAATCGCATACCTGCGTGAAGGGTGTCGACCATTCCAGCAATTCGCGGGCCTGGCGCGCCCAGAATGCGTCTGAATCGCGGTCGGCCTCTTGATACAGGCTCTGATCGCTGGTCAGCGCACCACCGACGAATGCGGGCGACGGTGCGAACTTGCGCTGCTCGTACGAGAGCGCGTCAATTGCATGCTGGTCACCAGTCACTTTCAGTAACCCCCATCTGTGCAGTGATGTTTATAGATGCGAGACTAGACGATCGTTATGGGATCAGAAAAATCGGCGTCGGCCGAGACGCGCCAAAATTTTAGACCCCTCGATTGGTTGCTATCAATCGGCATGGCGCTGACTTGGGGTTCGTCATTCCTACTGATCGATATCGCGATTCGTGCTTTTCACACTTCGGTGGCGCCATTCGGTCGCACTTTCTTTGGAGCAGTTGCGCTGCTGATGATCCCAAGCGCGCGTGAACGAATCGCCAAACAGTACTGGCCACGCCTGATCGCCCTGGGTTTTGTGTGGATGGCCTTACCGTTTCTCTTGTATCCGCTCGCCGAACAAACGGTCTCGGGCAGCATCGCGGGGATGATTAACGGAGCGCTGCCGGTCGTGGTTGCCGCGGTGACTGCCATGTGGGTTCGTTCGCTGCCGAGCGGTCGCCAAATATTTGCGGTGCTGGTCGGTATCGTCGGCATTGCGCTGCTTATGCTTGCCCTACTCTCGTACGGCATCGCGCTCAATTTGGCACGACCACTGCAGACCATCTACGGCCCTGCGACGCTGATGCTCAATGTCGTGGTCGTGGCGTGCGCAATTTCGATGCCGTACGGCATCTGGGGCATCAAGAATTCAACTTTCTCATTTAGAAGTCTCACAGCAGTTGCGGTGCTCGGCGTAGTTGGCACCGGATTCGCATTCTGAAGTGTCCCGGGTTTAGTGCAGTGCCTGGTATACACCGTGTTTTGTGTAGGCAGATTTCTTTAATTACGCCATTGTCAATTGCTTGAATTGTAACTCGAGTTCGAACTCGACTGGTGACAGCATGCCTAGCGCTGAGTGCCGTCGTTGGCGATTGTGGAACACTTCGATTTAATCGAACATGGCTGTTGAGAGTTGAAGTCGAGTCTTCCAGGACTGACGATCCAGAAGCTCGACTTGGATACGACTCCAAAATGACTCGATAACAGCATTGATGCTCCTATATGTCAAGAGTGTCGTGTTTTTTGTTTCAGGCGGCTGTGGCGAGGGCGTTGCGGGTGTGGTGGTCAGTCATCAAAGCGTGATAGACCTCGCGTGCGACGAACCGTTTGAGGCAGCGGATGATGTCTTTTTTTGAGAGTCCTTCGGCGCTGCGACGGGTGACGTAGTCGATGGTGGGTTGGTGCCAGCGCATCCGTACGATCACGATCCGGTAGAGCGCCGCGTTGGCTTGACGATGCCCGCCACGAAATAAACGATGCCGGTTCGTGACACCAGACGAAGCCGGGATCGGACACACTCCGCAGAGCTTGGCGAACGCTGCTTCTGAGCGGATCCGTTCAGGGTTGTCGCCAACGACAATCATCATCTCCGCAGCCGAGTCCGGCCCGATCCCGTATGACTCGCGTAATGTCGGGGCTGCTGCCATGGTGATCGTGTCGAGAACTTTATCGTGGGTGACAATCTCAGCAGAAAGGGCGAGCCACCGGTTAGCGAGCGCGCGCAGGGCGTGCTTGACAGACGCGGACGGGTTGACAATGTCACCAGGCTCCAAGGCGACACAACTGTCGATCAGTTTGCTGTTGGTGAGCGGCTCAAGCGTTTCACGCAACTCGCCCGGGGCGTTAACGATCAACGTCTTGAGCGTGATGATCGCTGAACTACGGGCTTTCACGGCGGTATCGCGAGCGATCTTGATTTGTCGGACCATCTCCGACGAACCATCTGCCGACTTCGGGATCGCAGTCGCGATGCCAGATAGCACTGACCGGGCGGCGGTTTCAGCGTCGATGGTGTCGCTCTTACCGTTGTTGCGACGCTTGCGCCGATCGCAGTGGTTGACCTCCACAACCCGAACGGCCTGACGACGCACGAAACTCGCCAGCCCGACCCCGTAAGAGCCAGTACCTTCAATCCCGAACGTCTCGAGCGTGCCAAACGTGCACGCCCATTCCACCAGCTCGGCATGGCCGACTCGGTCCGCCGACACACTCAAAGTACCCAGGCGGGTGCCCAGCAAATTGATCGCGACAGCGACATGGACGTGTTTATGGGTGTCAACTCCGACGATCACCTTGACAGATGGATCGACGAGCGTAATGCTGTTCAACATGTTGTTGACCTCTTTTTAATAGGTTGACGACGCCGTCTGGTCGGGAGGGCGGACAGGACTGTGATGGGTCTCTAAGCCAGGCCCCTATTAGGTCACTGCCCACCCGGCCAGACAACATCTGGATGAGTGCTGACCAGCCGGGCCGACAGATCAATGCAAAGACACGAAGTCATTCGTAATAAGAGTCAGACCCTGCTAGGCAGCGACACCATTATGCTCACAATCGAAACAATCACCGATGGTTCCCATCGAGGGAAGAAGTCCATAGTTAACGGCGCGCTCGCTAAAACTCCTTGAACCCAAGTTGAACGCCGTGGTCCGAATGTATGACCGTCTCGTTGGTGGTGCGACGACGTTCGATAGCCATCGTCAAAGCGTTGACGACGAGAGCAGTATTGGCACTGGGGTCGATCGCCCAGCCCACTGCCATCTTCGAACAGGCGTCGAGCACGACACAGCAAAAGACCTTGCCCTCTCGAGACTTGCATTCCAGTGGTCGTCGCAACACTTTGGATTTATTGCAACTCTAGAAGTGAATCTAGGCGCTCCGCTGGCGTGTCCCAATTGAGCCCTTTTCTCGGTCGAGTATTGATTTCGTCGGCGACAAACTTGAGGACATCGACGCTGTGACGTGACAGGTCGGTTCCCTTTGGAAAATACTGTCTGAGTAACCCATTCGTGTTTTCGTTGCTGCCCCGCTGCCAGGGGCTCGCCGGGTCACAGAAGTACACATCAATGTTGGTCGCGGTGGTGAACGACTTGTGCTCCGACATCTCAGCACCTTGATCCCACGTCAGCGTTCTTCGCAACGGTGCGGGGAGATCGCGCATCGTGTGTACGAGTCCGTCGCGCACTGTCTTCGCGGTGCGATCTTTTTCTAGGTGAACGAGCATGACGTATCGGCTTGCCCGTTCCACGAGGGTGCCAATCGCGGACTTGTTCAAGTTACCGACTATCAAATCGCCTTCCCAATGCCCGGGGACAGATCGACCATCCGCCTCGGACGGTCGAAGGGCGATAGAGACCATAGGGTCAACGAATCTTGTTGCTCGACGAGCAGCGTCGCGACGAGGTTTACGTCTAGTTCGGCCGTACCTAGTCACCGGAGTGATTTTGCGTTGCAACGCTCCAGGATGTGGCGTGTAGATCGCCTGATAAATGGTTTCAGTCGCCACGCGCATCTTGGCATCGTCGGAGAAGTCCTTGCGGAGTCGATGGCTGATCTGCTCCGGTGACCTTCTTCGCTGGAGATTGGTGACCACATAATCGCGCAGCGGCCCAGATGCCTGCAACTTGCAGATTCTCGGTCGAGGCCGCCGCGCAGCGGCGGCGCGATGAGCACCGTAGGGCATATAGCCAAGTGATGACGATGCGTTGCGGCGCAGTTCACGGCTGATAGTCGAGGGCGCGCGGCCAAGCTCTCGGGCAATGGAGCGAATCGAATGACTACGTCGATGCAGATCGTGCAATCGCTCCCGCTCCCGGAGTCCGAGAAATCGAAAACTGATAGGACGTTCAAGTCGGTCAAGGTCGACCTTCTCCCCGTGGAAGTGGGCGGTTCGTGGCTTATTCACATTCGCCAGTATCTCCGCAATTCGATACTTGATCACCCGACCATCGGGATAGACGCGACCCCCGTAGAACTGACGAATGCCCTTATCCCAGTCGGACGCGCTTCGCTTATCGGTGCCGACTCGTCCCATTGCCTCGGCTCTGGTCAACCCCTCGGAACGCAGCTTAAGGAATTTGTCCCTCTGCGTCCTGACACTCTTGCCAGTGAACACACCGGCTTGATGAGCCCACTTGTAACAAGTGATTCGAACAAAGCCCAGCTCACGGGCAACTAGCGAGACGTTGCCCTTGACTTTGAGCAATCGAATAAACGTGGCCTTCTCCTCACGGGTGTAGAGGCGAGGCCGCCCGCGCGGAGTCGACAAACCCGCCAGACGGATCCATCGATAACCAATGTCAGGGCTCACTCCGACATGTAATGCCGCTGCTCGAACCGTGCCACCACGATCCAGCCTTCGAAAAAACTCTCGTTTCTGTAACTCCGACAACAGCCAACCCCCTTAGGTCAGGTGTTGCGACGACCCCTTGAACCTAGGAACGCCACGAGCATCAGTGTGCACTTGACGAATGACATCAGTAAGCCATACGTGGCGCACACTGCGCGCCGACGGGACTCGCCTACGCTCCCGAGTAAAAACTGCTTTCCGGCACGTCAAGTATTCGACAGCACCGCTGAATTGAATGCCCTCGGGCGACCATCACTGCGACGGCCGCCCGCCGGCTTTTGGATTAGTGGTTCCCTTCAACAACTCTGTGGCCAACTCATGAACCGCCAGATCAGCTTCGAGGTGCTTAATCGAATGACGTGCAGCGTTGAGCTCGTTGACTTCGGTTGTTGTCAGTCCAGGCTCTTGACCACTGTTAATGCGATATTGACGTCGCCAGGCGTAGATCGACTGGCCACTCACCCCGAGTTCCTCGGCCACTTCTCGAACGGCCTTTCCGCTCTCAAGCAAATCGATTGCTCGTCGGCGAAGCACCGGATCATACTCTCGTCTTGCCATACTGTCCTCCTTGGTAGATGACAGTAGCGAAATCAAATAATCCGACTACACAAAACACGGTGCATACCAACCAGTTTGCAGGTTTCCAGTCGTGGTGACCAAATCTTGTTGACGATACCAGTTGCTTTCTTGTTCGGCGGGTGGGATGTCACCGATCTCTGAGTGAGGTCGTCGGTAGTTGTACCAGTTGATCCATTTCACGATCGCGAGTTCGAGTTGACGGCGTGTTCGCCATGGTCCATGGAGTGTGACGAGTTCGGCTTTGAACATACCGTTGAGCGGTTCAGCCATTGCATCATCATATGAATCTCCGATGGTTCCGATCGGCGCGGCCAGATCGGCGAGGTCGAGACGGTCGGTGTATCGAATCAACGTGTATTGTCCAGGTGAGGTTCCCAGGGATAGTGGATTGGAATTTAATCAGCACCGATCGCCCCGAGTATTTTATAAACGGTGTGCACCTCAACGGGGCCAGCGCGATAACGATGGCACGCGCAATTTCAGGGGCCCCAGATCAATTCCCGGATTTAGAGACAATGACCACGATGGTTACGCCATCAATCCGATCCTCTCACTTGCAGGGCTGAATCGACACTACAGAGAGATCTATTCCAACATCTCGCGAAAGCGTTGCCTTTAGGCGTCCATTTCGCGCTGTGATAGCAAGTATCGTGTCAGGGATCGGTGTCAGGGGATCATTACAATCAACATATCTCATGTCAACTCCGGACTTCGACTCGTTACCAAATGCCTTCGCAAGAATTCCGTCCCACTCGATCTCGTAGTAAAAACGTCCTCGTGCGTTGAATCGACTAGTGGTCTGGTCGTTGAACATAATGATTTTTGAACTTTTGAGCCCATCGGATTTTTGAAGGGCGACGACAAGTTGGTCTTGTTTTAGGGAATCAAGGTAGTAGGCGTGCATGAAAGTTATATTCCATGCAACAAATAGCCCGACTAAAAATGCCGTACAACGTCGCTTAAACGTCGAATCCACCTGGCCAATAAAGCCGACGATGATTAGCGCAAAACCCAAACCGAGCAGCAACTGATGGCGTGAGTCCCATTCGCTCGCTCGTGGAACAAAATTAAGCATCCATTCTGAGACATCGGTCATTCGACCAGAAGTCAAATACGGGAAGGCACCGACTGCAGTTATCGTAACTCCGGCGACAATGATCGCGTATCTGTTGTCTTCAGGAGAGCATTTCTTGTTTGACTTCATGAACCACAAGATCAGAATCGAGCAACAAAGCAAAAGCAGCACGCCCCTTGCGGTACCCGATGGCCTGGGTGTGAGATACGCCAGTTCGGCCCCTAGCGGCGGATTTACTTGACGGCTAATGATCCAATAAAGAGGCGATAGCGAGGCCAAGAATGCAGTCGACAAGTAGGCAGACAACCTACGGGGATTTGGCACGGACAACTTTGTATACAGGAAGTGTAAACATGGTATTGAAAAAAAGGTAATGAGCGAAAGTGTCGAGAAACTCAGCAGAAAAAGTGGTATCGATAGTGATCGAACAATAAGAGATCGCTTGGTAACCAGGAGGTACCAAGCTAAAAAAAAGAAGAGGAACGAATAGGAGTAGACGAACAGTCCCATTGAGACACGAGTAGAATTGATCGGAAGAATTAAAAACAAAATAGTAACTAGCCGGACTTGTTCTGGACGCAAAAGTTTGACCGTGCTAAGAATATGAAAGAGACACCAACCAGCAACAAAGAAGCCAACAAGCATGATCAATCTAAATAACTCTGGTCGGCTACCAAGTACATCCACCTGAAAAAAGCCATGTATTGCGGGATATCCGTACTGATCCCAGTAATTCTTCGTTTCGTTATCGGACAAAGCGAAGTAGGTATACCAATCATCCCAAAAATATGACTTAAGAAACAAGAGCACTAAGCAGTACGACAAACCGTAGGCCGAGAAGGCCGATTTCCATGGAAATCGATGCGTTTGAACTAGTTGTGATGATGACACATTTTGTTGCATAACTCAAACTTAGCAAAACACCAGAGAGTCTTTTGCATGGATCTTTCTCGGGCTCTTGCCAACCTCATGACTCCGGAGTCAAGGGAGCAGCATTTCAGAATTACCGTTTACCGAAATCGCATTAACGTTAGTGACCTTTTGTCCAACAATTAAGACGCTCTGACCAAATGGAGGACTGACCCACCCCTCGATCATCCGCATTATTGGGATGATAAGTCGATCCCAGGCTCGCAAAATGAGTCCATCGCTCGGCCGTAGGCGACACACTTTCATTCCCAAAAACCACGCAAGCCACCCGAGAGAATTTACGTAGGTAACCTTGACCCTCGTGAACCCTGCGCCTTCGAGAAGTGCACGCGCGCTTCGTTTTGTATAGCGGCGACAATGACCGACATCGCGATCGAATTTACTCATTAACATCGGGCTGGCTGGGGCAAATGCGACGACATATCCTCCGGGTTCGAGTGCCCGAAACGCTGATGCGAAGGCTACGCGGTCGTCCGAAATATGCTCAATGACGTTAAGTGAGACTACACACGAAAACTTTTCTGGACCAAACTCACCCAGTCTCTCCATCTCTAGTTGCTCCACCAAAACGTTGCTGTTCGAGTCGAATCGTTTTAAAAGCAACGCCAATCGACCTGATGAGCTCTCCGACAGCGTCAAGTGCTCAGCACCAAGGTCGAGCCATTCCAAGGCGTAGTCGCCCAAACCTGAACCAATTTCAACGGGGTTTTTACCTAAGTATGGAAAGGTCAATTGGGCGAGCCACTTCCGATAGTTGGTCGCACTCTGAACCACTTCGAGAATTTCTGTTTGGTAGCTGTCGTCGTTCACAGTTCTCCCCCTACTTGTCTGGACTAATGCGGCCTTCGAAGCCATTCCCACTATCTATCGGGCGCGAAAGCTGGGCTTCGGATTCTCACTGATCTCCGTTATTATAGGCGTAGTGAAGTTCTGCAAGTGCCAAGACTTGTACTACTTGATTACCAAGCAACAAATCAGAGATCGCTTCTCGTTGCGAGGAGATAATCGCATGAAACTTAGATAGCGCCGCATCAAGCGGGCGGAGTTGTCGAGGTATCGGTATATCTTCACGGCTCTTGCACTTAGCAGTGTCGTTGTGGTAGATTTCGATTGTCCCCCTATCGAAGTCATCGAGGTGGATAATTCCGCGCTCTTGGAGAACTGAAATTCTGCGAGTGTTTTTTGGAAATGCAGTACCAAACAGCGATGTAGTCTTGACATCACCGCTGAATTGTAAGTCCAGTCTGATGTTGTAGCGCTGGTTATAACCGATGTTACCCACGACGGTTGCTTCGACCCTTTTCGGTGTCATTTGCAAGAGGTCTAGCACCAGCGCCACATCGTGCGGACCCCAATCCCATAGCGGGGATACGGTGTCGCGAATGGGCAATGGTCCTCCACCCCATGTCTCGATCCTTAATACCCTGCCGAGGTTAGAACTTGCTTGCTTGAATAGTTTCCACGCTGGTGAGTGAACAAAAATGTGATCTACTAGCACCCGTGCATGCAGTCGACGCCCAGCCTCGAGAAGGATATTGGATTCTTCTAGGTTCAAGGTAAGTGGCTTTTCTATCCAGGTCGGAAGTCCCATGTTGATCGCAATCAACGCCACACCAAAATGTTCTTGCGGCGAATTGGCGATAATTATGCCGTGAAGGTTTTCGCCTTTGAGCATCTGGCTTGCACTAGTGTAAATCTTCGCGGATCTGCTGCCTACTAATTCACCATCAGCAATTCGAGTAGCAATCGCGGCTAGATGAAAAAATTGATGGTGTTCGATCGACTGTGCGATCACCTTTCCCCAGCGACCGAAGCCGACCAGCCCAACGGAAGCAGGGCCAGCGACTATGCGCGACCGGTGTAGTTCTGATCGGTCCAACTGAGAAACCTCTTTATCCCAGTTTTGAGGTCAACTACGGGTTCGTAGCCTAGTTCAGTCCGGGCCTTGGAGATATCCGGACACCTTCGCATCGGTTCATCCTTTGGATAATCCGCTGGGTGTGGAATAATCGATAGATCAAGAGTCTTCCCAAGTACTGACTCAATGACAGATACCAAACCCTGAATATCAATCTCGGGATCGGGGTTCCCGATGTTGTATGCCTCACCACTGCGACCGCGCAATAGAGCAAGAAGGAACCCAGCAATAGCGTCGTCAATATAGCAGTACGTTCTCGTCTGACGTCCAGTTCCATAGACGGTTAAAGGGGCTCCTTTCTTAATCTGGCTCGCAAAGTTGGGAAAGACCCTTTGGTCAGATTCTCGCATTCCGGGACCGAACACGTTGAATGGACGTACAACATTTGTGTGGACGTCAAAATCCGAATGATAGATATAGCAAAGAGTTTCCCCAACTCGCTTACCTTCATCGTAACAAGCACGTGGACCCATGGTTGAGACGTTGCCTCGATACTGTTCCAATGTCGGAACGTTTAGCGAATCCGGATCACCATAAATCTCGCTCGATGAGAAGAACAGAACTCGTGCTTTGTGATCCTTTGCCACTTCTAAAATATTCTGAGTTCCTAAAATCGAAACGTTCAAGGCTTCAACTGGGTGTTTCATGTAAATTGAGGGGCTTGCAATCCCGGCTGCATGCATAATGAAGTCAATCTTCTCTCCGATGCGTGGGATCGGTAGGGAAACATCGTGTTTTAGAAATGGCAATGAAGTACGTTTCAGGCTGTTCATCAGCGGTTCCGACGAAACAAAATTGTCCATGAGGGTTATGCGGCAGGGTGTCTGCAAGATATGTTCGTTCAGGTATACGAGAGCCTTGGTAATTTGGGTGCCAAGAAACCCTGCAGCTCCAGTCAATAGAAGATGTTTCCCTGCTAGTTCGGTCGCGCTCTGTCCTAGGGCACTTACAAAGGTGTGCATGCCTGCATGATCTGCGGTTAACGGTTGATTCACAATGTCACCAATTCTGGTAGAGGTATGATGCAACTAATGTCATGATCAAATTGCGCCTTGATGTCCTTGACTAAGTGTTCAGCAAAATTCCACGCCAAGATCACAACATGAGATGGAGGCATAACCTTAAAATAGTCTCGTGAGACAACAGGAATATGCAACCCAGGGGTGAAGAGGCCCTGCTTTAGCACGCTGTCATCAACGATGTACTTGATGATGGATGAGTCGAGTTTGAACTGATGCATCATGGTCGTTGCTTTGGCGGGTGCGCCAAAACCACATATCAGATTATTCTCTATATCAATTTTATTTAATAGTTTCAAAAGACGATCTCTCAACTGATTTATTCGGTTTTCCATCGCACTGAATGTCTCAACCGACCGCAACTTGGCTTGGTTTTCCATTTGGATCTGTGACTCCACAGATGTGCTGATCGGTTGTAGACCACCCGCGTGTTGGACAAATAACCTAATTGAACCTCCATGCGTATTGATAAGTTCAACATCGAACACCTCGAGCCCATGGCGGGAAAAGAAGGACCGCAATGGCTGTACAGAGTGGTATGACACATGCTCGTGATAAATAGTGTCAAAGAGCAGTTTGCCAACAACGTCGAGGAGATATGACACTTCAAATACAAGCGTTCCGTTAGGTGCAAGCAGTGACTTGACGCCCAGCGTGATGTCCGTTAACTGGGTTGTGTGCGCGAGCACATTATTAGCAACGATAAGGTCTGCGAATCCAGACTCTGCACTGATGTCCTTTGCCACGCTATGTGAGAAGTAATCATTTCGTGTCGGAATTCCACCGTCGTTGGCCATAGCAGCAATGTTGGTTGCCGGATCAATACCCAATACGCGCATTTCATGCTCGATAAATCGCTTTAGCAATGTTCCGTCGTTGGATCCAATCTCAACTATGAACCGCCCAGGTTGCAATTCGAATCGCTGCGTGAGTTGATCTGCCAGGTCGTAGAAATGCTTAACAAAACTCTTTGCAGTCCCAGAAACATAGGCGTAGTTTGAGAACATTCGTTCTGGGCTTACTTCGTGACCCAGCTGTACGTGGCCACATGAATCACACATATTCAACTGGAGAGGGTACTCTTGCTGGGGCAAGCTTAGGTCGCGTTCATGTACGAACTCATTGGCTAAAGGTGAATCCTCAAGTGAGAATAAATCAATGAGACTTTGAGACGCACAGAGAATGCAGTGATCAATTTTACGCACGTTGGTCATCTGCTGGTCAATCGTCAATGAGTTTGACCCGAACGAGGTCTGCTTCGTACGATTCTTGATCGCGCGGACGACCGCCAAAAGCGATGAAGGTCGAGTCGGTCAGGAACTTCATTGCATGCTCGACTAGAGGCGGCGTATAAATCATGTCACCTGGCACGACTCGAACCTCGGTAGGTGGATTCGTATCTCCGACTACGCGATGATAATAAACCATTTCACCAGATACCAGATAGCAGTAATGCCAATCATCCTGATGGTAATGGTTTGCCCTCACGGCTCCCTGCGTGCTCGTCACATAGATGACGCTCCGAATTGGGGTATCGAGAATGTTGTGGAGTGAACCTCGGCTGTCCGTAAATGGCGGAGGGAGTTCGACGTGAACATCATTGTGCGTAGGATCCATGACCGTCAGTCTAACTCCGAACCGCTACTGGACTTTAATCGAGCGAAAGCGGGTGACGATCATCATGCGAATGACACCAAAAATGTGTCGTGCGTGAATCTTCTTTCCTTCAGAGTATGGTCTCCCGAAATAGTTAATTGGAGTGTCGAACGCTACAGGTTTGCGCTTCATCAAGAGCGAGAGAATTTCTGCCTGTTGACTCCAATTTGCGGTTCGTAAACTTGAAACATCCAGCATGGATCGTCGAAAAACGACATAACAAGAGTAGATGTCAGTGAATGTTGTGTTGTGGAGAACATTGAATAACAGGGTTATGAATTTGTTGCCAACTCTGTGCCAGAAATAGTGAACTCGAGTAACTGAACCGCCAGAAAGCCGCGTTCCGATGACTAGATCCGCTGACCATAAGAGTATTGGACGCAAGAGCTTTTCGTATTCTTCCGGGTTGTATTCCAGGTCGGCATCTTGAAACAAAATGAAGTCGCCGCTAGCAAGATTGAGTCCATCAATGACAGCCGCACCCTTGCCACCATTATTTTCCCTGAAGTGGATCTTGTCGTACAGGTTCGGATGTGAACGCAAAATCTGAGTCGTACTGTCCGAAGAGCCATCGTCTACAACGATGGTCTCATATGCGACTTCTTGATGATGCTGCGACCTCACCCTTGTCAGAAGTTCAAGGACCGTCTTCTCTTCGTTGAAGACTGGGACGAGTATTGATACAAGTGGTTTCAAAATGTCCCCTGACCCGAACATAGGACCTTCAAGCCAGCTGCTCGCCATTCTGCGTGCTCGATGATGTTTCGGGTATCTAGAACAAGATTTCCTTTCATTTCATTTAAAATTTCGTACGGGTTCAAGATGCTGAATTGATGCCATTCGGTAAGGAATACTATGGCATCTGCATGAGCAGCCGCAGCAGAAGCAGACGAGAACATCTTAATGCGCGGATCGCTTGGGACTGCTACGACTGGGTCGTATGCGGCGACGGTCGCACCGCGACTAATGAACCTCTTGGCAACTGCGATTGCGGGGGAATTTCGTGAGTCGTTCGTATTCGCTTTAAACGCCAATCCCATGAGCCCAATACGCCGACCCACGAGGCTGCCCCCAAGTTCTTTTTCAACTCTGTCCACCACGCGCTTGTGTGCTCGTTCATTGCTATCTATGGCCGCAGTTAGAATCGGCATCACCACGCCCACTTTCTCGGCCGCGATCCGCAGCGCCGGAAGGTCTTTGGGGAGGCACGAGCCCCCCCATCCCGGGCCAGGATCTAGGAAGTGTTTACCGATTCGAGCGTCGAATCCGACTCCTCGAATCACATCGCGCATGTTAGCGCCGATTTCTTCACAGAAGGCTGCAACATCGTTGACAAGCGAGAGTCGCGTTGCTAAAAGGCAATTTGAGACATATTTAATCAACTCCGCCGACGATCGATCCGTCACCACACGTTCTCCCGGAAGGTCGGCAAACAACAAAAGATACTCATCTGCTGCGTCTTGAGTCGGAGTTCCAACCACGATTCGATCGGGGTGCATGAAGTCTCTCACCGCAGAACCCTCTCGAAGAAACTCGGGGCTTGAGAGCACGGTTATGTCAGGGCGATTAACCAGCCCACTCACGAGGTGTGATGAACCGACCGGAACTGTTGATTTTGTTACCAAAAAACTTTCACCCGGCAGCAACTCACGAATTGAACGTACTGCAGCGGTGATGTAACCGAGATCCGCTGAGCCATCTTCATCCTGTGGGGTGGGAACACAAAGAAAGGTGAATTTCGCATCTCGAATTGCCTTCGCTGGCTCATCGGTGACGGTAATGCGCCCCGACTCCGTGCACTGCAGGTACAAGTCGAGCAGATCTGGTTCGAAAATCGGGAGCGTGCCTCTTTGAAGCATCTCGATTTTTGCCCCGTCGGACTCAAGGAAAGCGACTTGGTTTCCAAGGTGAGCCAGGCAAATTCCGGTTGTAAGTCCGACGTAACCAGCACCGACAATTGCTACCGATTTCATTCGTGACCATCCAATGTTTGACAGACTTGAGCGTTGTCGGTCATCCGCAATTATACACGGTGAATCGACCTTAGTTTTGCGTCAGCTTCCCAGAAATCCTGAGAGAATCAAGAGATGCCACAAATATTGCAGTACACAAATGAGTTCAAGGATCAGGGTGGGCTCAAGGGGCAAGCGCACGATCGATGAATTCGGGCGAGGGTGCGAACTTGCGCTGCTCGTACGAGAGCGCGTCAATTGCTTGCTGGTCGCCCGTCACCTTCAGTAACCCCCTTTCGCAGAGTGTTGTTGATAGATGCGAGACTAGTCAATCGTTATGGGATCAGAAAAGTCGACATCGGCCGAGACGCGCCAAAATTTTAGGCCCCTCGATTGGTTGCTATCTATCTGCATGGCGCTGGCATGGGGTTCGGCATTCCTGCTGATCGACATCGCGATTCGTGATTTTCATACTGCGGTGGTTCCGTTCGGGCGCACTTTCTTCGGCGCCGCTGCGCTGCTGATGATCCCAAGCGCGCGCGAACGAATCGCCAGACAGCATTGGCCGCGCCTGATCGCTTTGGGGTTTGTGTGGATGGCCTTACCGTTTCTCCTATTTCCACTCGCCGAGCAAACAGTTTCGAGCAGCATCGCGGGGATGATGAATGGCGCACTACCTGTTGT
>Ga0209702_10006930_pt1 | contig 14165 bp, 20 predicted proteins | sample FRY01_FD_187210 | JGI IMG/M metagenome (GOLD analysis project Ga0209702, IMG submission 187210) | Freshwater microbial communities from Lake Fryxell liftoff mats and glacier meltwater in Antarctica - FRY-01 (SPAdes) (version 2) | ecosystem: Environmental > Aquatic > Freshwater > Ice > Glacier... | reverse complement strand
TCCTATAATGGTTAATTCTAAATGGTACGGAATAGATAGCGACAGAACAGGACAAAAATATATCATACATAATGAAATAAATAGAAAATTACGAAGTGGAAAAAACAGAAACAACATAAAACCAACTAGAATAAGTGGTAATGTTTGGGAAATAAAGAATTCTTCCCAATGTGGTGAAAGGTATGGACATCCTGCACCATTCCCCGAAAAATTAGCAGAAGACCATATACTTTCTTGGAGTAACGAAGGCGACACAGTCCTAGACCCAATGGCAGGAAGTGGAACTACACTAAAGATGGCGAAGAAGAATAACAGGGATTATATCTGAATAGAAACTAGTGAGAAATATTGTAAAATAGCTGAGACACGAATTATATAATATAAAATTTATAAACGATAATATGACATACCAGAGCTACATAGCACAAAAAGAAAAAAGACTCGCAAAAAACAAATTCAAAAACGCTAAGAACTCGATCCGGGTAATTGGAAAAATACCCGAAGCTGTAAAAGAAAAAGCTACGGGAGAGTGGAAGCTATTTATGAAAATTGCAGATCGGAGAATGTACGCTTGGAATGATTCCTTTTACGTCAAAGCAATTCACCGAGACGAAAAAACAGGTGAGCCATGCCACAAAGAAATCCGCAGAGAACTATTGACCGCAGCAAATTTTGACCACCGAGAAAACAAGTCTAGAGGGGAAGAACTACGACTCCAGGACGACAATATAGACATCGTGAGTTTTGCATATCACTTCCACAAACACAACGGACAAATTCTCCGTTTAGTATTTCCGAATTAGTGGATATAATAAGCACATGAAACATAGTTTTATTCTTTTGTTTAATAGGTACAGAGCATGGCTCAAGCCCGAAGCGTTGGAGCAGGCTAGGGTAGTTATGTGGCTGGAAGACAATTTGTACAGATTTACGGCAATTCCAAACGCGACATGGACGACATCTTTCAAACAAAAAATTGTAAACTATTTGACGGGCGTTCGTCCTGGATTGTGTGATTTACTTGTGGTGCTGAAAGGAGAGGGGCTTTTATTTATCGAAATGAAGCTACTTTGAAAAATGCTCAAAAGTGGGAAAAGATGAGTAAGTCCTAGCAAAATCATGCCAGCTCAGATAAAATGGATCGAAGCTCTCAATAAAGTTGGCAATGTCCACGCAGAGATTTGCTATGGCTCAGAAGAGGCTATTGCACTCGTGTTACAGATAGAAAACATACTCGAATCACGCAAAAAAGAAGAAAAGGCAAGAGAGAAGAACAAATAATTATTTGCTATTGTAGGAATAAAGACGATAATACCCTTGTTCTATTTTTATTTACCTTTTTTTTATGTTCCTTATACGCTATTTAATTGAAATTTACCAAGCAGCAAAAGCAATCGACCAATACGAATCGAGAGATTTTAGGATCAATAAATATTTTTAATATGGCAAAGACAAAAACAGACATGAGGAGTGCTTCCGAATTATATAAAGCAGACAAAGACCCCTCTTATTATATAGAGGCAGAGCTTGGAATGATCGATATTGGAGAAAGGAAGTTGCCGATTACATAATTTTTATTTTTTACCCTTATTATTATGACAAAGAAAACAATCAATAAACGACTTATGCATTTTTGCTGGGATGGTGCACAAATTAGCACTGCCATTAAGGAATTGCAAAATGCACAATCTATTTGAGCAACTAAAATTGATTTTGATTGGGGGCAAGATGATATTGCGTATATGTACGCAGTTTGAGAGATTCTTGAATCTGACGATGAGTATAGGGAAAGACTTGCAGAAGAAAAAAGACATAGTGAATACAAGGAAGAGGTAGAGAGAAAACAACTTGAAGAGCTGAAAGCGAAGTACGAATCATAGCCCCAATTTTTTATTTTTTCACTATTTTTTTATGACCGAAGTAATTACAGGAGTAATCGAGAAATTCTCCGAGACCGACGCAGCTATTGCAGGGCTGCAGACTGAGTATGGTATGCTGACCATTACAGACACAGAAAGCAAGGAGCAATATGACAAAGTCCATGACGGGCGAATGATGTTGGTAAAAATGAGGACACAGGGGATAGACATTATCGAGGCGGATCTAAAAGCCCCTCACTTGGCATTTAACAAAGCAGTCGGAGAAGAAGCGAACAAAAGACGGGAGCAGATCAAAACCATAGAAGCTCATCTAAAAAGCGAGGAGGAGAAAGTGGACACAATAAAAGAAGCGGCTCGACAGGAGAAAATTCGCAAGGGACAAGAGAAGCTAAACGGAAGAATACATAGAATGAGTACAGTCGGGGGTTGTGTTGATATATCTGTTATTGCACCGCTCTCGGACGAACTCTTTGAAATTGAGTGGTTGAAGGCTGAAAAGATTTTTGGCGAAAGAAAGATTGCCGAAGAAGCGGAGCAACTGAAACTCGCAGAAGAAAAAAGGTTGCAAGAAGAGGCTACGACAAAACTGAAAGCTGACCAGGACGAACTCGCACGACAACAAAACGAAATGGAGAAACAAAGGAGAGAGATTGATGATAAACAGAAAGTAATAGACGACGCTCAGAAGCTCGCTGACCAGAAGGAGAGGGAAGAGGCTCAAAAAATATTGGCAAGTGCTGAATTGGCGAAGAAAACAGAGCTGGACAAGCTGGCAGAGGACGAAAAGAAACCAGACCGCGAAAAACTACTGAGTTATATGGAAAAGATAAAAGCCGTCCCGATCCCGGAAATTACGGGAGAACTGAAAAGATTTTTACCACAGATCCAAAACACGCTCGACGGAATGGAGAAACTTATTAAATTTTCGTAACCTTTTTTTTATGACCAAATTTAACCACGCTGATAAAGTTACATGCACGATAACAGATGGTGAAGAAGCATACGATATTGCCGATGCCAAAATAAGTATTGATAATGGTGGTGTGCCTTTTATCTGTCATAATAATTCTGATTTTGGTGGAAGAGAAACTTGAGATATGCTCGGTTACCCCTACGGTTGGATGTTAAATAAAGACTTCGCTCATGTATGTGTCACCAACCTCAAACTCGCTGTACGAAGTGTCAGAGATGCAGATGTGGGGGATTTAGTAGTGAGGGACACAAAGACTTATATGGTTATAGATGTATTGCCCAATAGTGTACTGGCACTCCCCCTACCGCAGAGTAATTATTCTGGACCATCAGAATTTCCTGTATGGTGTCCTCGTGACCATTTAAAAGAAGAATATACTTTCGTAGAACCAACACCACCACCACCCGAAGAAATGACACTCGCCGAAGTATGCAAGGCACTTGGTAAGGATATTATTATTAAAGAATAATATGAAATGCGATAAATGCTGATGCGGACAATTCTTCCAATGATTCAAAGGGAGACAGTGTACAAAATGTTTTCACCCCTATGTGAAAATGACTTTTACTTCACTGTTCGAGAAATTTGTCGGGAAATAAAATAGGCGAGACAACCGCTATTATAAAAAACGGAGTTAATCCTCGTGTTGTCGGAACTGTAAAAAGTCGAGTCGAGCGATGCCAGATCAGAAATCTAGCACGAACGCGGCTTGTGCCCTAGCCTCTCGATGAGGGCAATATAAATATTATAAAACAAAAGAAGGAAAGACAACCACAAAAGACAATAAAAAATTTGCTTTTCTTCCAAATAAGACGACAATGGTATTGTTCAGTTTTTATCTCTTTATTTTTTTTATATGTCTAATCAATCTTACTGCCGATACAGAAATACGCTCCAGGATCTCCGGGACTGTGCTGAAGCCATTGAATCCGAAGAGTTTGAAGAAACTCACGCGTTAAAAAGCGAGCTATCACCCGAAGAGAGACAGGCTAAAAAAGCTCTTGTAGAGTTGTGCCAGAAGATAGTTGATAATTTCAATTCTTAATTTTTTTTATGCCACACACTTTCAAGAAATCAGATTTACTAATTGCCTACACCGCAGGCACGATAGATGAACATAGAGGCACAGGTAATTTCGACAGTATGTACGAAAGACTACTGGTAACCCTCGCAAGAGAACAGATTGACCGAGTTGTCGAAGCGGAGCAAGATGGCAAACACGAACTAGATGAAGCTCTCGACAGAGCGGACAAAATAGACTCTATTTTTTAATATTATTTTTATGTCAGAAAACCCCGAAATGAAAGCATTGATTGCAGAGATAGGAGGCATGCTCCCTGCGAACATGAAAAACGAGCTGGAGATGTTAAAATTCTTCAACTATTCACCGAATCCTGGATGGATTAAAGACCACCCTGCGGGGAAAGGTATGAAGTATATTCCTATCGGGATCATCGAGACTCTGTTACAGAGAACTTTTGGAGTTGTGCGAATAGAAGTAAAAGACTATAAGCATATCGCGAACTCGGTGACTGTTTGTGTTCGTATCCATTACAAAAGCCCTGTAACAGGCGAGTGGGACTTTCAGGACGGATTGTGAGCCTCACCTATCCAGATCAAAGCTGGTAACACTGCAATAGATTTTGCAAACATGCAGACCAATGCAATCCAGCTTGCCCTGCCTGCTGCAAAAAGCTATGCGATTAAAGATGCTGCAGAGCATATCGGAGCGTTATTCGGGCGAGACATCATGAGAAAGGAAACTTTGTCATACACAGCTCTCTATCCCGAAGAGATAAAAATTGAGGGATTCGGAAAGATAGAGCCAATTTCTAACGATAAATAATATGAAGTGTAAATTTTGCCAAAAATCATTCCCCTGATACATAAACGAAGACGGTATTGATTGAGTCGAGTCTAAATTCTGCTCGTCTGATTGCAACACCGCAAATATATATTTTTTATGTTCTAAATAACCACTTAACCATGAGCAAAGACTACATTGAACGGACGAGGTGATATATTACAGCCTCGAAATTGAAAACATTTATTAAAAGCCCAGAGGCTTACTTCAGAACATACATCAAAGAGATGCCAGAATCAGAATCCTCAAGGATCAAATGGATAATGTCAAAGTCGCTCCTGATCGGCTCAGCATTCGATGACTACCTTTCACACGGAGCAGAATACTTTTTTGCTAAATACTTTCTCGACCAGTGACTCCTCGTTGCGGACATGAAAGATATGTGTATCGAAAAAGGTATTGAAATGGACTCAAAAGAAACAAAGGATAGTTTAATGAAAAAATTGTTTGGACACTACGATGAAAAAATAAAATTAACATCGAGCGACACCGAGAATGTCATGGGAATGATAGGAGAAGCTCTCCGACAGCCACTCTGGGACATGAAAGGCGAGTACAAAGCTCAAGAAAAAGTACAATGCGAATACAAGGGACTAAAATTACAAGGGACTCTCGATAGAATCTCCGTTGAAAAGTGATTGATTCGGGACTTCAAAACAACCTCAGACATTCTGAAATTTGAATACAAGGCAGTCGATTTTGGATACGAGATTTCAATGTCATTTTACTACGCTCTTATCAAAATTGTTCACGACAAGGAATGTGATGTCATTCTCGATGTTGTACAGTCGTCCTACCCCTACCCTAGCGAAGTTTTCCAATATCAGAAGGAAAAGCTAAGCATAGTGTTTAATTCGGTCATCTTGCCTGCCCTAGATGCCCTTGCTGCTATGCACACGATTTACACTGAAACGAATGATGAGAAAATCTGGCAATCCAGAAGCCCGAACGCTCTACGATCAGAACTGTACTGACTCGAAGCATACCCGATTTTGGAATCAGCGATACAGACCTCTATTTCTAATATTTAATCCTATGGACAAAACAACAAAGAAAACCATTATTGATTTTTCCCCTACTAAGATAGAAATATCTTTAGTGCTAGACTTTAAGTATAGAATGCAAAACGCAAATATCCCCTATAAAGATGTCTGCATGATATTCAGAATGCCCCGAACTATTGCCTGACAAACAAAGATTATGTGAGAAATATTGTGAGTGAAAATTTTATACTTATCTGAATAAACTTATGGACAAAATAACACAACTAAAAACATGGCTAGAAGATACAATAAAACATGGTGGGAATAATCAACACACACTCAGTGGTGTCCTTCATAAAATTGACGAAATATATGAGTGGGACAAGTGTGTCTTGACCAAAGCACGAGAGATAGAGGCTGAGGAGAGTATCCTCAAAGTGGAAGACCCACTAGATAAGGTAAGAGCAGGACTAAAACACCGAATAAAGAGCTATATAGAGCAGAAAGGTATAGCTAGCAATAACAGTCAAATAGACTTTTATGATACTGTTATTCAAGAGTGCCAATCTGTTTTAGATAGTGAATTATCGCAAGACACTAAAAAAGCACGAGAGATACAGACTGAAAAACCTGTCTGGACTCCTACCAAAGGAGAAGAGATAGAGGTAAGCGATGACGGAGTAAAGTGGATAAATAGATGTTTCAAGATAATGGAAAACAAAGAATTTCGCTGTTGTTTTTCCCTACGCAGCAAGTCCTCGTTTTGTTGGAAATACGCTCGACCTCTCACAGAAGGCAACTGTTCGGAAATCCCGAACAGTTGAATAGAACTACCTCCTGAGTACAAATCTTGAACAGTTTACGAGGCAAAAGAAGTACAACTACAAGTCCTCACAAAGTCACTCCGAGAAGTGATAAAAGTAGTCAATAAGCATATTTCTAAATAACACCCTACTATGAAAAAAATTATACTTAGTTTACTGTGGACATTCTGAATCATGTTATATATCCTAGTCTTTATCATTGGCATATTTGCAGCTTATGCATTTGCATGATTTATTAGCTGGATACATTCTGACCCCTTCAACTGGATAGTAGACCAGGAAATTATTATCTCTATCAATAAATAATCCTATGAAAATCAAACACATACTCATTTGAGTAATAGTAGCACTGATGCTCACATCGTGTTCAGATATCGAGCCAGAAAGAAAGTGGCAGGAATGTGATAGGGAAATGAAAGGCTTTTTTACTGAGTTTTTGAAATTGGAATACCCAAATCTTTCATGGTATGGTTTCCCCTGCTCTCAAGCCTATGCACTTACAGACAAATCAAGTGGAGCATTAGAGTGTCAGTTTGATATATCTAAGCTCGACACAGTTTGCAAACCAGACAGATGGTATGTAGCCACACCCTACATCCGAATAGAGTATCATCCAAAAAACCTATATTATTTTAAAAGAGTAAACCCTTGCACTTGACCATCGTGAGAGATACAAGGTTGCTCTGCACCTCAATACTTCGTGGAGCTAGATACTTGGTAATTTTAATTCGTAATAAATAATCCTATGAAAACCCAACACACCTACACCCTCGAAGAAGCCACAGCAATCATAGCAAAGCTCACAAAAGTAAAACCCTCTGAGGTGAAGATAGAAAATGATTATCCTATATCCTTAATATTGTTAATAATTGTTTCATCTGCAATTATCACGGCAAACCTTATCTGGAGACTTATCTAACCCCCTTATTATGACAAACCCCCTCCACTATCCCGACCTCGAACGCTGTAAAAAGCTTACAGAGATTTGATTCCCAAAGACAGAGAAAGAGTATACCAGAGACAGCTGAGGATATGTGACATGACCTAAGGCTGGAGAGAAATTCCAATTTAAGATTGCCAATAGACCATTACAATGAGACTTAATTTGTGCTGTATGTACAGAAGATTATTGTTGCCCCTCCGTCATGGAGATGCTGGATGTAATACCAGAGAAGACAGAAAGCCTCTGAGTCTTTTCGATTGTTTGAAAAAACATGGCTTATTTCGATTGAGATTCTGGCTGAAAGTTTTTGGATAGCTCTATCCCCAACGCTCTCGCAGAGATGATACTCTGGCTGGTAGAGGAAGAGCATTTATCTTTTAATAAATAATTATGTCAAACCTCGAAGAACTAGAAGCAAAAATCAGAAAGCTCTGTCCAGAATTGCAGGAGCTGAGTATGTGATGTGAGGTAAGACACTATTTTAATTGAAAGGTATGACAATTTTTATGAATGATAGATGAGCATGGTAGCTGTGATTGCTATGTAAGTTACGATTGTGGTGCTACTATATCTAGAGACGATATGTCTGACCTACGAAAATGTATTATCTGACACCCTATACACATAGAACATATCCTCAAGTGTCTCTCTAAATCACTTCCAGAAGGAGATGTCATCAATACTCATGTGAACTCTTACAATAACCTTACTTTCCGACCAGTTACCAAAAATGGGCTTATTGATTGGGAACTAGATAAACCCCTCAACAAACAGAGCGAACGAACAATCGCTTTTCTTAATTCTGTAATCAAATAACTATGTGACTATTTTCTGGCATAGCAGGTATAATCGTAGCACCCTTACACATAGCCTCCAAAACATTATCGGGCGAGCCTATTGAGTGAATTATCGAGGCAGGAGTTGTAATAGACGAACTTTTCAAACAATAATCAAATAGCATGAAAATAAACAAATACGGTTGCAGAAAAAGCGGTGATGTCTGCTTGGTTCATTGCCAACCGCTACTCGGAGATAACTTTTGCGAGGAGTGCGAAGCAGTACGGTTCTTTAAGAAAACAATCGCAACTACTGAATTGGATGAGAAGCAAAAAAGAACGATTACGGATCTGATTATGAGACATCCCCGCTTTCTAAATAAATAACCCCACCACTATATGAAACAAATATCCCGCATCACACAATTTCTTCTTGTATTGTATCTCAATATTTTTTGTAAAAAGAAGCTCAAGCCATCTCATTGGTGTCAGCCTACCTACATAGAATGATATTATGAGTATAGGAATTGGGAAATCTACATGAAGTATGGAAAAATACTGAACGCTGGTAATAAGAAAAAATGATTTTGAGTATACATATCATGATTCTACCAACAAGACTTTATTTGCTGCAAGCATCTGTGAGTAGATCTAAATTATATTAACGGACATTTTGTAGGGTATGGGAATCTTTGACAAGAATGAACTCTAGCCTTACAAAAAACATGACACTTAACACTCAAGCCACGATTTAGTAATTAAGACAAAATAATCCTATGACCAATTTCTCAATGACATGCCTCCGTAAATCAAGCCCTCTAGAAGTGCTAGAGGTGCGTATAATAGACTACGATAAACGCTTGGTTCTCACAAATGACACTTGGTGTATCAGCTTTGACGACATCTTGTGGCTCAAACAGGGTAAAACAGAAAAAAAATAGTTGCTAAACTACAAAAACAAATAAAATAAATCTATGATTGAACTACTCACACGAACGGAATACGCTCTGAAACACGAGCTCACACAAGAAGCGATCCGAATGGCTTGCAAAGTTGGCACTCTCTCTAGGGTGGAATTTATCTGGCACAAGGACGGCAAGGAATACAAATGAAAATTTATTTTACCGAAAAGATACGCTATCGTAGACCGAGAAAAGCTCATGAATGCCTCTCGGAGTATAACCTCACAAGACTAAATATGGAAAATAAAATCTACATCGGGTCATGAAAACAATGAAAATACGGGATAAAACTCTCTTTTTGACCAAAAGACATCGAAGCTATAAAAGCAAACCTAAACGAGAAAGGCTGGATAAATATTAACATAAACGCCCGAAAAGAAGCGGACAAATACTGAAACACTCACTACTGAACGCTCGACACTTGGAAACCCGACAAGCGAGACGACACACCGCAATCAGCAGATACCGCAGATCAATGACCGGGTAGTTGGTAGTCTTTATTTTTTTATTTTTCTCCCATGAAAACACGATGAATCGCAATTTTACTGGCTCTATTCCTTTGAGGATTGGGCATACATAAATTTTACCTCGACAAGCCTGGACAGGGTATATTTTATGTTCTCTTTTTTTGGACTTTTATTCCTGGAATCATAGCGTTTTTTGAAATACTCGTCTATCTAGGCATGACTCAGAAAACTTTTGACGAGAAGTACAATGCAAGATTTCTAGAGATGAATAAATAAATATGGAATATCTTAAACTCACTGAACTGGTAAAACTCCCAAACAATCCTCGCACGATCACTACTGAGGACATGGACAAGCTCATAGCCTCTATCCAAAAATACTGAATTATTGAGTGACGACCATTTCTTATCTCGACCAGGACTGGCCAGAATGTCATAATAGGCTGAAACCAGCGATTTGAGGCGTGTAAGAAAGTCTGACTCAAGAAAGTACCTGTATTCATTTTTACTGACCTCTCAGAGGAAGAAGAGAGGGAGATAATCATCCGAGACAACGTGAGCAACTGAGAGTGGGACTATTCTGCCCTCGCTAACGAATGGGACACTGGATTGCTCGTTGATTGGTGAGTAGACTTGCCAGATTTTGGGGAAATGAAGGATGAATATTGAGAAGATTTTACGTTAAAAGATGGCGATAAAGAGGCATTCCAACAAATGACTTTTACTCTTGCAGACCAACAAGCGGAGCAGATTAAAGATGCAATATCGAGCATAAAAGCAACCGAAGAATATAAATATTGTGAAACAATGGGGAACGAGAACAGCAATGGAAACGCTCTTTTTTTAATTATCGCACAATGGGCAGAGCAAAGGAAATAATAGTGAAGGTGATCCCCTCAAAAATTGCAAATGATTTTGTGAAGAAGAATCATTATAGCGGAAAGGTAGTGCCAAATTCAACTTTACATTTTGGGTGTTTTTTGGATGGTAGGATGCACGGAGTTATGAGTTATGGAAATTCAATGGATAAATCTAAAGTTAAATTAGCTGTAAAAGACACAGGTTGGAATGAGTTTATAGAGTTAAACAGAATGGCTTTTGATGACTATTTGCCTAAATATTCAGAGAGCAGATGTATAGCAATATCAATAAAACTAATTAAAAAAAACGCACCCCATATAAAATGGATAGTTTCTTTTGCTGATGGGTCTCAGTGTGGGGATGGAACAATTTACAGGGCAAGCGGGTTTAGCCTAATTGGATGTAAAATAAATAAACAAATATTAAATTGGAATGGCAAAATAGTAGCAAAAAAAAGCTTAGATAATAAAAATTATCCAAGTATTGATGGCAAATATTTTTCAAGACATTTATTGGAAACAAACCAAGCCAAAGCTATAGAGGGGTATCAATTAAAATACATTTACCTAATAGACAAAACTTGCAAAATAACAGTACCCATACTACCATTTTCAAAGATTGACGAAATGGGAGCTTGAATGTACAAGGGTAAGAAAAGAATAATTTGAAACACCACGCAATCTCTTTATAATAGTAATATGCGTGTCGAGCATGAAAATAATGCGTCTGTCTTCCAGGCAGAAGAAAGCGGTGCAATACCGACTGACACGCTCCAAATAACATCGGAATAACATCGGATTTATGCCACTAGTCAAACAAAAACATTGATGAGCAATAGTAAACGCTGCAAAGTGAGAAACTGCAAATCGCAATTGACGTCCTCGCAAAGGTATCTCTTTAGTTAATCACGAACTGAAAGAAAAGTGATACCAACCTGCTACTAAAGCCGACATCCAGGAAAACTACATGGCTATGATCCAACTGAGTGAACCTGAGCTCAAACCACTGATGAAGGACATGACCAAACCTATCCTCGTACGTATCATCGCTAAGAATTTACTCGACAAAAAAGGATTCGACATCATCGAAAGAATGATCGACAGGGCACATGGCAAGCCAGCTATGACTATGGGGGAAGACGAGAACAATTCAATAGGAAGCCTCGCACAGGGGCTGTTGTCTCTCTCCAAGGTAAAACAAAAGGCCGAGAGATAGATTTCCGACAAATAACCAATATAGTTTGCCACCTTTGTCCAGCGTGCTAGAGAAAATTTTTGGCTTATATATAACATACTTGACAAATGCCCCTCAAAATATCACTCGAAAAATTCCAGGAGACAATACAGCAAGATCCTATTTATTTTTTTGATAGTGTTCTCGGGTGTTCTCACTGGAGTGCACAAGACGAGATATTGCGAAGTGTCTTCAAAAATCAGAGGACGACTGTGAAGAGTTGTCACGGCACGGGCAAGAGTTACAGTGCGGCACGGATCGCTCATGCTTTTCTTTTTGCCTATAAAAACTCTATTGTTGTGACGACGGCCCCGACTTTTAGACAGGTGGAAAATATTTTGTGGAGAGAAATGAGACAGGCGGCCAGCCAGAGCAAAATGAAGCTGGGTGGCAATATGCTCAAAACAAAATTTGAAATAGACGACAAGTGGTATGCAATCGGAATATCGAGCGACAAAGATGACAACTTCCAAGGCTTCCATGCGGAGCACTTACTTGTTATTGCCGATGAAGCGGCGGGCGTACCCGAAACTACTATGCAGGTTATCGAGGCTCTCATGACTTCGGCGGGTACTCGACAGTTGCTTATTGGAAACCCAACAAACACAAACGGGACATTTTGTGCAAGTCATAAATCAGATCTTTATACAAAAATCTCTATTTCTTGTTTTGATACTCCGAACTTTACAAAGAACGGGATAAAAGATTTGACGGATCTACTGAAGCTCACACGTCCGGAGCTTGAGGCTATGCCGTTGGTATACCCGGAACTCGTTACGCCGTTGTGGGCTTGGGAGCGTGCGGAGAGCTGGGGTATTGATTCCCCTATGTTTCAGAGCCGTGTACTCGCAGAGTTTCCAGAGGAGGGGGACGACACGTTAATTAAACTTTCTCATATTGAGCGAGCACTACAGAAAGAATGGGACGAGGAGCAGTGGAAATTCCGACCGCAGAGAAAAGCCATTGGAATTGATGTCGCCCGCAAGGGTAGCGATTCTACTGTTGGGATTGCTTTTGATAATGGGAAAATGTTTGAGAAAATGTTTAGCTATGTTGGCAAGGACACTATGAAAACAGTCGGGCACGCGGTGGCTCTTTTTAATGACTTGGGGTTTAGCAAAGAATTTGACACGTTTGTTGTGGACGATACGGGCGTTGGAGGAGGAGTTACGGACAGGCTTTTGGAGTTGGGCTATAATGTTCTTCCAGTAAATAACGCGGAATCAGCAAGTGATAAAGAGAAATTCAGAGATATTAAGGCGGAAATATTTTGGAACTTACGCCAGGCGTTTTTGGAGGGGAGTATTTCTATACATGACATTTCCAGAATTATCCAGGATCTGAGCTCCATTCGATATGACTATATGAGCTCGGGAAAACTCTTTATTGTGTCGAAAAAGGATATGAAAAGAGAGGGCTTGCCGTCACCTGACTTTGCGGACGCTCTCGCCTTGGCTTTTTATGGGACGCAGATGATTGACGGGGGGGACGCGGTTATCGAAACTAAAAAAACAAAGAAAGAAGAGGGGGACGATGAAAACTCGACGGGGACAATAGTCGGCGACATATTTGGAAAGAGGGGAAAATTCTAGTTTGATTTCGTTGTTGTTATTGGTATTATTATTTTATAACCTATTAAATTATGGGACTCATTGATATATTCAAAAAGAAAACAGTGGATAAACTTCCGGAGGAGACCATGATTAAGCATGGAAAATCTGGTACCGAGATTATGTCTGGTATGATTCAGGAGGAGTATAATAATGACTTGGTTTTTCCAGAATCAGTAAAGGTGTACGACGAAATGAGAAAGAGTGATGCAACTGTTGCGGCGGTTTTGAAAGCTCTCAAAAATCCATTGTTATCTGCGGAGTGGGACATACAGAGTGGAGGGGATAGCGACCGAGACAAGGAGGTTGCGGAATTTGTGAATAGGAATCTTTTTGTGAATATAAACTTTCAGGATTGGTTGAGAGAAGTGTTGACTTACTTGGACTTTTGATTTAGGTATTTTGAGAAGGTCTACCAGGTAAAAAATGGAATGATTGAGTGGAAAGAGTTGGCGTCGCGAGTGCAAAGAGCTCATTATATTTGGGGTGTTAACGGGGAGGAGTGGATAAATGGACACCCGGCGGGGATCACGCAAGTCATAAATAGCAACGATGAGGGCGGGGAGGCGAATTACCCGGAGATCCCTTGGGGCAAATTGATTTTGTTTTCCAACGAGAGGGAGGGGAATAATTACGAGGGCGTGTCTATCCTACGACCAGGCTACAAGCATTATTTTTATAAAGATTTGGGATACAGAATACAAAGTGTGTCATCGGAGCGGTACGGAGTGGGCGTACCAGTCGCGACTGTCAAAAACAGCATGAGCACACCCAATAGGACAAAGGTTGA
>Ga0209702_10006925_pt1 | contig 14179 bp, 10 predicted proteins | sample FRY01_FD_187210 | JGI IMG/M metagenome (GOLD analysis project Ga0209702, IMG submission 187210) | Freshwater microbial communities from Lake Fryxell liftoff mats and glacier meltwater in Antarctica - FRY-01 (SPAdes) (version 2) | ecosystem: Environmental > Aquatic > Freshwater > Ice > Glacier... | reverse complement strand
GCCAAACGGTTTAGTGTTAAAATCTCATCCTTCAAATCGCCTTCTCCTGTTTCAATCACACTTTGCGCATCTTCATATGCAAAGCGGCGTTTAGAGCAGATAACCGTTCTTCCAAACCAGCTATCAACCACTTCAGCCTCGTCTGTCATTTCAAATACAGCAGAGTAGGTGAGTTTGTCCTCGTTGGGTCTAAGTGAGCATACACCATTTGACAGGTGTTCAGGTAACATTGGTACAACACGATCGACCAAATAAACGGAGGTTGCACGCTTGTATGCTTCTTCTTCTAGGAGAGATCCTGGTTTTACATAGTGCGAAACATCAGCAATGTGGATACCGATTTCCCAATTACCATTTTTTAGTTTTTGTATTGATAATGCATCATCAAAATCTTTGGCATCAACCGGATCGATTGTGAATGTTGTAATTCCACGGAAATCTCTTCGTTTTTTGATTTCATCCTCTGGAATTTCCATGGGGATTTTTTCGGCCGCAGCTTCAACTTCTTCTGGAAATTCATAGGGCAAACCATAATCGAGCATGATCGCATTCATCTCAACATTATTATCGCCAGGTTTGCCAAGAACTTTTATTATCTCACCAAAAGGATTCTTAGCCGTTTCAGGCCAATCAAGCATTTTAACAAGAACTTTATCGCCATTCTTTGCGCCTTTCAACTCGTGAAGAGGCACAAAGATATCGATTGGCATTTTGTTGTTATCAGGGACTACGAAGGCAAATTTGGAGCTTAGTTGAACAATTCCAACAAATTCAGTTTTTGCCCTTTCGAGTATTTCAACCACTTCACCTTCAACTTTTTTACCCTTGCGACGGGCAAATAAGTGCACGCGAACCGTATCACCGTTTAGGGCATTTAAGCGATAGTTCTCACGAACGTATACGTCGTCTGCTGATTCTTTGCTAACAACGTATCCAGCGCCGTTGGTTGTTAAATCCATAACTCCATCAATGAAGCTACTTCCCATGCTTGTATATCTGAATTTACCAGGTTCAGGTTCAGATAATTGCATATTGTTAACTAACGAATCAAGCACTTCCATGACCATTACGCGATCTTCAGGTGCTTCAAGGCCCAGACCTGCGCACACTTCTTTATAGGTATGTGCTTTGCCGGGGTCGTTTTTAAAGTAATTGAGGACGTCCTCGAGAAATAATTTTACGAGGACCTTATCTTTTTTTTTGTTCTTTTTTGCCTTCATGTTCATGCTAATTTATTCTTCAGGCAATGAACTTTCGACCTGTCAGGTAAAAAGATTTAAACCGTTTACTCACAAAAAAACGTATGTTTTTTGAAACATAAATTCTTAACGATGTTCCTGAAGAATTGCAATTTTAATAATTATATAGCTGCTTTTTTCGATTGCAAAGGTAGTAGTTTCTATGTAGGGACCACTTAAAAACACCTAAATTATTGATTATATGAATGTTACAAGGTCTAATTTTTGATTTGGTGTCCATTATTTGTCGAAATTGATTAGATTGTATGCATCGCAAATTATTATTTTTATTGTTTTCTAGAATTTGGCTTAGCCAGCAACACGCCATCTGCTTCGTTAAGAGTATTTTGAAGTACTATTTGTACGTCAAAAAATCCTCTTGTCTCGCATCTGACGTGTTTCTGACTTTTTAAGTGAGCCCTATGTAGATAGCGATTTATTTTGGTTAGCGCACTTTGGCAGGCCCGGGCAAAGCCATGTCTGGACCACCAAGTAGTAAGAAGAATCCTACATTTAAACTAACCACTGCATTGCGCGTTATTGCTCGATTGGGCATTTTGAAAGCTGATGCTTCAATATCATTGATTGAATAATCAAAGTTCAATGTGGCATTCATGTGAAATTTGGGAGAAAAACGAGCTAAGATTCCCAAGCCTAAATGTGCTGACACGTCCATTGAGTTAAGTAACTTTTTTTGGTCGAACTCAGGTGTTAGTGCGGCTGTTGTAAGGATGGTGTCACGAATTAATTTTGTTCCAGTTGCAGATTGAAGCATACCAAATTGAGGCCCTACGGTTAAAATGAAAGCAGAATTTGCAATCGTTAAATCTCCGTTGTATCGATATAATACTGGAATTTGTAAATATTCAGTATTGGTAAAATATTTCGTGTTCGGTAGTTCTAAAAACTCAGAACTAGTCGTGTATTCTTGCCCCTGTTGAGACATTAGCAAACCTACTCTAAGCCCATGTCTAGCGTGAAATCCATAACCCATTTGAACTCCATAAGCAGTAGCGAATGTATTTACATAATCTAAATCTTGACCGCTGTTTGTGTCATCACTGTTAAGCATCCATGTACTTTGGACTTGATATGTCGGTCCAAATTCGAAGCCTTTTTGAGCTTTTGCAGCCAAAAAAGAGATAATTACTAATGTCAAACTTAGTGTGTAAACGTTTTTCATCTTTTACTTGTTAATTGAATACAAAAATAGGGGTCTTATCTCAATGAAGAATCACTAATTATAGGGAATTTTTCTGTCAAACCATTTAGAACTTGCTATGCGTAATTTATCAGCAAAAAATCGAGCTCAATACCTTTCCGATGCTGAAAAGCAGGAGTTTGACTTAATTATTATTGGTGGGGGAGTAACGGGAGCTGGTATAGCTTTAGATGCTGCAAGCCGAGGAATGAAAGTGATTTTATTAGAAAAGAAAGATTTTGCTTCTGGCACTAGCTCAAAATCTACTAAACTTATTCATGGCGGTTTGAGATATTTGAAACAAGTGCAATTTGGGGTTGTATATCAAACGGGGCAAGAGCGATCTATTCTTTATAAAAACGCTCCACACCTAGTTAGACCAGAGCCTATGCTTCTGCCAGTTATCAAAAATGGCTCCTTAGGTAAATTAACCACCACCATAGCCTTATGGGTTTATGAAACGTTAGCGGGAGTTAAAAGTGAAGAGCGTTTTAAGATGTTGAATGCTGAACAAACGATGAAACGTGAGCCACTTTTAGATAGATCGAAAGTTTTAGGATCAGCTGTTTATACGGAATATCGTACGGATGATTCCCGGTTGACAATGTCAATTATTAAAACAGCAGTTAAAAGAGGGGCCGTTTGTATTAACTATACGAATGTAAGTACGTTTATTAAATCAGGAGAAAACGTAGTTGGAATTAATCTCGAAGATTTATTTTCCAATAAGACATTTTCAATTCGAGGAACAGTAGTGGTGAACGCAGCAGGTCCTTGGGTTGATGAATTGCGCAAAGCGGACGGTTATATTGGTAACAAACACTTACTCTTGAGTAAAGGCGTGCATATCGTTTTTCCTTTTGAAAAGTTTCCTGTGAAACAATCTACTTATTTTGATACGTCAGATGGTCGTATGATTTTCGCGATCCCACGCGATGGGATAACGTATGTAGGCACTACTGATACTGAATTTAAGGGTGATGCAGATAATCCTTTGATGACAAATGATGATCAAACCTATCTCATCGCAGCATGTAATATCATGTTTCCTACATTAAATTTGAAAAGTGTAGATGTTAAATCATCGTGGACCGGATTAAGGCCACTCATCTTCAAGGAGGGAAAGGGAAGTTCTGAACTTTCTAGAAAAGATGAGTTATTTGAGTCTCCTTCTGGGTTGATTTCGATTGCGGGCGGGAAATTAACAGGCTACCGTGTAATGGCGAAGAAGACTGTCGATTTAGTTGCGAAACGATTAAAATCGAGAGGGAAGTTATTTGAATCATGCATTACCGCTTCACAGATATTAGTAGGTGGGGATTTTTCAAATGAAGATGAAATTGCCCGCTATATTGAGCAACAAATTGGAGAGGCGAAACAAATAGAGGTGCCCCCGAGCTTAGTTCGCCAGTGGGTCTATAGGTATGGCAAAGAAACTGAAAGGATTGTCGAATTGGGTTATGAAATTTGGCCTTCCATAAAAACCAAAGGTTTAGTGCCAATTATTGCAGAAATGTATTATTGTGTCGAGGAAGAAATGGTGCTTCATCCATGTGATTTCTGGATTCGAAGAACTGGAACATTATTTTTCAACTTCCCGAATCTTGCCAAGTCATTTGAAACGTTTTACCCTTATTTAGCAGGGTATTTGAATTATTCTGAGACGCAAAAGAAAGAATTTGAATATCAATTTTATGCTGAAATGGATGCAGTCAAGCCTTCGTTTATAGAACAATAGACCAAATCGCTTACTTTTGCCGCGTGGAAGCTATCCTTTTACTTATTTCTGCACCATTAATGGCGTTGTTAATCATTGGAGAGATGATATACAGTCATTACCACAATCGACAATTATACACTGTTGGCGATACGTTTATTAATCTTGTTTGTACAACATGGAATTTTTTAAACGATATTTTGTTTCGTGGAGCCGCTTTAGCTATTCTCATTTGGTGTAGTCAGTTTAATGTTTACAGCATTGCTGAGAAAGGCTGGATTTATTGGATACTACTGTTTTTTGCCCAAGATCTTGCCTATTATGTTTTGCATGTTGCCGATCACAACGTGCGTTTCTTTTGGGCGACACATTCGACACACCACTCGAGCAAGAAATTCAATTTCACCGTTGCTATTAGATCCTCGGTTTTCCAACCATTCTATAGATTTTTATTTTACATCCCGTTGACCTTGATCGGATTTGAAGCTCTTGATATCGTTTTTATGTATGCGGCTTGTCAAGTTTATGGCTTTTGGGTTCATACAGAGCTAGTGGGAAAGTTGCATCCAGCTTTTGAATACATATTTGTAACGCCGTCTCATCATCGTGTTCACCATGCTTCAAACAACATTTATCTTGACACAAATATGGGCATGGTCTTGATTATTTGGGATCGAATTTTCGGCACATTTCAAGAAGAACTAGCGCATGAAGAGGTGAGATACGGTCTTACTTCAAATTTAAGTACATATCAACCAATGAAAGTTGTTTTCTATGAATGGAGGGCAATTTTAAGTGATATTCGTAAAGCAAAGTCTTTTCGAGAAGTGATAGGTTTTTTATTCGCCCCTCCGGGATGGAGTCCTGATGGAAGTAGAAAAACCTCAAGTCAGATTAAGTCAGAAATGAAGATGCCAAAATGTTCAGTTGAGGAAAATTTTGCCCACAATTGAACGTTTAAATGAGAATTTTATTTTATTATGTGTAAATATAAACAGCTAAATAATTGTATGTCAGCTACATAGCTGTTTATCGCGTGTAAGCTTTCATTAAATTTTGTCTAACTATCTTGTTTTTATGAACAATCATTTGTTATATTTGCCTTAACACAATAGAGCACAACCAAACCAATCATACTTTCACCATGTTGAAGAATTTAACATTATCTTTAGGTGTAATCCTTGCTTCAGGCGTTTTAAATGTCCTTTCTGCTACACCTCTTCCTCCGGGACCAACTATCATTCCTATTGACGGAGGAGTTTCTCTTTTAGTAGCTGCTTGTGCAGGATACGGAGCAAAGAAAATATACGACGCACGCAAAGACAAGAGCGCAAAATAATTGTAGGGATCTTACAGATCTTTTCAAGTGGGCGACTCCAAATCTATCAATATCTTCTTAGCTAAAATTTTTGGCTTATTTTTTATTTGGTTGATTTCGGATAATTGGTTGTACCATGTTTGGGTTCCGTTCAGCGTTGTTTGGACTTATTTTTACCATATACTGTTAGTGGTACTCAATACTGTATCTGCTTTCGGATTGGAACTTTTAGGCTACGAAGTGGTAAATAACTATCGCTCCGTGGCTATTTTAGGTTCGTATGGCGTCGTTATAGGCAATCATTGCGTAGGTTTCGGACTTACCTTTGGATTTGTGTCGCTTATTATTGCTTATCCAGGTCCTTGGAGAAAGAAGTTGTGGTTTATACCCCTTGGTGCGGCTTTGATAATGCTTAGCAATATCATACGTGTTATGTCACTCGTAATTTCCACATACAAAAAAGGGGGATTCGTAGATCTAAATCAGCATGACTTCTTCAACTATGTTATTTATGCACTTATTTTTGTGCTTTGGGTAGTTTGGATCCGTTTTGTAGTGCCAACAAAATCCGTTGTTGACAAGAATCCCGCCGCATCAGCCTAATGTAAATAGTTTGTGCCCATTAAAGAAGGTTATTATCTACTTTGATATTGTCCTTAAGCCCACACTGCTTTAACCAGATTAACATTTTAATCTATAATGGGTGCTAAAGCATTATTTTTCTTAAGGAACGTTTCTGTTTAGCTATTGCTTCTCTGGATCCAATTTTTGAGCTCAGTAATTCTATTATTATTGGATTTAACATTATTCATATCCCATTTATAAAGTCGCGGATGTAGATTTCGAGAAGAGAATCCTGCAAACAATAATCTCGGATAAAGTCATATTTACTACATCTACCGTTCCACGGCATTTGCCTTGTTGGCGTAAGTCTTGCAAAATGCTCCTTTGGAACACGGATTTCTAAAGATAGAAAAAGCTCCTTTTTGAAATCAAATCGCCACTTGCAATAATCCGATTTAATTGGCTGTAATGCTTGTCATCTCAAGTTTAAATTTTCAACTATCCAAACACCGCTTTGTTTTGTCAGTTTTGAGTCGGCACTAAAATTTCCTTTTGTCCCTACGATAATAAAACTATGGTAGGACCAATGGGAAGGTCATATTTTGTTAGTGTGACATCGCTAATCCAAATTCCGATTGATGTAAAAAGACTATCAGCTTTTTTCAGAATCATCATCTTCTTCCTCCAAATATTGAGGGTTTTCCTTAGTGATACGATTTTCGAAATACTTTACCCAACGCTCTAAAACCGCTTGCAAATCATTTGGATATTCCGAATCGAAAAACATTTCTTCTTTCGTGACAGGGTGAACAAAACCTAAAGATTTAGCGTGCAATGCATGCCTTGGAATCGTCGCAAAACAATTGTGAACGAATTGCTTATAGTTCGTAAACGTAGTTCCTTTTAAGACTTTATCACCACCATAAACTTCATCGTTGAATAAAGGGTGTCCAATGTATTTCATATGCACACGAATCTGATGCGTTCTGCCAGTTTCTAGCTTGCATTCAACTAATGTTACATATCCAAAGCGCTGCAGTACCTTATAATGAGTTATCGCATGACGACCCGTTTCGCCATCTGGATAAACGGTGAAGGTTTTGCGATCTTTAACATCGCGATCTATATGACCTGTAATTGTACCTTCATCCTCCTTGAAATCACCCCAAACTAAGGCAACATATCTGCGCTGTGTAGTTCGCTCAAAGAATTGTCTAGCTAAATGCGTCATTGCGAACTCATTTTTCGCTAATACCATAATACCAGAGGTGTTCTTGTCTAAACGGTGAACAAGTCCTGGACGAGGTTGATTCTGCTGAAATAAAGGCAGATTATGAAAATGGTAAAGTACAGCGTTAATCAATGTACCGCTATAGTTTCCAAAGCCAGGGTGGACGACCATTCCGGGCTTTTTATTGATTATAATCACATCATCATCCTCGTAAACTATATCCAAAGGAATATTCTCTGGTTTTAATTCTCGATCACGCGGCGGATAAGCGAATACAACGGCAACTACATCGAACGGCTTTACTTTATAGTTCGATTTTACAGGTTTCCCATTAACATGAATATTCCCTGCATCTGCAGCATTCTGAATTCTGCTTCGCGATGTATTTTCAATTCGATTTTGAAGGAATTTATCAACACGGAGAAGTACTTGTCCTTTTTCAATTACAATCTTGTAATGCTCAAATAAGTCTTGGTCGTCGCCTTCGCTTTCTTTGCCTTCATCCTCAACTTGATACGCTTCATCTACCATAATTACTTATTCAATATCAATTTACGAAAGCTCTTATTTGAACTTCCAATTTGCTCAATAACAACTAAATAGATGCCATTATTAAGATTTTCAACATTCAATATTTCTTCATTGCCAATCTCTTTAGACATGATCATTCGTCCAGAAATGTCATACAAACTCAAATTCGATGGTTTATTTGTTTTGTCGTTTTTAATGAAAACCACACTACTCGCAGGATTAGGATAAACCTGCCAAGTATCTGTATTAGATATTGCTGCAGGAGCTCCAACATAAATATCATAAGGATACCTGAACATTGGTCGCATCATCAAGGTGCCTTGTTGCGCTCCGTAATTATACCAAGTGCCCGAGAGGTTATAAAAAATGCGATCATTATTATTGATATTTCTATCAAAACCTAGATTAATCGCAAAATTGTTTGTTTGAGACCAACCAATATAGAAGCTTCCTGCGGGTAGGAAAAGGGGAGTCGAAAGTTCATAAGAAACGTACCTATTTAAACCGTCATTTGTTGGATACGTTTCAGCTTGACTAAACAATAGCTCACCTGGTTGATTCGCTCCAGCTCCCCAAACCATCAAAAAGATAGGTGAACCTGAACCTGTTTCATTGGTTTTGTTAAAATAATACTGAATCGCTTTCAAGGTATCAGCAACATAGCTTTCGAAACGCTGGGCTACAAAACCTCCCCCATTGTTATTTATATTGAGGCGTTCCTCGGCAGAGCCATCATCTAAAGCATAATAATTACTAAGAACCTGATAATAAATAACTGAATCGTTTCTGGGCACTAAATCTTGAACAGCGGTGTCAGTAACAATAAAATGCTGCAATTGATATTCTGTCCATTCTGTCCCGGGATCCTCGTAAGCATATTTTACAGCTTCGAAAAATTTTAATTCCTGACGGGGAATTATGGGTCCTTTCGGTGCGAAATTGATGGAATCACGTTTAGTAACAGGGAAATCATCGTTATTGAAATAGTACTTATAAAATCGAAAGCTAGAAGTAGCGGCAACAGTCGTCCAAGAAAGATTATATGTTGTGTCCATATTCTGAATTGAATTTGGAGTGAAATGCCAGAGTGGAACTGCCTGATAAGTCTTCAACAAACTACTAGGCGGATACATAAAGCTAATATCCTGATAGGTCGTATCGATGCGATTCCGGTTGCGATCGAGTCTAACATAATCTAAATGCCAATGGTCCCAACTACCATTTTCTTGGGCGTAATTGCGAAATCTGAATTGAAATCCTCGTTTTAGAAATGCAGTATCGCGGATAGGAATCATGACTTGTTGAAATTCCTTTAACGTTTGAGGGAAATCTTCGCCTTTTACGCCCCAAGCCCAATTCCATGTAGTATCCGTAGGATTAAAAAACTCAACCAAAAACGAATCGACAAATTCCGGGTAATTACCAATGCCTTTTGGCTGATAGTAAAAGCTCAGGTAGATGGAATCTGCAGGCGCGTAATCAAGGAATATTGGATAGGATGTAAGTGTATCGCCTGGACCTTGGTTGGTCGATAAGCCATAAGGCTCACCTCTTGAATTTAGCCCATCAAACGTTGCTACACCAATACTTGGTGGACGAATAGCATAGGTGTTATTTACAAAAGCCGATTCATCCAGCCAAAGCGAAGCGTCTGCATAGGGACCACGGTAAGAGAAATCATCAAAAAAAGGAATATTTAAAGTGTCTCCAATCGCACGATTTTTCTGAAACTGAGCAGTTTTCTCTTTGCTCAACTTCATCGAACCTAATGGAAATGTTTCTATTTGACCATAGCTCGCAGTTGTTAAAAAAACAGATAGCAAGAGTAGTAGAAGGCGCAAAGTGTTTTTATTCATCATTATTTTCACCGTCTTTATTGTTTTTCGCATCTTCCAATAACGCTTCAGATTGCGTAATCCATATATTCACTCTTGCTCCATCGTATAATCCTTCTCCAGATTCGATGCTTGGGTTTTGTTTCCAAACTTTAGCATAAACTGTGTCAATGCCAGCATCTTCAGTTACTTGACCTAATAATAAACTCTTAGAAACCAATGTAAAGCGTGCTTCTGCCAGCGTTAATCCAAGTAAATTTGGAATAGCAATTAATCCTCCATCATTTCCTCGACCAAGTACCAAGTCTATTTTAGACCCGATGTCAATTAAATCGCCTCCTTTAACAGCTTTCCCTCGAAAGGATTGTTCCATAACTGGAGGAAGTCCTTCTACATAATGCAGCATCCCAACTTGCAAACTGTATGTTTCTAACAAAGAGGTAGCTTGCTTCAAGGACAGGTCAATTAAGTCAGGCATTTTAACTTTCTTGGTAAGCATTGCATTCACCGTGAGGTAGATAACACGATTCTTTTTCACTTTTGAGCCCGAATTTGGATCTTGATCCACCACCGTTCCTTTTGCCGATTCGCCTGAATAAACAGAATCGACAATCTCAAAATTCAAATCGTGGCCTTCGACAAATTTCTCTAAGTCCTTGATGTAAATTCCTTCAAAGTCAGGAACTTCAACTTCCTCTCCGTGCTGCGTGTAAACATCGAGCAGTAAAAAACCGCCATAAAGAAGCACCAATCCACTAACAGAAGCTATGATGACATGCTTCCAGAATTGCTTGGTTCGTATGAGTTCGAGTAGTTTCATTTGCTTTTATGCGGTGAGCTTACCACGTCGGGCGCTTTCTTCCGCAAAAGTCATGATTTTTTCTATAAAGTCGTAAGGTTTATATCCATTGATTGCCGTTTGGTGAAAGATGCACGTTGCTGGCGTCATCCCCGGCAGGGAATTCACTTCAATAAAAATCACTTCTATTTTGCCATCACCAAAGATTCTCACGAAAGCATCAATTCGGCAATAACCTCTAACATTCAGTATTCGCGCAGCTTTTTCGAGCTGGTCTTTTACATAATCCGAAATTCGTTGACGCTCTTTTGCATCACTTGCATATCGAGCAGGCGTGATATTTTGACCTTGTCCCGCCAGGAATTTCTCTTCTAATGAAAGTACTTCTCCGCCCGATAAAGCTTCAGAAGCCTCGAATAATTCATAGGTAACTTCTCCGTTTTCGCCCAAATGGGTGAGCATTCCGCCTGTAATTTCAAGGAAACGCGCAGCACCATTGGCTGTAATTAGCGATTCAACCAAAAATCTGCGTTTAATTGGAAATTCCTCTTTCGGCTTGATTTTTAACACATCCGCGGCCGCTATGTCAAGCTCATCTTGCTTTCTGAAGATTAATTGAGCAAAGGCTTCAACTTCTTCACGTGTTTTAATTTTCTTAACCGCAGAACTGCAACCGTCATCTACTGGCTTAGCAATAATTGGAAATCCAACTTCTTCGATTCTTCGGAAAATGCTCTCTTTATTGGCGTTCCAATCGTTTTCTTCGATCATAAAATGATCGGCAATTAACAAGCCGTGCTTACTTAGTAATTCGTTTGTTTTGTATTTATCGATGGTAATTGAAGATGTTTCAGCATCCGAACCATTGAACGGAAGTCCCACTTCGGTGAGGATTTTCTGGATGGCCCCATCTTCTCCGGGGCGACCGTGCAAGGCAATAAATACCTCGTCGAACTCAGTTGCTAAATCTTTATACGTCAGTGCTCTAGGAGCTTTCAGGTTATTCACATCGCCGTAACGATTTGTCAAAGCAGAACACTGATCTATGATTTTTCGAATCACAGGATGCACATCGAAATGCTTGATTTTTTCAAGAATATCATCCGCATTATCCTTGAGCATCAAGTTGATGGGTAAGGTGAAAATCTCATGTTTGTCGTCGTTTCCGCTTAGAAAAACTGGACTAGGCTCGAACACAGATGAAGACGAAAGTTTCTCATAAATATTTCTTCCACTTTCTACTGAAATGTGACGTTCGGAGGAATATCCACCAAAAATAACAGCAATACGCTTGCTCGATTTTACTTGGCCAATTTTGCTATCTAAACCAGTATTCAATTGAGCCAATAAGCTACCAGCAGGGCCGCTATACTTGAATTCTTGCTCACGTTTTCTAAGCGATGTTGCAATGATGTATGTGATAAATTGGGAAGGATTGAAGCCAATTTCTGCTGCCTGATGGAAGAAGAACGACGAAGGCATCATTCCGGAAGTTGTATTCGGATCGTTCAAGAAAACCTTTCCATCCGCAGTGATGAAACCGTCGATACGTGCATAAACACCAAAGCCTAATTCGTGATATAAACGCTCACATTCGCTGCGAATTAGCTGAATTTGATCGTCTGGAATTTGTATAGGAGTAATTTTTCGAGAAAGTCCAGGCAAGTACTTTGAACGATAATCGAACACTTCTTTACCCTTACGAATCTCGGTAGGAGGAAGGCAAATTGCTTCACCGTTTATTCCTTCAATGACGATACTTGAGAATTCTTTTCCTTCGATAAATCCTTCAATAATGATTTCAGATTCCGCATCTAAAGATTCTAGAATTAGCTCCGAAGTTGTATTTGCGGTGAAATGCGCATCTATAAATTGAAGTAAATCGAAAGGATGATAAATTGTTTTTCCAAGAACTCTTAGCGGAATACCAATGCCTTCGCGGATATCGCACAAAGTGCGGATGTAATCTTCTTTCTGCTCAGCTGAAAAGGCATTCCAAGTTGATGAATTAATTTTTCGGATGAAAAGGCTTTTATCGATTGCTTCTTCGAAGGATTTGGATTCATCTGAATGAATAACACTTACTCCAATTGACGAGCCTTGCGTGGGCGATTTAACAACACATGGAAAACCGATTTGAGAAGTGGCAGCTTGGATTGCAGAAACTACATCACGCTTGGAAAGCCACTCTGCTCTTGAAACAGAGAAATACGCCGGACTCGGAAATCCTGACTTTAGCATTAACTCTTTTTGAACCTGCTTGTTGATTCCAATGGCGCTAGATAAAATTCCAGAACCAGTGTAAGGCAGCTCGATATATTCAAGTAAACCCTGAATGCGTCCATCTTCGCCAAAAGGACCGTGAAGACAAAGGAATGCGATATCGATAATGGATTTGAGCTCTTCGATTGGAATTCGTTTGCCAATTGGAGCACTTAGTTTTTCTTGTTCTTCAGAACTTAAATTCCCCAAAGATTCAGCATAAATCTGATACAGCCCTTTGTCGGCAGGAATATGTTGCGCTGTTGGATAGAAATCGCGAATACTGCCTTTATATACAAATTCCCAATCGAGTAAAATGAAGTTATTGAAACTATCTACAAAAATTGGAACTGCTTCGAACAATGTTTTGTCGAGGTTGTCATAAACTGTTCGTCCACCAGCAAACGATATTTCACGCTCTTTTGATCGACCTCCGAAAATAATTCCAACAGTAATTTTCATGCAATAATTGTGTAAGCGGGTAAATCTAAGCTGAAATACAGCGCTTGTTTGTTGATCTAATCTGAACTTATGAAAAAATCAGGGTTGATAAGCCTTGAGATATGATATCAAGAACGATGATTTACTTAGTTTCCGTATTTAAAAACCGTCAAGCTGTCTTTTCTAAGAAGGTAAAGGCGATCTTTCCACCAACGCGCATCAATATGGTCGATAGTTGGAACTGTTAATGTATCAGAGCTTAATGTTTTAAGTCCGTATGCGATGAGTTTACTTCCACCTCGCGAATAAATTAAACGCTCATCGCTTACTTGAAATTTGACCAAGTTTGTAATAGGTATGGTTGATAAATAAGTGCCGAAAATATCGAAGCGAAGCACACCTCGACTTGGCTCGTTCATGTATAAGGTATTTTCGTATTCGGTGAGAAAATCAGGTTGAGGTGCGTAACCAAGTATTTGGTTGAGGTTAGTAATTCGAACGGTTTCTTGAAGTTGTTGATTGTATCTCAATAACAAATATCTAACAGGATCGTAGAGCCAAATTCCGTTGTCGAATGAAGCACAGGCGAGCGATGCTAATTCTAATTGCCGATCTTCTAAATTTAGTGCGTTACCATTTTCAGTGACAGTGTTGTCTAAAAAAACAATTCGAGAGAAATCTTTATAAAACAATATAATTTTCAAAGGGTTTAAGACATCGGCAGAAGTAATTTTCCCTAAACGTTTATTGCTATAAATTCGAAATAGACTTCCATCATCTTTGTATTTGGTAATCATATCGCCCTTAATAACGTATGCATTTCCAAGATTATCGGTTGTAAGACTATTACCCGAGGCGGGGACAGAATAAAGTTTTGTCCATGATTGCGCATCCACCGAAGGTGAAAAAAACAATAGTGAAAAAGCTAGACTAAGCTGAAGTATGATTCTAGTATTTGATGATTTGCTCATGCTTGATTAGTAAGCACTTTAAGTTCAAGGATTTCGTCGAGATATTTGCGATCGTTGCTTAATCTCGGAAC
>Ga0209702_10006924_pt1 | contig 14179 bp, 10 predicted proteins | sample FRY01_FD_187210 | JGI IMG/M metagenome (GOLD analysis project Ga0209702, IMG submission 187210) | Freshwater microbial communities from Lake Fryxell liftoff mats and glacier meltwater in Antarctica - FRY-01 (SPAdes) (version 2) | ecosystem: Environmental > Aquatic > Freshwater > Ice > Glacier... | reverse complement strand
GCGTATTACGACCGACTTGGAGTACCCCGGCTCTCATGACCTCAACTCCTCGAACCGCCCGGTGCGGATCCGCATGCCGGGTGGTGTGGCAGGGGCGCAGCCGATAATGGCTGCCCCCTATGCCGATGTGACCGAACCCGTCCTCCAGCTCGCCCATATCACCAAGCGCTTTGGTCCGCTGGTGGCCAATGACGACATTTCGCTGCAGCTCCAAGCCGGCGAGGTGCTGGCGTTGCTGGGCGAAAACGGCGCGGGCAAGTCGACGCTGGTCTCCATCCTGTTCGGCCATTACGTGGCCGACGCAGGCCATATCACGGTGTTCGGCAAACCTTTGGTGCCGGGTGACCCGAAAGCGGCGCTGGCCGCCGGCGTCGGCATGGTGCACCAGCATTTCACGCTGGCCGACAACCTGACAGTGCTCGACAACATCGTGATGGGGTCTGAATCGCTGTGGCAGGTGTTCTCGCGCCGGCGCTCGGCTCAGGCGCGGCTGCACGACGTGGCGCAGCAATTCGGGCTGGAAGTCGACCCCGATGCGCTGGTCGGCAACCTGTCGGTCGGGGAGCGTCAGCGGGTCGAGATTCTCAAGGCGCTATACCGCGGCGCGCGCATCCTGATCCTGGACGAACCCACTGCGGTACTGACGCCCGGCGAAAGCGAGGCGCTGTTCACCGTACTGGCGCAGATGGTGGCAAAAGGCCTGTCCATCATCTTCATCAGCCACAAACTGGCTGAAGTGCTCCGAGTGTCCGACCGGGTCGCTGTCTTGCGCAGTGGCAAGCTGGTGGCGGAGGCAACGGCTGCATCCACCACGCAGGAGCAGTTGGCGCAGTGGATGGTCGGCCATGCGGTCGATCCGCCGCGGGCCAGGCCAGCGCGCAGCGTCGGCGAACCGGTCTGCACGCTGGTTGCGGTCAGCGCCGGCCACGGTCGTGAACGGCTGGAACGGGCTTCGCTGGAATTGCGCGCCGGCGAAATCGTCGCCATTGCCGGCGTCTCGGGCAATGGCCAGACCACCTTGGCCGAGTTGTTATCTGGCACACGGGTGGCAAGCAGCGGCACGCTGCGCCTGCTCGGCGAGCCAATGCCTGGCCAGCCGGCCCGGCTGGTGGCGCTCGGAGTTGCGCGCATTCCGGAAGACCGCCATGCCGTTGGCGTCATCGGCGATCTGCCCGTTTGGGAAAACGCCGTGTCCGAGCGTCTTCGCAGCAACGTCTTTTCCCGCGGCCCATGGATTCGCCGGCGCAAGGCGCGCGAGCATGCGCAGCGCGTCATCACCGCCTTCGACGTGCGTGGCGCCGGCGCCGCAAGCCCAGCGCGTGCCTTGTCCGGCGGCAATATGCAAAAGCTCATTCTGGGGCGCGCACTGCTGCACCCCGACAGCGACGAGGCCAATCCGATCCCGCCACGCCTGATCGTGGCGCACCAGCCAAGTTGGGGTCTGGACATCGGCGCGGTGGCTTATGTGCAGGACCAGCTGATTGCAGCGCGCGACGCGGGTGCCGCGGTGCTGCTGATCTCGGATGATCTGGACGAAGTTCTGGCCATGGGCGACCGCATTGCCGTCATGCATGCCGGACATCTGAGCGCAGCGTTACCGGCCGGCCAGTGGAGCCGTGACACCATAGGCTTGGCCATGGCCGGCGCATCGGGCGAGGCGGCCACATGAGCATGCGACTGGAGAAGCGCGCGACCAGTTCCGCTGCCGCCCTGCTGCTGGCCCCGATAGGCGCCGTGCTGTTTACGCTGCTGGTGAGTTCGGTGCTGGTGTGGTGGGCGGGTGCCGCCGTGACGCAAACCTACGGCCTGCTGCTCAAAGGCGGTTTCGGCTCGGTCTTTGCCTTGAGCGAGACCTTGACGCGGGCGATTCCGCTGATCCTCACCGGCCTGGCGGTCACGGTGGCGTTCAAGGCCCGGTTGTTCAACATCGGCGCCGAAGGCCAACTCTACGTCGGTGCGCTGGCGGCAGTCGCGGTTGGCGGCATGCATGGCGGCTCTGGCTTCGACCTGCCACCGATGCTGTTGTTTGTGCTGATGCTGCTGGCCAGCGCCCTGGCCGGGGCGCTGCTGCTGCTCGGCCCGGCTCTGCTCAAGGCGCGCATGGGTGTGGACGAAGTGGTCACCACGCTGCTGCTCAACTTCATCGTCCTGCTGTTCGTATCGATGATGCTCGACGGGCCCATGAAGGATCCGATGGCCATGGGCTGGCCCCAGAGCGTAGCCCTGCTGGGCGACCTGGAGCTGACCAAACTGATCGCCCAGACGCGGGTGCACAGCGGACTGATAGGTGCCTGCGTGCTGGCGCTGCTGGTATGGGCGATGCTGAAATACACCGTGTTCGGCTTCGACATCCGCGCTGTCGGCGCCAATGCTCGGGCCGCCGCATTTGCCGGGGTGCCGGTGACACGAACCGTGGCGCTGGCCGCCATGCTGTCGGGCGCCCTGGCCGGATTGGCCGGCGCCATCGAAGTCGCTGGCCGCACCAGTTACGTCACACTGGACATGTCACCCGGTTATGGCTACACCGGCATCGTGATTGCCATGCTGGCCGCACTGCATCCGCTGGGCGTGGTAGCAGCCAGCGTATTCGTGGCCGGCATGTTGGTGGGTGCCGACAGCATGAGTCGCGCCGTAGGGGTTCCAACATTTATCGCCGACGTCATCGTCGCCGCCTCGCTGATCGCGGTGCTGGTGGCCACCTTGCTGACGCAATACCGGATACGCTGGAAATGAGCCGCACGCCTGCGTCACAGTCGATCGAGGTTGTTGCGCCATGATCGAATTGTTCGACATGCTTGCGCAGCCCGGCTTCTGGGACGCTGTGCTGCGCATCGCGACACCGCTGATTCTCGGCACGCTGGGCGTGTTGCTGTGCGAGCGCGCCGGCGTGCTCAACCTGGGCATAGAAGGCATCATGGTGGCCGGCGCCTTTACCGGATGGCTGGCGGTCTACAGCGGCGCGCCGCTGTGGGTCGGCGTGGCGGTGGCCGCAGCCACCGGCGCGGTCTTTGGCTTGCTGCATGCGTTTCTCACCGTCGTACTGGCCTTGTCGCAACATGTCTCGGGCCTGGGCATCACGCTGCTGGCCACGGCACTGAGTTACTACGGCTATCGGGTCAGTTTTCCCAAGGTATCGACTCCGCCGACGGTGACGCCTTTCGCCGAGATGGATTGGCTGGGTATTCCGATACTGGCCCAGCAGACACCGCTGACGCTGCTGGCCTTGCTGCTGGTGCCGGCTCTGGCCTACGTTCTTTATCGCACACCGGTTGGTCTGGCCATCCGCATGGTCGGCGAGAACCCGCAGGCCGCGGAAGGCCAGGGCGTGTCGGTGGCAGCTGTGCGCACCGGCGCCATCGTGGCCGGATCCGCGCTGATGGGTATTGCCGGCGCCTTCCTGACGCTGTCGGCGTTCAATGCTTTTTTCTTCAACATGGTCAATGGCCGGGGCTGGATCTGCGTGGCGCTGGTGGTGTTCGCCTCCTGGCGACCGGGCAAGGCACTGCTCGGTGCCCTGCTGTTTGCGTTCTTCGATGCATTGCAATTGCGCCTGCAGCAGTCAGGGGGTTCCACCCTGCCCTACCAGATGTACCTGATGCTGCCCTATGTGCTCTCCATCGTGGCCTTGGTGCTGGTGGCGCGCAAGGCCAGTTATCCACAGGCCTTGATGAAACCCTATCGAAAAGGCGAGCGCTGAGGTGGCCAAGACCCCTATTCCGGGCGGCATAATGGTCTGCCATCGCAACGCTCGCCAGTGCCGCGTACGCCTCGGCCATCCATTAGGCATCTGCAGGCGCAAAACAACCCAAAAGAGCAAACAGGTTCGATGAACGTGGCTGAATCCGATTCCAACAACTCCGTACTCGCTGTCGACGTCCGCAAGGCGTCCCTGATCTACAACCCGCATGAAGCGCCTGTCCACGCCCTGAGCGAGGTCGACCTGGCGATCCGCCCGGGCGAGTTCGTCTCACTGATCGGCCCATCGGGCTGCGGCAAGACCACCTTGCTGCGCGTGATTGCCGATCTCGAACACATCACCGCGGGTGAGGTGCTGGTCAACGGTGTGCCGCCGCGCGAGGCGCGCCTGGCGCGCGCTTATGGCTATGTGTTCCAGGCTCCGGGCCTGTTCCCGTGGCGTACCGTGCTGGGCAACGTCAAGCTGCCACTGCAGATCCACGGGCGCAGTGCCAGAGAGTGCGACGCCATCGCACGCGAACAACTCGACCGGGTCGGCCTGACGGGCTTCGAGTCCAAGTATCCGTGGCAACTCTCGGGCGGCATGCAGCAACGGGTGTCGATTGCCCGCGCCTTGTCGTTCGAGCCACGCATCCTGATGATGGACGAGCCCTTCGGGGCACTCGACGAGATCACCCGCGACCGGCTCAACGAGCAGCTCCAGCAGATGTGGCAACGCGAACGCCGTACCGTCGTGTTTGTGACGCATTCGATCGCCGAGGCGGTCTACCTGTCCAGCCGCATCGTCATCATGTCGCCGCGACCGGGTCGCATCGTCAAGGTGATCGAGTCGCCGCTGCCCGATGCGCGAACGCTGGACATGCGTGACTCCACCGAGTTTGTCCAGTTGGCCCACGAAGTGCGCGAGGCGCTGGCCCATGGCCATGACGAGTAAACGCGGCACTCTGGCCACCGCGCTGGGCAGCAACGGCGCGCCCATCGCGGTCGTGCTCACCCTGATCGCTCTGGTCTGGTATGGCCTGGCGGTTGCGCTCAACGCCCAGGGCGCGATTGAACGCGACCTCGCCGACGTGACGTGGACCTGGCAAGACCTGGTGGCCACCACCTGGGCCATGGAGCGCCCGGTACTGCCAGCGCCGCACCAGGTAGCGCTCGACCTGTGGGCCAGCATCACCGGCTGGCCTGTGAACTCGCCACGCAACCTGCTGCACCACACGGCCGTCACCGCCGAGTCGACGCTGGTCGGATTCGTTTTGGGCACCCTGCTTGGGTTGCTGTTGTCGATCGCCATCGTGCATTCACGTACGCTCGACCGCGCCTTGCTGCCGTGGATCGTCGCCTCGCAGTCGGTGCCAGTGCTGGCTATCGCACCCATCGTGCTGGTGATCCTGGGCAGCATCGGCCTGAGCGGTGTGGCACCCAAGGCGGTGATCGCCATGTACCTGTGTTTCTTCCCGGTCACGGTGGCCATGGTGCAGGGCCTGCGTTCGCCGCAGGTCATCGAGACCGAGATGTTGCACACCTACGCAGCCTCACCGTGGCAGGCGTTATGGATGTTGCGCCTGCCGGCATCCCTGCCCTTCCTGTTCCCGGCTCTGCGCGTCGGCGTCGCTGCCGGCCTGGTCGGCGCCATGGTCGCCGAGCTGCCCACCGGCGCCCAGGCGGGCCTTGGCGCGCGCCTGCTTACCGGCTCCTACTACGGCCAGACCATTCAGATCTGGTCGGCGCTGGTGATGTCGGCGGTGCTGGGCCTGGTTTTGACCGCAGCGATGGCGGGGCTTGAGCGTCTGGTCTTGCGCAGCAGGAGGCAAACATGAGCCGCCGGGCCGCTCCCAAGGCGAATCCCGCAGTGCGTAGCACGCAGGGTACCCAAGTGCACACGCTGGCTCCCGACGGCAAGGCGACAGCGGCCATGGTCGTGGCCTCGTTCCTGCTCGCACTGTTGTTCATGTTCTCACCGCTGGCCAGCCCCGCTGCGCCCGTCGGTGCACTGTTCTGGGCTCTGACCGCCGCATTGGCCGTGCTGGCCTCGGTCGGCATTCGCCGTACGGCCGCGATTCGCGGCAGCGGCAGCGGCAGCGGCTTTTACGCCAGCATGACCGCTGCATTGTTTGGCATCTGGATCCTGTATTTCTGGCAATTGCTGGTGGTTGCGGCCGAGGTGCCGCGCGTCCTGCTGCCTTCGCCGGGCCTGATCGTGGCATCGTTGTGGGAGAACCTCGCCACACTGGGTGGCGATTTCGTGCAAACCGTCATCAAGGCGGTGCTGGTCGGTTGGGCGCTGGGCTGCAGTCTGGGTTTCCTGGTCGCCATCGCCATCGACCGGATGCCGTTCCTGCAGCGCGGCCTGTTGCCGATCGCGTCGCTGACCAGCGCCATTCCACTGGTCGGCGTGGCGCCGATCGCGGTGATGTGGTTCGGCTTCGAATGGCCCTCAAAAGCGGCCGTGGTGGTGCTGATGACTTTCTTCCCGATGCTGGTGTCCACGCTGGCGGGCCTGAAGGCGTCACAGCGCCTCGAACGCGAGCTGATGCACAGTTATGCCGCCAGCTACCTGCGCACCATGTGGTCGCTGCGCCTGCCCTCTGCGGTGCCGTTCATGTTCGCGGCACTCAAGGTTAACGCCAGCCTGGCACTGATCGGCGCCATCGTGGCCGAGTTCTTCGGCTCACCCACCACCGGCCTGGGATTTCGCATCTCCACCGAGGCGCTCAAGATGAACATGACCTTGGTGTGGGCGGCTGTCGTTGTGGCGGCCGTCACCGGCACGACCGCGTACGCCCTGCTCAGCCGGCTTGAGCGCCGCGTCGCTTTCTGGCACCCCTCAATACGCGGGCGCAAATGATCCACGTCATGCGGGGCCCGCGTTACTACCCATTGCCGTTTCCCCACCCGTGGTTTACGCTTTTGCGTTGACCAAAATTTCGTTTTTTCACCCCAAGGAGAGTCTATGTTCCGACGTTCGATGTTGACCCAGGCCCTGCTCGCGACCGTGCTGGCCGCCAGCGGATTTGCCGCCACCGCACAAGAGAAGGTCACGGTGCAGCTGAAATGGTTGCCGCAGGCGCAGTTCGCCGGCTATTACGTTGCACAGGCCAAGGGCTATTACAAGGCCGAAGGTCTGGACGTCACGATCAAGGCCGGTGGCCCCGACATTTCGCCGGTCCAGGTCATCGCTGGCAAGGGTGCAGACGTGGTCGTCAACTGGATGCCCGACGCCCTGGCTGCGCGTGAAGCCGGCGTGCCGCTGGTCAACATCGCCCAGGTGTTCAACCGCTCGGGCATGATGCTGACCTGCAAGAAGGCCAGCGGCGTTTCCAGCCCGAAGGACCTCAAGGGCAAGACCCTGGGTGTCTGGTTTGGCGGCAACGAATATCCGTTCCTGAACTGGATGGCCAAGCTCGGTCTCAAGCCCGATACCGACATCAAGATCATGAAGCAGGGCTTCAACGTAGACCCGCTGCTGCAAAATCAGGCCGCCTGCATCTCGACCATGATCTACAACGAGTACTGGCAGGTGGTCGATGCCGGCGTCAAGGAGTCCGACCTGGTGACCTTCTTCTATGAAGACCAGGGCGTCGCCTCGCTGGAAGATGGCCTGTATGTGCTCGAGTCCAACCTGAAGGATCCGGCCTTCGTCAAACGCATGGGCAAGTTCCTCAGGGCAAGCTTCAAAGGCTGGAACGAGGCCGTGAAGGACCCAGCCGGCGCCGCCAAGATCGTTGTGGCAGCCGACACCTCGGGCAGCGCCAACGAGAAGGTGCAAAAGCGCCAGATGGAAAACGTTGCCAAGCTGATCACCAACGCCAATACCGCCAAGATCGGGTACCTGGAGCCGGCAGCTTACGAGCGCACGGTCAAGGTGCTGCTGTCCAGCGGAAGCTCACCGGTGATCAAGAAGGATCCGGGCAAGGCCGGTTATACCCATGCGGTTTGGGAAGCCGCGAAATAGGCCTGAAGGTCTGAGCCGTTGGAGTGCCGCCTGAACGGGTGGCATACCAGCTCCGAATCAAGCCTCTGCCGCTGACGCCGCAGGGGCTTTTTTTCGCCCTATTCCCGGCATTGCCTGGAGAACCCAACTGCTGGCGCCGTTGTCAGATAGGCCAATCGCCCATCATCGATATCGAACCCGATTGGGTCTGGTCTGAGGCTGACTTCCCGACCGTCTGCTTCGCTTTGTGCGTGAACTCACCCGATCGGCCAGAAGCGGTCCGCCAAATGCGCGGACCGAGCGCCCTAACCTTGCTTCAACTGCGCAACGAAGCCCATCAATGCGGCGAAGGGGAAAACGCCGAAGGTTTTCGCCGCTGGCCTGGAGCAATTCAGGACAGGAGCCGATTACGCACATTGCCGAGGGGAGCCTCACCGCAAGGTGAGCGTCACAAGGCCCGTAAGGGCTGGCAGCTGGAAAGACAGCACTTTATTTTGGAGCCACTTTGTCAGTATTCGTGTTGGATTTCAAAGGTTCAAAGGTTTCCCAGTGATGCCGTGCACCGAAAAGCGGGCCAGTCTACTGCTGGCACGTGGCCGAGCGCGCGTGCACCGCCTGGTACCCTTTGTGATTCGGCTCACCGACCGGGCGGTGGAAACTTGTGCTCTGCAGCCGCTGCGCATCAAGCTGGACCCTGGCAGCAAAACAACCGGCCTGGCGTTGGTGCGCGACATCAAGAACATCGACGCGCGATCGGCAGAGATAACCGCCGGCGCGGCGGTCTTGAGTTTGATCGACCTGGTGCACCGCGGGCGCCAAATCCGCGAGGCACTCACAGCGCGCCGGCAGATGCGGCGCCGCCGAAGAACCGCAAATCTGCGCCACCGCCGCGAACCACGCTTTGATAACCGAACCAGGCCTGATGGCTGGCTCGCGCCGTCCTTGCAGCACCGCGTACACTCCACCGAGGTGAACAGGCCACCGGTGGCGCCCCAGACGAAGCCGCCGCCACCTATGTCGAAGCCGGTATTGCTCAGCTGAATCTGTCCGGGAATCACCCGACCGCTCGCCACGATGCTGGACGGTGGCTCCAGCGAGTATTCGCTCGTGGGCAGCAGGTTGGCGGCCCCGAAGCAGTCTGTCCCCAGGGCTGGTGTGCCTCGGTCGCAGGAGTTGCTCGCCACCTCGATCCAGCTGGTGCCGCCATTGGGCATGTCGAAGGCGGTAGACGCCCGCTCCAGAATCAGCGTTCCCCCATCGACTCGGTAAGCGTCTTGGTGATCGGCTTGGTCAGATAGCGCAGCACGGTTTTTTTACCCGTCTTGATCTCCACCGTGGCGGTCATCCCTGGCTGGATCTCGATGCGCTCCTTGTTGCGGCCGAGCAGCTTGCGTTCCCTGGTCTTGATCTGCACCCGATAATAAGGCTGATCGCCGCCGCGCACCTCCTCGTTCAGCGTGTCGGGGCTGATGTAGCTAACGATGCCCTCAAGCGCGCCGTAGATCGTGTAGTCATAGGCATCGAGCTTGACCGCCGCCGGCAGTCCGGGCTTGACGAAGGCGATGTCTGCGGGTTTGACCTTGGCTTCGATGATCAGATCGTCGTCCACCGGGACGATCTGCATGATCTCCTCGCCCGGTTTAGCCACGCCGCCCAGGGTCGTCAGACGCACATTGCGGACGATTCCGTCCATGGGTGAGCGCACCTCGGTAAAGCCGAGTTGCTCCTTGCGTTGCACCACGATTTGCAGAACGCCGGCGAGGTCCTCCTGCGCCTTGCCCAGTTCGGTCTGACTGTCTTGCAGGTACTTGTTGCGCCGGTTGGTGATCTGGCCCTGGATATCCACGATCTGACGCTGGAGCTTGAGTATCTCGGCGCGGCTCACATCGCCGGTTTTGAGCAGCGGCAGATTCATATCGAGTTCCGCCTCGACCAGTGCCTTGGCCTTTTCCAATGCGGCGACTTCATCATGCACAGCGCCTTGTCGCTTGCTGAACAAGGCAAACTGGTTGGCGCGAAACTCCGGGTACTTAACCAGTTCCGGCGGGAATTTTGGCTCGCCCCCGAACACCTCGGCATTCAGGCGGGCCACGCTGGCCCTTAGCGCCGCTGCCTTGGCGGCGCTTTCCAGATAGCCGGCCTTGGCCTTGGTCTGGTCGAAGCGGGCCAGCAATTGCCCGCGTTTGACCACTGCGCCCTCGCGCACTGGCAGTTCGGTCAGCACGCCGCCTTCCATCACCTGGATAACCTGGTTGCGCGCGCTGGTGATCACTTGGCCATTGGCGCGCGTGATCTGATCGAGTTCCGCCCAATCGGCCCACAACAAAAAACCGACGAAAGCCAAGAGGCTGCCCCAGATCAACATGCGCCCAGTGCTTGTTTCCTTCTGCGTAATCATACGACCATCCCCTGAGATACCGGCTGTGGCTTGCCAGCAAGTTTCGCCAACACCGCATCCCGCGGCCCATCCAGCAAAATGCGCCCGGCTTGCAACACAATCAACCGGTCGAGCATTGGCAGCAACGCGGTTTTGTGCGTCGCCACCACCAGGGTGGCGCCCTCGGATGTCACCTCGCGCAACAGGCCGACCACGCGCGCCTCGGTCACCGAATCCATCGCGCCTATGGGTTCGTCCATCAGCCATACCTTGGGTCGGGCGAGCAACATGCGCGTTACGGCGATGAGCTGCTTCTGTCCGCCGGACACGCCGCGCCCGCCCTCGGTGATCTCCAGCGCCAGGCCCCTGGGCTGACCGACGATCAGCTCAATCAGCCCGGTGCGCCGCGCCGCCACAAGGATGGCCTCCTCGCCTGGGTCGGGCAAGCCCAGCAACAGGTTATCGCGCAGGCTGCCGCTGACCAGGCGCGCGTCTTGGGTCAGGTAGCCCACGGTCTCGCGCACCACTGGAGCGGCGAGTAGTCCCAAGTCAATACCGCCGAGGAAGACCTTGCCTTCGGCGGGCCGATACAACCCGGAGGCCAGCTTGAGCAAGGTGCTCTTGCCCGCGCCGATTGGCCCGATCAGCCCGACGCGCTCGCCTGGTTTGATCTCCAGCCGTTCCACTTCCAGGGCCATGCGTTTTACCATGCCGTAGGCGAAACGCGCGCGCTCGAAGCGAAAACCACCTTCGAGCGTTTGCGGCGCGAGCGCATGACTCGCCTCGTCAGCCTCATTGGGCAGGGCGATGATCTGATCCAACCCCTCGATGGCGGCGCGCGCAAGAGCCCACTGCAACATCACCCCCGGCAATTGCACAATCGGCGTCATCGCCCGGTTGCCGATAATCGAGCAGGCCAGCAAGCCGCCCATGGTCAACTGGTTTTCAGTGACCAACCACGCGCCCAGCGCCACCAGCGCGATATAGCTCAGTTGCTGCAAGCCCACGGTGAGGTTCAGGGAAAGGGACGAGTAGGTGCGGATGCTCTGTTCCGAGAGATTCGTCTCGGCGACCAGATGGTTCCAGCGACCTTGCAACTTCCATTCCGCACTGTTCGCCTTGAGGGACTCCGCGCTATCCACGGCCTCCACCAGCAGGCCAACCTTGCGGTTTTGGCCGGCCAGGTTGCGGCGGGTATGGCGCTGGATGGTGCGCTGGAACATCAACCCAGCCACCAGCGCAATCGGCAGCGCGATCAATGGCACGGCTACCACCCAGCCGCCGATCAGGGCGATCGCCAGGAGGAAGAGCAGAGCGAACGGCACATCGGCCAGCACGAAAAGCGAGGTCGATGCCAGCACCCCGCGCACCATCTCGAAACCCTTGACCTGCGAGGCCAGCGTGCCCACCGAGGCCGGACGCGCCTCCATGCGGATACCCATCATGCGGTTGAAAAACCACTCGGACAATTGGTGATCGATGGCGTTGCAGGTGCGATCCACCGTATGGCTGCGCACCTGCTTGAGCATGAACTCCAGGCAGATCGACAGCGCCACGCCCACGGTCAGCACCCACAGGGTGTGAAAACCCTGGCTGGGAATCACCCGGTCGAACACCTGCATGGCGTAAAGCGAAGTGGCCAGCGTCAGCAGATTGACCAAGCCCGTGGCCAGCACCGCATCAATGAACACGCCCTTCTTCGCCCACAGCGCCTGCCGCACCAGACGCATGGCGCCGGGCGTGGCATTGGCAAGCTCGGAGCGACCCGGCAGCGAGACGCAATCTGCGTCGTCGAGGCGCTCCAACGACAAGGCCGTGCCGTCGATTCCCGCACCGCGCCAGACACCATCGCTGCCGCGCGCCTGAACCAGTAGCCAGCCCAGATCGGCGCTGTAGGCGGCAAACGGCAGATTGGCCGGAGTCGGGCTGTGCAATCGGGCGGGCACGCCGTCCAGATCAGCGGCCGCCCAGGCCTCTGCAAACAGCGCCACCGCACCCTGGCCTTCGTCCATCGGGTCGATCAGACGGACAATATCGCCCAGGCGTGCACCGGGTACGCGTTGTCCCGCCAGCCGTGCTGACTGGTCAATCAGCGTGGTGAAGCCATTCTTCATCGAGACGTTCAAGGTTTCGTTCCTTTGAGCAGATGTAAGGTTCCGGTCAGCGCGCGCAGGCGCAGGCTGGCGGCAATGACCTGTGTCTGGGTGTCTTCCAGCGCAAGCTGCGACTGCGTGGCCTCACGCACCGCGTTCAGCACGTCGATCCAGGTCTTGCGCCCGATGACGTACTGGCGCGCGTAGGACTCAAACACCGCGGTGCTCATGGCGCGCGACTGATGGGCGTTCTCCAGGCGCATCCGCGCGGCCACCCATTCGTTCCAGTCCAGCGTCACGCGCTCGCGCACGTCGCGCTCCGCCCCCTCGCGCGCCATACGCGCCGCCTCCCGTTTTGCGATGGCTGCGTCCACGCCAGACGCAGCAGACAGCCCAGCGCCCGAGTGCGCCGTCAGCACCAGCATGACGCGACTGTCATTCACCTGGCCCAGGCTCCTTTCCAGGCGCAAGGCCAATTGCGGCATATAGGCCGAGCGTTTCGAAGCAATCTCGGCGTTGGCCGCCTCTTCCTCGTAGGCCAGGCGTCGCAGCACTGGCGACCAGGCCAGCGCCTCCATCAAGGCGACCTCCATGCCCACGGGTACGCCCGGCGCGTCCATCTCGCTCACGCCCTGAGCGGAAATCTGCGTCACCGGCTTGCCGGTCAATGCGCTGAGCTGCGCCAGGGCGTTGTTGAGCCCCTGGGTGGCGAGCGACAGATCGTTGGCGGCCTGGTACAGGCGCGCTTCAGCCAGACGCTGGTCGGTCAGAGAGCTGACTTCCTGCACCACCCGCCGGCGAATCATCGCCAGCAGCTTCTCGTGCTCCTGCACACCCGTGGTGGCGTGTTGTTGCCGGGCTTTCTGGCGCAGCGCCTCGGTGGTGGCGGCGACCACCTTGAGGGACAGGTCCAGCCGCGCCTCTTCCAGCGCTGCGCCGGCGGCATCAAGCCGGCTACCTGCCGCATCGATGCTGGCGGTGATGCGTCCGCCGCTCCATAAAGGTTGCTCCAGGCGCACCAGGCCGGCATTACCGCTGCCTACGCCGCCCAACTGGCCGGTGTTTCCACTGAGGTTCCGCGTGGAGGCCTCGGCACTGAAGGTGGGGTAGCGCTGCCACTCGGCGCCCTCCCGCTCGGCCCGCGCCGCATCCTGCGCTGAGCGTTTGCCCAGCATTGCCGGATGGCTGGCCAGCGCCGATTGCAGCACCTGTTCGAACGTCCAGATCGGCTGCGCCTGGGCGGTGCTGGCCATCAGAGTCAAGGTGGTCAGGACTAGCGTTTTGAATTTCATCGCGGTTTTCAGGGAATCTCGATATGCCGTCATTGCCGCCCCCGACTACGCCATTCGAGGGCAGGCTGCGGCGGGAATCCAGCTTCTGGATTGGTTGTCAATACTCCAATCGGGATAGGGGGCCACGATTAGAAACCATCCGCTTGCGCGGACGGCCCCATGCCACGGCCCGGCGAAGCCAGTACAGCCAACGTCATACGATGTGCGTTATCAAGCTACTCCCGATGTAGGCGTTGGTGAGTTCAGACAGCGTCACCCCGGAGAGTACGAGGGCGGTTTGCGTCACTCCACCAGTCGAATCGCCGTCGTACACCACCAGGGTGCTGAGACCACCTGCGGTGGAATCCACGGTGAACGTCCCACCGGATAAGTTGCCCTGCACCACGAAGAAGCCCTGGTCGGTGGCCAGACCGTTGGTGGGTGTTGCGGTCCCCACAAGCAGGGCGCTCATGTTGATCTCTTCGCTGCTGCCGAAATCCGTGATGCGATCGGCGGCCAAGCCGGCAAAGGTGAAGGTGTCGCCTGTATCAAGCCCAACCGCGCCCAAATCGGCAAAGGTCACCACGGGCGAGTCGCCCTGAGATATAGTGAAAGTGTCAACGTTCAAACCACCGGTCATCGTATCCGCGCCCGCGCCGCCGTTTATGCTGTCCGCACCCGCGCCGCCGTCGATGGTGTCGTTGCCCGCACCCGCGGTGATGCTGTCCGCGCCTGCGCCGCCGTTGATGGTGGCCGCGTCCGCGCCGGAGTTGATCGTGTCATTGCCCGCGCCACCTGTGATGTTGGTGGT
>Ga0209702_10006923_pt1 | contig 14180 bp, 14 predicted proteins | sample FRY01_FD_187210 | JGI IMG/M metagenome (GOLD analysis project Ga0209702, IMG submission 187210) | Freshwater microbial communities from Lake Fryxell liftoff mats and glacier meltwater in Antarctica - FRY-01 (SPAdes) (version 2) | ecosystem: Environmental > Aquatic > Freshwater > Ice > Glacier... | reverse complement strand
AAGTCTGGCACCAGGCCTCCTTCCACGGACTGGCCCGCCCGGCCGACCTCCACCTCAACAGCCAAACCCACAACCGGGGCCACCACGATGAGCGCTGATCCTTCCCGCGCCAAGCCACCCGTCCCCCCTCGAGGAACTCCTGCGCGCCTGGGGACTGCGCCGCGTGCCCTTTGCCGGGCGCATTTTGCTGGATGTAGATCGTGAGTGATCCGTCCTCGCCGTCCTGAAGCGAGTCCAGCATCGAGGAGGCGATCACATGGCGCTTGAGCGGATTGGCCACCAGGAGATGGGTGTCGCCATCGCAGAGCATGAGCGACCAGTACGCGTCACAGGGCGGCAATTGGCCCTTCTCCGGCTCTGCGCAGAAACCATGCGCCGACGACCGGCGGGCCCCAGCCAACCGGCTCCTTTGCTCCTATGGACGCAGGTTGGGCCGCTTTTCTGCGGGCGCGGGAAACGGTGATCCGAACCCGACGATGCGCGTGGGCGACCCTTCCTTGGGGACGTGGAAATCGACGATGCCGAACCCACTCATTCGTATTCCCCGATAGCCGCGGCCGTCGCTCGATCCGATCATCACGGCATGGCCGTCCTTTTCCTTTCCCAGAAACATGTGCACATGGGACACGTGCAGTTCCTCCGGCGCATCCTTCCCGTCGTGCGCCCAAAAGATCAGGTCGCCCGGCTGCAAGGCTTCGAAGATGGGATCGTCCACGCGCCGCACGGTGGCTGACACGACGGTGAAGCGGCCGCTTTTTTGCAGCCATTCGTATTGTCCGTGGGCGGTGCGCGGCGGCTCGATCTTGGCATATGCGAGCAGCCAGACGATCGCTCCTGAACAATCCATGCCGGCGGCGTCGGCACGGCCATTCAGATAAGGAATCGCGGGATGTTCCTTGAGAAACGCCAGGCCCTTGGTCAGCAGCTCCTTCCTCGCCGGCGCGAGCTCGGCGGGCCACTCCAGCTCCACTTGCGCAGGGCAGGAGCACGCGAGCAGCAGCGAGACCAGACACCCGAGCCCGCGATCACGACCACGACGGATCCGCAGACGCGAGTGGAGGGAAGCAGGCTGGGAGTGGGTGCGAATGGTCATTTCTTCTTCAGAAACGACACCACCGCGAAGATCAGGAAAATGACAAAACAGACCTTGGCGATCATGGCGGCGGTGCCGGCGAGGCCACCGAAGCCCAGGGCGGCAGCGATCAGGGCAATGATGAGAAAGGCAACTGCGTAACGAGGCATGGCCGCAGGGGGTGGGTTGGTTTTGGGAGGGGGGAATGGGCGTCAGGCGCGCGGCCTGATCATGCGCTTACCACTTCACTTCCAGGCCGATGACCGGGCCGTGGGTCACGGTGTCGAGCGCGAAGTTATCCTTGCTGTAATCGATGCCGAGCCCGCGATAGCCGAGGGCGACATTGACGTTGTTGTTGACGCGGTAGCCGAGGCCGAAAAACGCCTGCCAGACGAGGTCCGAACTGGCACCAAAGCCGCCGATGTCCCCGTTGTAGCGGAAGAAAAGCGTGTCCGTGAGTGCGCCCTGACCGCGGATGCCAACGATCGGGTCGACCCAGTCGGTGTCGCGTCCGACGCTGAGGTCGCCGCCATGGACGAGCCGTCCGGTCAAGTCGGCTTCGATGATCGTGAACCGGGCACCGGCAAAAACATCCATGTGATAGCGTTCGGTCTCGATCGCGCGGTAGGCGACAAACGGCGACACCAACCACTGCTTTTGTTCGAAGCGGAAGCTGTCGAACACGCGGCCGCCCGCGTCAAAATCGTCCGAGGTCTTCCCGTACACGACATCCACCCCGAGCGACCATTTGTCATATCCCGCCTCAACAAGGCCCATGACAGCCATGTCGAGGGTGTCGAGGGTGTCGGCTATGCTGATGTCGACCGGTGCCGAGAGCGGCCCGATGGTGATGTCGCCGTCGATGGCGGTGAGCCAGCCGTAGGGGGCGGCGCGGAACCACCAACCACTCTCCGCCGGGGCGGTCGTCAGCGGGGCGGCGGAGGGCGAAGGAGCCTCGGTGCCGGCGTGGACGGATCCGGCCAGGGCGGCGAGCGTGATGATGTGGAGTGGTTTCATGATGCTGATAGGCGAAGCTGAACACAAGAGAGCTTCGGCGGCTTGTCCAGAGGAAGGCGAGCAGGCACCCACCGCCGCCCCCCTAAACAAGGTTGAACCAGGCCTGGAACCTTCGATCCGGTCGATGACAAACCCGGACGGGATGCGACCGCCCCGCTCGGCGGTTTCATCGATCTGATCGCCGGGCAAAACCATCGCCAGGCAGCGCGCGTACCCGGCGTTCCAATCCGCCTCGGCCATCTCGTTGCCGTCCGTTTTCAGCCAGTAGAAGTCTTTGATGTCGGCACCGTGGATGGCCCGGCCAGAGGGAAGGGTGTGAGTTCATGTCGTTGGAGGATGGTGGGCAGGAGGCGGCGGGGTTTGTAAACGAGGGAAGGGAAGTCCAGGGCGGGCTGCCGCCCGGCATCGGATTTTCAGGGCAGACGCGGCGGCTGCCTCGTCGAGGAGCGCACCGCTCGCCAGAGTTCCTCCTCCGGATCCAGCCGACGGCCGCCCTGCGCGATGAGGTCGAGCGGGACGTGGACGAACTGGCCGTGGAGAAAACTGACGATGAGGCCGGTCCGTCCGGCCATGGCTGCATGCACAGCGTGGCGGCCCAGGCGGTCGCAGAGCACGGCGTCATCGGTGTTGGCCGGACACCCGCGGATCTGGTAGCTGGGGTCGAAATAGCGCATGATCATCTCGATGCCACGGGCCTTGAAATGGGCGGTGCATTCGTCGCGCAGATGCTGCCCGATGTCCCGCAGCTTCAGATTGCCGGAGGCGTCCGTTTCGCCGCTGGCACCGAGCAGGTCCTGGCCCGCCCCCTCCGCGACGACGACGACGGCATGGTGCTTTTTCTCCAGGCGGCGTTCGAGCGCGGCCAGCAGGCCGTCCGGGCCGTGCAGCGCAAACGGGACCTCGGGCACGAGGCAGAAGTTGACGTCCTGGCTGGCCACCGTGGCCGCCGCTGCGATGAAGCCGGCGTGGCGGCCCATCAGCTTTACCAAGGAGACGCCGTGGTCCACGCTGCGGGCTTCGGTGTGGGCGCTGTCGATCACCCGCACCGCCTCCTCCACCGCGGTGGCGAAACCGAAGGTGCGGGTGACGAAACGCACGTCGTTGTCGATTGTCTTGGGAATGCCCACCACGGCGAGCTGATGCCCTCGTCGGCAGGCCTGCTCGAAAAGGGCGTGGCCGCCGCGCTGGGTGCCGTCGCCGCCGACGGTGAAGAGAATGTTGATCCGGTGGCGGATGAGCGTCTCCACGGCCACCGCCATGTCCACCGGGCCGCGCGAGGTCCCCAGCATGGTGCCGCCCTCCTTGTGGATGCCGTCCACCACCTCCTCAGTGAGATCGAGCGGCGGCTGGCCGCGGCTGGGATCGAGCCCCCGGTAGCCGCCGCGGATGCCGAGCACCGAGCTCACTCCGTAGCCGCAGAGCAGTTCACGGGTCACCGAGCGGATGACGTTGTTCATCCCCGGGCACAGGCCGCCGCAGGTCACAATCGCGGCGCGCGTCTGCGGCGGGTCGAAAAAGAGCCGCGGACGCGGCCCGGCCTTTTCTAACAGCATCAATTCATCCGGCACTTTGGCTCCGGCCCAGTGCACATCCGCGGGGATGAAGATGTCGTCCTCGATCGAGAAGCTGACCGGCGACGGATGGCGGGCCTCGCCCAGCCGGGGAGCAATCATGATTGTCATGGCGACAGGCTGTCAGCGAGGAGCCGTGCGGCAAGTGCGTTCACGTCTGCGCGGAGGATGGCGGCAGTCAAAGGGTCATCGCAAAATTGAGATAGGCCATCAGCGCGAGCACCGATTCCACGTCGAGAGCCCGCCATTGGTCGCGAGGGGGGGCGGTCAGCGCGGCGATCAGCATCATGACCACTGCGCCTGGCCAGAACTGCAGATCCATCTCGCATGGGTGCCCGGCCCGAAGAGCAACTGGCCGACACCGCTTATGGAAGCGAAGCCAACGTGACCAATGGAAAGAATGCGACGCCTTGCGCAGCGGCATCGAAGGACTCTTTCAGCCTCGGGAGGACCAATGATCACCACGCGATTTTCCATTCTTCTCACCTCCCTGCTGGTTGCGGTAAGGCCGGCCGCGCTGGCGGCGGTGCCGGATGCCGGTTGGGAGCACTCCGGGTCGATGTTTATCCTCACGACCCCGGAGGGAGCGGATTTGCCGGCCGGGGAATCGGTCTGCGAATTTCCGCTCCTGGTGCGGCTGAAACGGGAATCTTTCGACCCAGAAGCCGATGCAGACGCTGGTCGGCCCGATCGTCCGGCCGGGGGATGAGTTTTCGGTTTCGTCTGATCAGGTCACGGTTGCGGAGGGACAGAGCGTGACGGTTTCCGCGGAAGCGGGCGGTGCGCAGAAGATGGATTGGATATTGCGGCGCGACGGGCGGGAGCGCGTGGTGGGGGTGGCCCAACGGACGTTCACCTTCGATGCCGGTCGGGTCGCCGGCGACGCGACGGAATTCCTGCAGTTCCGCTCAGTCCACGCTGGCTGGGTGAAAATGAAGAACATCCCCATCGTCGTGAAGGAAGCCATCGCCGAGCCGGAGTTCAGGCTCACGGCCCCCGCGACCTGGGACGGACGCTCCGAGGTCGTGCTCGCGCCGGCCATGGCGAATCTGAAGGAAATGCAGGCGCAGGGGGCGGGCGATGTGCGCCACACCTGGAGCGTGTCGGGCCCGGCGGTCATCAAGGAAACGGATTCTGGGGGGATGCGCCTCAAGCGCACGATGGGCTCCGGTGCGCTCACGATCACCCTGACCATCGACAATGGCGGCGCCGCGGTCACCCGGTCGGCCACGATCGCGGTGGCCGAGCCTGCGCCGGACGCCTGGGTGCCGCAGGTGCCGGCCGCGGACGAACGCCCGGTCAACGGCCAGTGTTATGCCCGCGATGACCGCGGCTTCGGCATGCTGGTGTGGAATGGGACGCTCGCAGAACCGAGGGAGTCGGTCTTTCTCCGCGTCTTTGCTGGCGACGAACGCCTCTTCTCTCAGGAACAGAAGCTGGGGCCGGATCGGAAGTACGCTTTTTTGGCACCGCTGAAGGCGGGATTGGTGACCTACCGGGCTGAATGGGGCGTTGGCGACCGGGTGCTGCACACCGCGGCCGACCTCGTGTGCGGCGATGCCTTCGTCATCACCGGCCAGTCGAATGCCGTCTCGACGGACTGGGGCGAGGCTCCCGCACCGCCCGTTCAGGAGTGGGTCCGCACCGACGTCAGCACCATTTACGGACGCCTGCTTTGGCGCGTCCGGGAAGCCAGGCTGACCCACGGCATCCGCGGCATCCTCTGGCATCAGGGCGAGAACGACCAGGGTGCCGATGGTCCGACGGGCGGTTTTGGATGGGAAACGTACCGCACATATTTCCACGCGCTCGCCGGCTCATGGAAACAGGGTTTTCCGAACCTGCAGCACCTCCACCTCTTCCAAATCTGGCCTAAGGCCTGCAGCATGGGGGTCGATGGCTCCGACAACCGCCTGCGCGAGGTGCAGCGCACGCTGCCGAGGGACTTTTCCCGCCTGAGTGTCATGTCCACGCTCGGCATCCTGCCGCCCGGCGGCTGCCATTATCCCGCCGAGGGGTACGCGGAATTTGCGCGCCTGATCGCCCCGCTCATGGAGCGCGATCATTTCGGTGTCGTCTCCACGGAAAGCCTCACGCTTCCCAACCTCTTGAAGGCGAGGTTCAGCGGCGCGACCCGGGAATCGGTGGTCCTTGAGTTCGACCAGCCCGTCGTCTGGAACGAATCGCTGGCCAGCGAGTTTTACCTCGATGGCGCGGAAGGAGCCGTGGCGAGCGGCAGCGGGCAGGGGACCACGATCACGCTCCGGCTGAAGGCCCCGGCCGCGGCCGCGGCAGGACGGTCACCTACCTGGACAGCGCGTCGTGGAGCCAGGATCGGCTTCTGCTCGGGGCCAACGGCCTCGCCGCCCTGACGTTTTGCGAGGTGCCGATCGCGGAGTGAGGCGCGGCGACCGCACCCCTTGCCGGGCCGCGGAGGGTGCGGCAACGGTCCGGTCTATCGCGCACGGGGCGGGCCCGGGTCGCCGGCGATGGGCGCATCCCGGCGCTTCCTCCAGGTGGGCGGCGGATTTGGTCAGGATGCCTTACAATCCCACCTGGATGGCGGCGCAGGCAGCGACGGCTTTGGCGCGGGCGGCGTCGATCGTTGCGGCGCGGGCGAGGGTGACGCCGAGGCGGCGCGAGCCCTTGATTTCCGGTTTGCCAAAAAGCCGCAGGTGGGTGTCCGGTTCGGCAAGGGCGGCCTCGAGGTTGCCGAAGGTCATCCGGGTGGACTCGCCTTCGACGAGCAGGGCGCAGGAGGCGGACGGGCCGAAGTGGCGGATGACCGGGATCGGCAGGCCGAGGATGGCGCGGGCGTGCAGGGCGAATTCGGACAGGTCCTGAGAAATGAGGGTGACGAGGCCGGTGTCGTGAGGGCGGGGCGAGACCTCGGAAAAGATGACCTCCTCCGCGCGCACGAACATTTCGACCCCGAAGAGCCCGCGACCGCCGAGGGCTCCGGTGATTTTGGCGGCCATGTCCTGGGCGGCCGCGAGGGCGACTTGCGACATCGGGCATGGCTGCCAGGACTCCCGGTAGTCGCCCTTGATCTGGATGTGGCCGACGGGGTCGCAAAAACTCGTGCCCCCAACGTGCCGCACCGTCAGCATGGTGATCTCGTAATCGAAGGTGATGAACCCCTCGACGATGACCTTGCCCTGTCCGGCCCGGCCGCCGGCCTGGGCGTAGTCCCAGGCGGGGCGCACGTCGGCCGCCGTCTTCACCGTGCTCTGGCCCTTGCCTGAGCTGCTCATGATCGGTTTGACCACGCACGGCAGGCCGATGCGGGCGATCGCGGCCTCGAATTCCGCGAATGTTTCGGCAAAGACGTACGGCGAGGTGGCGAGCCCCAGCTCTTCCGCGGCCAGGCGGCGAATGCCCTCGCGGTTCATCGTCAGCTGCGCGGCGCGGGCGGTCGGGATGACGGTGAAGCCTTCCTCTTCCAGCTCGACGAGCGTGTCAGTCGCGAGGGCCTCGATTTCTGGAACGATGAAATGCGGATGCTCCGCCTCGATGACCCCGCGGAGGGCCGCGCCGTCGAGCATCGAAAGGACGTGGCTGCGGTGCGCGACCTGCATGGCCGGCGCATTCGCATAGCGGTCGACGGCAATGACCTCGCAGCCGAGGCGCTGGAGTTCAATGACCACCTCCTTGCCCAGCTCCCCGGAGCCGCACATCAGGACTTTGGTCGCGGTGGGGGAAAGCGGAGTGCCGAGGGATGCCATGGTGGGTTTGGAATGCGAGGTGAAGCAATCACCCGCTTCCTACCACTCCCAAGGCGGGCCTTCCACTTGGAAAAGGGCGCCGTGCGCCGCTCAGGGGTCCAACACGCCCCGGGCGATCATTTCCTTCCAGGCGGCGAGCAGGCGGGTTGTGACCGGTCCCGGGGCGGCTGGCAGCGGGTGGTCATCGACCTTTCCGATCGGCTGAAGGTCGCGGGTGGTGGAGGTGAGGAAGGCCTCGGACGCGCCGCGCAGAGCGGACACCAGGGTGGATTCCTCCCGCACCGTCAGGCCCAGCCCTCGGGCCAGCTCGAGCGCGAGCGCCCGCGTCACCCCGGCCAAGCAGCCGTCCGAAAGCGGGGGCGTCACCAGCACGCCTTCCAAAACCAGGAAGACATTCGATCCCGTGCCCTCGCATAACTCCCCGCGGGTATTCGGGAAGATGGCTTCGCCTCCTCCCCGCCGGCGGGCCCGGCTCAGGGCGAGCGCGTTTTCGGCATAGCTGGTCGATTTCAAGCCGGCGAGCGGGCTGCGCTCGTTCCGAGGCCAGTCGAGGATCACGACGCTGGCGGCGGCCGGCCACTCCGGGCGCGGGGCGGAGGCGACCAGGAAGGTCGGCTGCGGCGTTTCGGCGCGGTCGGAACCAATTGGTCCCGGCCCGGGAGTGACCGTCACCCGCAACCGGCCGTCGAGATGTCCGTTGGCGGCGGCCACCGCCCGCAGGGCGGCGGCCAGTTCGCCGCGGTCGGGGAGCGGCAGGTCGAGCCCGCCGCAGCTGTGGACCAGGCGCTTCCAGTGGCGTGAGAAGGCAAATGGCTCGCCGCCCATCGCCACCAGGGTCTCAAAGGCCCCCAGGCCGATGGTCAGTCCCTGATCGAAGGGGGAAATGCGGACGTCCGCGGCGTGGAGCAGCCGTCCATTGTGCCAGACCAGGGGGGTGTTTATCGCAGCGGCCATCTGCGCACGAACAAACCCGCGGGGTGCCGCGTGCAACCGCAAATCGTCAGAATCCGACCGGAGGCGCGGAGCGGGGGCATCCAGCCGCGCGCATGGAAGACTCATTCGCCTCCGGTCGTAACCAGCCGCCGCTTGCCTGCGTCCCCATTCGGGAACACACCTCTGTCCTCGCAAACCGCGCGGCCACCCGATGGATGAACCAGCACCTTCATGGGACGATGAACTCACACTCGTCAGGCACGGCGATGAGGCCGCGGCGCGGCGGCTGGTTGACGGGCTCTGGGGTGGCAAACTTTGCTCCGGTCGCAAGCCATTCGCCCCCTCCTTGGCCGTCTCCGTTGAAGATGTAAAGTTCGCCACCGGCCCCGATTCGAAACAATCCCGTGAACGAGCCTTCGGCTCCCACCACCGCCCCGGCCTCTGGATTTGTTGCACCTGGGCGAAGGTATAAATCGCTGTAGAGAATATTCCCGCGTTCTCCTGTTGCCACGGTAAGGCCGACGCTTCCGACAGGATCGGATGGCTCCAGCCGTAACGCTCTTGAGCCTTCTCTTCCTTCGCCATCGGTGATCACCGCTTTTCCATCCTCCACACTCCAACCTTGCTGTCCGTCGAGTCCTCCTAATTCAAATCCCCCACTACTGTCAAAATTTGCCTCATATGGCAACGGCTCGGCAGCATGAACAAATGTACTAGCAAGAAGAGCCGCAAGGCTCAGGGAGGTACGTACTGATTGCATACAGGGAGATGGGGAGTGGAGGATTGTTTGCGGGATTTCCGATCTTTTATCCGAAATCGAAACGGATTGCCAAGCAGATTCTTTCAAAATAATCGCAAATCTTGTCCAGCAGCGCCTTGATTTTCTGGGGTGGATTGCCTCACAACCCTCTTAGCTCTTCCAGGCGACGCGATCCGGCGTGCCGCGCCAGGCGACGCGACCGCGGCCGCCCGGCTTGAGTATCTCGCCTTCTTTGAGAAAACAGAGCCAGGTCTCGCCCGGCTGGGTCTCGGGCGAAACTCGGACCTCGTAGATCGCTCCCATTTCGCGGATGGCTTCGATGACGACGGGATCGCCCTCGTTCGCGACGTCGCAGGGAATCCAGCGGGCGTCTTCGGGGCGTTTCCACGTTTCCTCGCCGGTCTCACGGTCGATGATGCGGTTGGCCGGACCGAAGCGCTCGGCGCAGTATTGATTGGCAGGACGTCGATAGACCTCGGCGGGTGTCCCTGTCTGCATGAGATTCCCTCCGTCGATGATGACGACCCGCGAGGCGATCGCGAGGGCATCCTCGGGATCGTGGGTCACGAGCAGCGCGGTCTGGCCAAGGCGCTGAAGGATGTCGCGGATCTCTTCACGCAGCTTGCGGCGCAGGGCGGGATCAAGGTGCGAAAAAGGTTCGTCGAGGAGGAGCAACTTCGGCTCGGGAGCGATCGCCCGGGCGAGAGCGAGACGCTGCCTTTCCCCGCCCGAGAGTTCGTGGGGAAAACGCTTCTCCTTTCCCGTGAGGTCGACGAGTTCGAGACAGGCGGCGATGCGATCCCCTTTTGCCTTTTTATCCTTGGTCGTGAGGCCGTAGGCGACATTGCGCGCGACGGTGAGGTGGGGGAAAAGGGCTCCATCCTGAAAGACGAGACCGAGCTGCCTCGCCTCGGGCGGGATCTCGCGGGCGATGCGATCCCCGGCGACGACGCGGCCGTCGATGAGGATCTCTCCGCCGTCGGGCGACTCGAGGCCGGCAGCGAGGCGCAGCAGGCTCGTCTTCCCGCTGCCACTCTCCCCGATGAGGGCGACGATCTCGCCGCGAAAGACATCGAAATCGACCCCATTGACGGCGGCATGACGATTCCCCGGGTAATGGCGGGTCACCGCATGAAAGGAGAGCAAAGGGGTGCGGTCACTCATTTTTCAAAGAAGGCTGAAGCCAGCGATTCATGAAAAGCAGCCCCGCCGCCCCGACCGCGACAATGAGCAGCGCGGGAACGGCGCAGGCCTGGAGCCTCGCTTCGCTCGCGAGGCTGTAGGCGGTCGTGGCGAGAGTCTCAAAGTTCGCCGGCCGCAGGATCAGGGTCAGAGGCAGCTCTTTCAGGATATCAACAAAGAGCAGCATCCCCGCCGCAATAAGCGGAGCCCGCAGCAGCGGAAGATCGACTCGCAGGAAGGTCCGCAGAGGCGGATGCCCGAGCAGGCGCGAGGCCTCTTCGAGCGGCTTGCCGATACGCTCGAGTCCGGCGCGGGCGAGTTGCAGCGGGATCGCAAAAAACCGCACCGTATAGGCAAAGGCGATCACAAAAAGGGTCCCGCTCACGAGAGGCAGGAGCGGGAGTTCGAAGCGGTCGAGCGCTCCGAAGACGACGAGCACCCCCACCGCGATAACTGCCCCGGGCGTGGCGTAGCCCATTCCCGCGATGCGCCCGAGGAGTCGCCGCAGCCGGCTTTCCCGCAATCTCACCGCGTACATGAAGAGACCCGCCAGAGCCGTGACGACGAAGGCGGTAGCGAGTGCCAGTCCGAGCCCTCGCACGAGCGCCATCCCGGCGGGGAAGCCGCTCTCGGCATCCGAGAGGAGATGCAGCCCGGCCCAGTGGAGGAGACGCCCCACCGGAAAAAGGAATCCCAGCGCCACCGGAAAAAAGCAGACCAGCAGGGCGAGGAACGCTTTCCCCCCGCACAGCGGCAGCCGCTTCATGGGAATGCTCCCCGCATCGGCCTCGACGTAGCGCGCCCGACCGCGAAGCCATTGCTCGACGGCGAGGAGGGCGGCGACGACGAGCATCATGATGCCCGCGAGGCGAAGCGCCGCGACCTTGTCCCCCATCCCGAACCAGGTGCGGAAGACGCCCTCGGTCAGGGTCGGCACGCCGAAAAAATGGACCGCGCCGTAGTCATTGATCACTTCCATGATGACGAGCGCGACACCGGCGACGATCCCCGGTCGAGCCATCGGCAGCGCTGCACGAAAGAAGGCCCGCCCCGGCGAATCACCGAGACAGCGCGCCGCCTCGATCACCGCCCGGCTTTGACGGCTGAAGGAGGAACAACAAGCGAGATAGACATACGGATAGAGCACCGCCGCGAGCATGACGATGAGCAGCCCGTAGCGGATCACTTGTTCGAGGATGAGGAACGCCTCGACCCCGAAGCGCAGGCGGACTTTGATCATCATCGGGATCGCCGCCTCGGGCCCCTGGTAAAAGACAAAAGCGGCGATGTAGGTCGGGATCGCGAGCGGCAGGACGAGCGCCCAGGAAAAAAAACGGCGGCCCCGGAACTCGCAAGTCGTCACGAGCCAGGCCGGGACCACCCCCATGAGGAGCACGAGCAGACTCACCCCGACGACGAGGATGAGGGTATTCGTCAGGTAGCGGGCGAGGACCGTCTCAGCGAGGTGACTCCACTCGACGCTTTCCTGACCGAGGTAAAAAAGGATCGCGAGGAGAGGCAGGGCGATGATACCGGTAAGGACCGCCGCGCCCGCCCCCCAGCGGTCACCGCGCCAGCGCCAGCGCCACCGCAGAGAGCGGCGGTCAGCCACGTGAGCGACGATCGGCAGAGCCGGTGCTTGCGGAATGATCGCCATCGACGGTCCGGGACGAGAGATCGCTTATTCCCAGCCGGCCTTGTTGAAAAGGCGCACGGCCTCGGCATTGCGATCTCCGAGGACGGAGAAGGCCACGTCATCGGCAGTGAATTTACCCCACTTGAGCTGGGTCTCGGACCACTTCGCGGTCTCCGAGACGGGGTATTCCATTGTCTTGACTGTATACATGCTCTGGATCTCGTCCGAGAGGAGGAACTCGAGAAACTGCGTCGCGAGAGCAGCCTTTTTCGAAGACTTCACGATCCCGGCGCCGCTAATGTTGACGTGAGCTCCCCTGCCCTCCTGATTGGGGAAAAAGACCTTCACGGCGGCGGCGGCATCACGATCGCTCTGATCTTCCGAGGTCTCGAGGAGTCCGAGGTAATAAGTGTTGGAGATGGCCACATCGGCGAGGCCGGACGAGACGGCGCGGATCTGATCCCGGTCGCCACCCTGGGGAGGACGGACCATGTTTTTGCGAACCGACGCCGCCCAGGCACCGGACGCCTCGGCTCCATTGGCCTCGATCACCGTGGTCATGAGCGACTGGTTGTAAATGTTCGACGACGAACGCGCCACGAGACGTCCGCGCCATTTCGGATCGGCGAGATCTTCGTAGGTGGAGAGTTCGCCCGGCTTGACCCGCTCGGGCGAATAGATGAGGACTCGGGCGCGCTTCGTCAGGGCGACCCACTCGCTGTCAGGGTCGCGCAGGGTGGCGGGGACTTTTTCCTCGATGACTTTGGAGGAAAACGGCTGGAGCAGTCCCGCCTTTTTCGCACGATCAAGCCCGCCGCCGTCGGCCGTCATGTAGAGATCGGCCGGAGTGTTCGCGCCTTCCTCCTGGAGACGAACGATGAGCTCGTCGGACGCGGCTTTGACGACCTTGACGACGATGCCAGTCTTTTCGGTGAAGAGCCGATGCACCGATTCATCAAACTCGTAGTGGCGCTGAGTGTAAAGGGTGATCTCTTCGGCCGCGCGGATCTGGCTGCTAGGCACGAGCGCGGCGAGGGCGGCGAGGGCGGCGAGAAGTGAGTGAAGGAAGCCTTTGTTCATAGGAATGAGAGATGTTTTAAACGATATTGAATCTCGTTAGCGTGTAAAGCTCATTTTTCTGATAGGAATTTGCTTCCAGGGGCCGGCTTGGGGAAGGGGTGCGTGGGTCATGTGAGGGGGGGGGGAAGGGGTCTGAAGGTTTTGTTCGTCTCCCAATGGCCCTGCCATTTGGGTTCGAAATCTTTGAAGGGGAAACTCTTGCGTTGCTCGGCCATGGTCTGTCTTTTTGAGTGGGCGGGAGTGTATAGCCACTGCGGCAGGGACGCAGCAGGTTTATGCAGCGGGGAAAAAGGTCGGGTGCGGGACAAAAAAGTCAAAATCCGCCGGGAGGCCCCGTTTTTTTGCCCTTGATAATGTCTAGCGCCTAGACAATAGTGTAACAATGACCACAGCATCCAAATCCGTCGAAGCGGCCCGCTGGTGCCTCCTGGACCAGATCGCCGCGATCACCACCATGCGGACCGGAACCCTCGCCGAGGAATGGCGGGAACGCCCCGCCCCCCCCCCCGGCGAGGGAACCGTGCGCCTCGGCCCCTACTTCAAACACCAAGTCTGGAAGGACGGACGCAACCTCAGCCGTCGCGTGCCCGAGGCCGAAGCGGCCCTGCTGCGCGAGGACATCGACAACGCCAAGCGCTTCGAGCAGCTCACCGACGATCTGGCCCGCCTCAACATCGAGCGAACCCTCGCCCTGCGCGCCGCCCCGGCTCCCGCCTCCGACGCCGACCCCGGCGAGAGAAAAAAAAACTCCACGCGGAAGCGGGCCGCGAAAGGTTCGCCGAAACGGAAGCCTTCGTCGCGAAAGCCAGAGCGACCCTGAGTTGCGGCGGACCGGGCGCAAGCCCCGAATGGTGTACCGCGTCGGGATCAAGACGTGTAATCGGGGGGTGGAAGATTCGGGATGATCTGTGGGAGGAGCTGGTCGGGGCCCGCTCGGAATGTGGGTGTAGGCGGACGGCAGGCCGACGGAGCGGAAGCCTTGGAGCCGTAGGGTGGACGGCGATCACAAGGTGCGGGTGTCGCGGTACCTCTGTCCTCGGTGCGGACGGACCTGGAGGGTGATTCCTGCGGGGATGCTGCCCGACCAGGGCAAGCCCTTCGTCAACCACCACGCGCGCATCGTCTGCGCCAACCTCGGCATCCGGCTCCTGCACGCCAAGCCTGACCACGCCTGGTCCAAAGGCAAAGTCGAATTGCGCTTCGA
>Ga0209702_10006922_pt1 | contig 14180 bp, 14 predicted proteins | sample FRY01_FD_187210 | JGI IMG/M metagenome (GOLD analysis project Ga0209702, IMG submission 187210) | Freshwater microbial communities from Lake Fryxell liftoff mats and glacier meltwater in Antarctica - FRY-01 (SPAdes) (version 2) | ecosystem: Environmental > Aquatic > Freshwater > Ice > Glacier... | reverse complement strand
GACGCCATTCTTGCGTTCATGCGAGAAACCATCCCGCAGGAATGGAAGAAATTCCGCGACAAGGTGTCAGACAACTTCCGCGTCATAACCCACGAGAACTTTCGGGTTTTGGAGTAGAGGCGGTATAGATCTTTATTTTCAGATTAGCTACGGCTAGCGAACAGTTGCCGACGGAGACCTGCGAGGGTGGTCGGGATCGACGGCAAGGCTGTCGAACTGAAGGGAGAGGGCTCCAGTGCCAGAAAGCGAACACGCACCGGCTGTTTACGCGGCGTCGTTGGATTTTGTATCGCATGCGCATGTTGATGCGGCGGGATATGCGGCGTCGGTTGCGGATCCTGTCGGGTTCTGGCGGGCACAGGGGCAGCGGGTCGACTGGATCCGGGATTACACGCGGGTCAAGGAGTCGACGTTTCAGCTGGGGAAAGTCGCGATCAAGTGGTTCGAGGATGGCACGCTGAACGTCAGCGCCAACTGCATCGACCGCCACATGGTAACCCGCGCCAATCAGACCGCGATCATCTGGGAGCCCGACAGCCCGACCGCGCCCGCCTTGCACATCAGCTATGCGCAGCTGCTGGAACAGACCAGCCGGATGGCCAACGTGCTGAAATCGCACGGGGTTCGCAAGGGCGACCGGGTGGTTTTGTATCTGCCGATGATCCCCGAGGCGGCCTATGCGATGCTGGCCTGCGCGCGGATCGGGGCGATTCATTCGGTGGTGTTTGCGGGCTTTTCGCCCGACGCACTTGCCAACCGGATCAACGACAGCGAGGCCAAGCTGGTGATCACCGCCGACTTTGCCCCGCGCGGCGGGCGCAAGACGGCGCTGAAAGACAACACCGACATGGCCTTGCTGCACACCAGCGACCGGGTGAAATGTCTGGTGGTCAAGCACACCGGCGATCAGACGTCGTGGATCGATGGCCGCGATTTCGACCTGCGCGCCGAGATGGCCGAGGCCAAGCCCTATTGCGCCTATGTCGAGATGAACGCCGAGGATCCGCTGTTCATCCTTTACACCTCGGGGTCGACCGGGCGGCCGAAGGGCGTGGTGCATACCAGCGGCGGCTATCTGGTTTACGCCGCGATGACGCATCAATTGACCTTCGATTACCACGACGGCGACATCTTCTGGTGCACGGCGGATGTCGGCTGGGTGACCGGGCACAGCTATATCATCTATGGCCCGCTGGCGAACGGCGCGACCACGGTGATGTTCGAAGGGGTGCCGACCTATCCCGATGCCGGCCGGTTCTGGGAGGTGTGCGCCAAGCACAAGGTCACCCAGTTCTACACCGCCCCCACGGCCATCCGGGCGCTGATGGCGATGGGGACCAGCTTTGTCGAAAAGCATGACCTGAGCAGCTTGAAATTGCTGGGCTCGGTCGGCGAGCCGATCAACCCCGAGGCGTGGAACTGGTACAACGTCAACGTCGGCGGCGGCCGCTGCCCGATCGTCGACACGTTCTGGCAGACCGAAACCGGTGGGCACATGATCACCGGCCTGCCCGGCGCGATGGCGGCCAAGCCCGGCTCGGCCACCAAGCCCTTTTTCGGGATCAAGCCGGTGGTGCTGGACCCGGCGACGGCCCAGGTGCAACAGGAAACCGCAGCCGAAGGGGTGCTGTGCATCACCGACAGCTGGCCCGGCATGATGCGGACCCTGTGGGGCGATCATGCGCGGTTCGAAGAGGCCTACTTCAGCCAGTATCCGGGCTACTATTTTACCGGCGACGGGTGCAGGCGCGATGCGGACGGCGATTACTGGATCACCGGGCGGGTCGATGACGTGATCAACGTGTCGGGGCACCGGATGGGCACGGCAGAGGTGGAATCCGCACTGGTCGCGCACCCCAAGGTGGCCGAGGCGGCGGTGGTCGGCTATCCCCACGACATCAAGGGGCAGGGCATCTATGCCTATGTCACGCTGATGAACGGGCTTGTGCCATCGGACGAGTTGCGGGTGGAACTGATCAAATGGGTGCGCACCCAGATCGGCCCGATCGCGTCGCCCGACCTGATCCAGTGGGCCCCCGGGCTGCCGAAAACCCGGTCGGGCAAGATCATGCGCCGCATCCTGCGCAAGATCGCCGAGAACGATTACGGTGCCCTGGGCGACACCTCGACCCTCGCCGATCCGTCGGTGGTCGAAGACCTGATCGCCAACCGCACACAGAAAAGCTGACCGGGGTGGTGGCGGGCTTCTAGTTTTGCACGATGAATGGGTCGTCCGGGTAGCCTACGCCGGTCAGATACAGCCCCTGCGGCGGGCAGACCGGGCCGCAGGCGATGCGGCTCCGCGCATCCAGCGCCACCTTCATTTGTGAAGGTTGCCATTTGCCCGCACCGACCCGTTCAAGACTGCCCACAATCGACCGCACCTGATTGTGCAGAAAGCTGCGGGCGCGCAGACTGAAACGGTATTCGATGCCCCCCGGAACTGCAGCCTCGGCAATCACGATTTCGTCCAGCGTCTTGACCGGGCTTGCGGCCTGACACAGCGACGAGCGAAACGTGGTGAAGTCGTGCTTGCCGATCAGATGCGCCGCCGCAGCTTGCATCGCGCCCAGATCCAGCGGGTTCGGCACCTGCCAGACCTTGCCGCGATCCAGAACAGGCGGCGCACGACGTGCCAGCAGCCGGAACAGATAGCGCCGCTCGCGCGCCGAAAACCGGGCGTGAAAATCGTCCGCCACGTGCGCACAGGTCAGCACGGCCACCGGCCAGGGCCGCAGATGCGCGTTGATCGCCCCCGCCAGCCGCAACGGGACCCAGTCGCGCGGCAGATCGACATGCGCCACCTGTCCGGTCGCATGGACCCCGGCATCGGTGCGCCCGGCACCCGCCACCACATGCGGGCCGGGGTGCAACCGTCCAAAAGCCGTCTCCAATGCGCCCTGCACCGAAGGCTGGCTTTCCGACTGGCGCTGCCAGCCTTGAAACGGGCCGCCGTCGTATTCAATCATCAGGGCATATCTGGGCATGGTGTCGGGGTTAGCGAAACCGGCCCTTGCTGTCCATCCCGCTGCTTTTCCCCTTAACAGCCCACACGGCGGTGCCTATGTTGAACGCGCGGAACAGGAGTGCCTTTGTGGTCATCGCGTCCATCACCGACGGGATTTCCCGGCAGATCGAAGGGGCCGCCGCCGCACTGTCGGAAACCTTCTTTGAACCTGTGCTGCGGCTGGGGGTGACGGGGCTAAGCCGCGCAGGCAAAACGGTGTTCATTACCGGGCTGGTCGCAAACCTGCTGCAACACGGCCGGATGCCGCAACTGCGGGCGGCGGCAGACGGCCGGATCGAGGCGGTCTATCTGCAGCCGCAGCCCGACGACACCCTGCCGCGTTTTGACTACGAGGGCCACCTTGCGGCGTTGACCGGCGACGATCCGCGCTGGCCGCAATCGACCCGCGCGATCAGCGAGCTGCGCCTGTCGTTCCGGGTGCGGCCTTCGGGGTTTCTGGCGGGGCTGCTGGGGCCGCGTGTGCTGCATCTGGACATTGTGGATTACCCCGGTGAATGGCTGTTGGACCTGTCGCTGATGGAAAAGACCTACGCCGAATGGTCCGAGGAAACTCTGACCCGGCTTGCCAAACGCCGACAAGCCGACGGGTTCATGGCGACGGCACGGGCCGAGGATGGCGCGCTGGCGCTGGACGAGACGCGGGCGCAGGCGCTGGCTGCCAGCTTTACCGGCTATCTGCAGGCGGCACGCGATGCGGGCTATTCCGACTGCACGCCGGGGCGGTTCCTGTTGCCAGGGGACCTTGCGGGCAGTCCGGTGCTGACGTTCGCCCCGTTGCCCCGCCCCGCGATGACCCCGCGCGGCTGCCTGTGGCGCGAGATGAACCGCCGCTATGACGCCTACAAGTCTCGCGTGGTGCAGCCGTTCTTCCGCGACCATTTTGCCCGGATCGACCGGCAGATCGTGCTGATGGACGTGCTGGGGGCTGTTCACCAAGGGCCCCGCGCGGTTGAAGATCTGCGCCGCACGATGGCCGAGGTGCTGGCGGCCTTTCGTCCCGGTCGCAATGGCTGGTTGACCGGCCTGCTGGGCGGGCGGCGGGTGGAGCGTATCTTGTTTGCCGCGACCAAGGCCGATCACTTGCACCACAGCCTGCACGCTCGTCTGACGGGCATCGTGCAGGCGATGCTGGCCGAGGCGAAGTCGCGCGCCGATTTTGCAGGCGCACAGACGCAGGCGATGGCACTGGCAAGCCTGCGCACGACCGTCGAGGAAAGCGTGACGCGCGACGGTGTGACGCTTGATTGCGTCAAGGGACGGCTGCTTGCGACGGGCAAGCAGGCGGTGATGTATCCGGGCACCTTGCCCGCCGACCCCGCCCGTTTGCTGGCCCCGGCGCGCGAAGGGGCAGAACGCTGGCTTGATGCCGAATACGGGCTGATGGGCTTTGCCCCTGCCCGGTTTACCGCCAAACCCGGCGAAGGTCCGCCACATATCCGGCTGGACCGCGCCGCCGAATTTCTGATCGGAGACCGGCTGTGACCGATGATCCTCCATCCCCCCGGCCCTTGCTGATCAATCTGGACGAAGATGCAGCTCCCGCTGACCCTTCTGCCGTGCCCGACGTGCCTGAAGTGGACGCGCAGGGTCGCGCGATGCGGCAGGTGGGGGCAATGGCCGTGGTGCGGCCTTCGCCATTTGCGCGACTGGCCGGATGGGTGATCGGGGCGACGTTCAGTTTTGTGCTGTCGGTTGCGGCGTGGGATTTTGTGACGGGCCTTTTTGACCGCAACCCGGTGCTGGGCTGGATCGCCTTTGTGCTGACGGTAGGGTCGGTGGCCGTGCTGGCGGTCCTGGCCTTGCGGGAATGGGCGGGGTTTGCCCGGTTGGCGCGGCTTGACGGCTTGCGTGCGGGGGCGGCGGCGGCGCATGCGTCGGCAGATCTTGCGGCAGCGCGTGCCGTGGTAGCGGGGATTGTGCGGATTTACGGGGCGCGGGCCGATACCGCATGGGGTCGCTCGCGTCTGGCCGAAAGGCAGGCCGAGGTGATGGATGCCGACGGTCTGCTTGGCTTGACAGAGACCGAAGTGCTGGGGCCGTTGGACGCGCTGGCCCGCACGGAAGTCGAGATGGCGGCGCGGCGGGTGGCGACAGTGACAGCACTGGTGCCGATGGCGCTGGCCGATGTGGCGGCGGCGCTGTTTTCGAACTTGCGGATGATCCGGCGGATTGCCGAGATTTATGGTGGTCGGTCGGGCACCTTCGGGTCGTGGAGCCTGCTTCGAAAAGTCCTTTCGTCCTTGATCGCGACGGGGGCTGTGGCGCTGACCGACGATCTGGTGGGGTCGGTGGCCGGGGGTGGCATCCTGTCGAAAGTGTCGCGCCGGTTTGGCGAGGGCGTGGTAAACGGGGCTTTGACTGCAAGAGTGGGGGTGGCCGCGATGGAACTGTGCCGCCCGCTGCCTTTCAACGCCCTGCCAAGACCGTCGGTAACCTCTCTGGTGCGAAGGTCGTTGACGGGGTTGTTTGACGGCAGCTGAGCGCGGGTTCCCGCAAGGCGCAGGGATTTTATATCGGCAGAAGCGCGTGGGCCATTTCTGGCCGGGCGATCTGGCCGGCCGGGTGGGCCTATCTGAAACGGTCCAGCAGTTTTTGCATCGGTGAGCGTTCGGGTTCGGGGACAAGCGCGGATTCCGGCTTTGAAACCGCAGCAGGCTTTTCTGGACCAGACTTTTCCGAGCCAGACTTTTCCGAGCCAGTCGAAGATCGCGGCGGGGCAGTTCGAAAGGCGACCGCATTCTGGAACTTGACCAGTTCTCCGACGGCCAGCGCCGCTGCCCCGTCCGATATCCCGCGCAGCAGGACATCAAGCCACTCTGCCTCCGCCTTGGCGAAATCGGCCAGCACATAGCCCGCCACAGCGTCCTTGTGGCCCGGATGGCCGATGCCAAGCCGAACGCGGCCATACGCATCGCCGAGATGCCCGTGGATTGATCGCAGGCCATTGTGCCCGGCATGTCCGCCGCCCTGCTTGACCCGCAGCTTGCCCGGCGCAAGGTCCAACTCGTCGTGGAACACGATGACCTCGTTCAACGCCAGCTTGTAAAACGTCACCGCTCCCTGCACCGACTGGCCGGACAGGTTCATGAACGTCTCGGGCTTTAGCAGTACGACCTTTTCCAGCCCCAGCCGCCCCTCGGAGACCAGTCCGGAGAACGCCTTTTTCCACGGACCAAAGCCGTGATCCACAGCGATCCGGTCCACCGCCATGAAGCCGATGTTGTGGCGATTGCGCGCGTATTTCGTGCCCGGATTGCCAAGGCCCACAAACAGTCTCATCACTCAAGCCTCCGCCAGACAGTGCGAGTATGCCCCATCCCGAGGGGAGGCTACAAGGCGGGGTGCTTGACTTGTCCGGCTCAGTTCGGCAGCGTCATGGCCCAACCAAGGACACCCAATTTTGCGCCGTTACCGCACGACTGTCGTCTGTTCCATGCGAAACGAAGGCCCGTTCATCGTCGAATGGGTGTCATGGTATCGTCGGTTGGGCTTTACCGACATCGTTGTGGTGACGAATAACTGCACAGACCATTCGACCGATCTGCTGGACGCGCTGCAAGCCGCAGGCTGGGTGCACCACATCCGCCATGATGTGCCGCCCGGCGAGCCGATCACCGGGCAGAAGCTAGCGGCGGCCAAGCGGCACGAGGCGGTGCGTCGGTCAGCTTGGGTGATGGTCTGCGATGTAGACGAATTTCTGGTGATCCACCGGGGCCAAGGGCTGCTGTCCGACCTGTTGGCCCCGCATCTGGCGCCCGATGGCACACCGCAGTTTCTGGGCATGTCGGTCAACTGGCGGGTGTTCGGCACCGATGGTCAACGGCAATTCCTCGATAGCCCGGTGCATCGGCAGTTCCTCTGGGCCTGCCGGGCCGATCACCGTCTATCGAGGGCGGTCAAGTCGATCCATCGGACGCCCAAATGGTTCAAGGCCTTGGGTGAACACGGCCCCAAGGGGCTGTCGCTGCGCCGGGCCAGCCGGGCATGGGGGGAGCCGGGGATGGTCTGGATCACGCCCGATGGCACCCAGTTGCCGGAATGGAAACCCGACGGCGACTATCTGCGTATCCTCGGTCCTGGTCAGGCCAGCCATGCGATAGCACAGATCAACCATTACATGCTGCGTTCGGTCGAAACATTCAGTCTGAAAATGGGCACCCTGTCGCCGGTGGCGCTGAAGAACCGCTATGTGCCGAAATACTTTGCCGAGGCCAATCAGGCGCAGGAAATGGACGACAGCGCGCTGCGCCATGCCGATGCGTTCGATGCCGTGCATCAGGCGGCGCTGGCGCTGCCGGGTGTGGCCCGCCTGCATCATCTGTGCTGCGCCGACCATTTGCGGCTGGTTGCCGAAAAGGCCGGACGGGATGTGGCAGACGATCCGCGTCATGCCGCCCATCTGGCGATGGCTGGTGACCTTGCCTGACAATCCGGAAAAAACAAGGGGCGAAAGGTTGCCCTTTCGCCCGCCATCTGTGTCCGTGATCCGTTTTTGTGTCGTCAGGATCAGACGGATTCTTCGTCAGCGTCCGAGTCCGCATCCACGAACCCGGCCGGAGCCGAGATGTTGGCGATCACGAAGTTCCGCGAAATCGTCGGCTTGGCGCCTTCGGGCAGAACGACATCGTTGATGTGGATCACATCGCCGATCTTCTTGTCGCTCAGATCAACCGTGACGTGATCCGGGATCTCTCCTGCGGTCACTTCCAGTTCAACTTCCGACCGCACCACGGTCAGCGTCCCGCCACGCTTCAGCCCCGGGCAGATGTCCTGATTGGCGAAATCGACGTGGATGAACAGCGCGATCCGGCTGGTCCGACGCAGGCGCATCAGGTCAACATGGGTCGGCACGTCTTTCACCACATCGCGTTGCACCGCACGGCAGATGACGCGGACATCGTCCTGGCCTTCGACCTTGAGGTTGAACAGCGTTTGCAGAAAGCGGCCCTTGCGCAGCAGCTTCAGCAGATAATTGTATTTCAGATTGATCGGCAGCGGATCAACGCCACCACCATACACAATACCGGGCACGTAGCTCTCACGACGAGCTTGACGGGCGGCCCCCTTGCCTGTCCCCATCCGTGCCTCGGCGATCAGATCAGGGATCTCACCAGCCATAGACATTCTCCATATATAAGTCCGCCGCCCTCCAAGGGTGTGCGACGCGACCGGGGCGCTATAGCGGCGATTCGACCCGAGGGGAAGGGAAATCGGCCCTGACGGTCCCGGTTGGAAGCACGAAGGCCCGCTTTGACGCCTGTCTTTGCTAAAGCGGTGCGAGCGAAGTCTGGCGGGACATGCAGCCGCGCAGCGCGGGTCCCCATTGTCGGCGATAGTGTCACGACCTGAAACGGTCACCCAAGGGTCCGTTTCACGCCGCCTCTGCCACAGCCCGCGTCGCAGACAGGCAAGCCATCCGTCGTCTCCCACCCTATTTTTGGCCAACGCCGGAGTTTGCATGTCTCAAAGTCTTCTTTCCACCGCCCGCGTGCCCTTGGCCGCCTTTGCGACCATGGGCGTCTGCTGGGGCAGCTTTGCCGCCGAACTGCCCGATTTCAAGGCGATGTTGGGAGTGGATGAGGCGCAACTGGGCGTGTTGATCCTGTTCACCCCGATTGCCGCGGTGTTTGCGATGCTGCTGGCCCCGATGGTGGGGCATGCGCTGGGGCGGATAGCACTGCCTGTGGCTACGATTGGCATGGGGCTGGCATTTGTGCTGCCTGGACAGGCTGCATCGCTCTGGGCGTTTCCGCTGGCGATGATGTGCTGTGGGGCCATGACGGGGCTTACGGATGTGCTGATGAACGCGCGGGTGTCGCAACTGGAGGCGGACCGCAACCTGCACCTGATGAACCTGTCGCACGCCGCTTATTCCTTTGGCTATGCCGGAAGTGCTGTGGCCGTGGGGGCGATGCGCAGTGCTGCATGGCCGCCGTCCTGGGTGATGGCCGCGATTGCGCTGTTGGCGGTGCTGTTGGCGCTGGGGACGATTGAACGGGACGGCACGATCCATGGGTTGCGCCGACCGAAGGGGGCAGGGGCGGGGCATCTGGGTCTGATCCCGGTGATCGGGGGGGGGATCGTGCTGATTGCCTTTCTGACCGAGAATGCGGCCGAAAACTGGTCTGCGCTGCATATCGAGCAGACCTTGGGCGGCAGTCCTGCCCAAGGTGCCGCAGGGCCGGCCGTGATTGCGTTGACGATGGGCTTTGCCCGGTTGGTGGGGCAAGGGTTGGCGGGGCGGGTTGGTGCGTTCCGGCTGCTTGCGGGCGGCGCAGTTCTGTCGTCCTGCGGCGCGGTGGTTGCGGCGATGGCCACGAGCCCGGCGATGGCCTATGGCGGGTTCATCGTGATGGGGGTGGGGTCATCGGTTATCGCGCCCACCGCGTTTTCGCTGGTGGGCCGCCTTGCCAACCCCGCGTCTCGCGCCCGCGCGGTCGCCCGCGCCACGCTGTTTGGATACTTCGGCTATTTCTTTGGCCCGCCGATGCTGGGCCTGATCGCGGGCACTTTCGGCCTGCGCTATGCCTTTGTGTTTGCCGCCGTGATGCTGCTGACCGTTCTGGTGCTCGCCCCTCTGATGGCGCGGCAGCAGCAGGCAGCGGCAGCCTAGGCCCAGGCCCCTTCGAAATCCGCAGGCACCAGCAAATTGTCGCGGGTAAGCTCGGTCGCCTTGCGTTCGCCGCACAGGGCCATCGAAACGTCGAGCTCTTTTTGAATGACTTCCAGCGCCTGCGTCACCCCGGCTTGCCCCATCGCCCCAAGCCCGTAGATATACGACCGCCCGATCATCACGCCTTTGGCCCCCAAGGCCAGCGCCTTCAGCACGTCCTGACCCGACCGGATGCCGCTGTCCATGTAGACCTCTGTCTGGTGCCCCACCGCCCGCGCAATTTTTGGCAGCATGGTGATCGCAGACACGGCCCCGTCCAACTGCCGCCCGCCGTGGTTCGATACGACGATTGCATCCGCGCCAAAATCTGCGGCTCGGCGTGCGTCGTCTTCGTCCAGCACGCCTTTGAGGATGATCTTGCCGCCCCACTGATCGCGAATGCGGGCAATCTTGGTCCAGTCCAGCTGCGGGTCGAACTGTTCGTTGGTCCAGCTCATCAGCGAAGACATATCGCCCACGCCTTTGGCATGGCCGACGATGTTGCCAAAGCTGCGCCGCTTGGTCTGCAACATGTCCAGCGCCCATTGCGGCTTGGTCGCGATGTTCAGGATATTCGGAATGGTCAGGCGGGGCGGGGCGGACAGGCCGTTTTTCAGGTCCTTGTGCCGCTGGCCGAGGATCTGCAAATCCAGCGTCACCACCAGCGCAGAACAGCCCGCAGTCTTGGCCCGCGCGATGGCTGCATCGACAAAATCATTATCTTTCATCACATAAAGCTGAAACCAGAACGGTGCTTTGGTATGGGCGGCAATGTCTTCGATCGAACAGATCGACATGGTGGACAAGGTGAACGGCACGCCAAACGCCTCGGCCGCTCGGGCCGCTTTGATCTCGCCGTCGGCGTGTTGCATCCCCGCCATTCCCACCGGGGCCAATGCCACCGGCATCGCCACCTTTTGCCCCAGCATGGTGCTGGCCGTCGTTCGCCCGGTCATGTCGACCGCCACTTTCTGACGGAGCCGCAGCCGTGAGAAATCCGAGGTGTTGTCGCGAAACGTCTGTTCGGTGTAACTGCCGCTTTCGCAATAGTCATAGAACATCTTCGGCACCCGGCGTTTGTAGACCCGCTTCAGGTCTTCGATACATGTGATGACGGGCATGACTGCGATCCTTGCGAAAATATTGGTCATTTACTTTTACCAAATGTGAGGACGCGAATGCAATCCGTTTTGAAAATTCACTTGTATATGATGCGATATCGAACCAGATAGTACGAATTCGTATTATATCGGAACAAGCCACGACCCCCTCACGTCGCAACGTCCTGGCCCTGATCGGTGGCGGGATCATCCCTGGCGGGTGCGGGTATGGCCAATATCGGCATGCGCCAGCCCCAAACCGCACACCTGCAGTGGGACATGGCCGGGCTTGACACAGAACCCCGCCGCCAAGCCATGTCGTTTGCGTTGCTGTCCCCCAATCCGCATAACCGCCAGCCTTGGCTGGTCGATCTGTCGGAACCGGCTGTGGGGGCGCTTTATGCCGACCCTGACCGCTTGCTTCCCCACACTGACCCGATGAGCCGTCAGATTACCATCTGCTTGGGGTGCTTTCTGGAGACCATGCGGATTGCGGCCAGCCTTGGCGTCGATGACGTAAAGATTATACCCTTTCCGATGGGCGAAAACCCAAATGGCATCGACAGCCGCCCTGTGCCCTGTGCGGTGTTTAGGGCTGGCGCGACCGTGGCGCCCGACCCCCTGTTCGCGCAGATTCCTGATCGACGCTCGACGAAAGACCCGTTCGACACCGCTTGCAGCGTTCCCGCCGACGCCCTGCGCGGTCTGTCTGCCGATAAGCACGGCAGCGTGGCGGGCGGTTCCGTGGCCGACACCGACATTGCCAAACTGCGCGGGCTGACCCGTGACGCGCTGCCGGTAGAAATCGATCCCCGCGCACCTGCAAGGAATCCTACGATCTGTTCCGCATCCGTCGGGACGAGGTGGACGCCAACCCTGACGGCATCGATTTTACTGGCCCGCTGTTCGAAATCCTTGCCGCAACCGACTTGATGGCCCGCAAGTCGGTGATGGACCCCACGTCACAGGCCTGCAAGGCGGGGCTGGATACTGTGGATGCCGACACCAATACTGCAATGGGGCATGTCTGGCCAATCAGTGCCACCCACACGGGTGTGGACCAGATCGCAACCGGGGTCGATAATGTGCGGATTAACCTTGCGGCGGCCGGATATCGGCTAAGCTTCCAGCCCCCGAGCCAAGCCTCGCAGGAATACCCGGACATGGCAGCGCATTACGCCACCATCCACGCGCGCCTTGCCCCGCAGGGCGGCACGGTGCAAATGTTGGCGCGGATCGGTTACGCTGATCTGCCGCAGCCCAGTTCGCGCTGGCCATTGGACACCCGGATCGTGAATGCCTGATACGCCGCCCGTCTCGGACCTTGCCAGGTTCTTCGCGTTCTTCAGCGAGGTCAACATAATCAATCAACTTTCCACTGCGATGTTCGAAACCCGGCTGCCGCCGGGCTTTACCGTTTCGCAGTTCGCGGTCCTGAACCATCTGATCCGGGTGCGGGACGGGCAAACCCCTGTCGACCTCGCCCGGGCACTTCAGGTGCCGAAAACCACAATGACCCACAGCCTTGCTGTTCTGGAGCGTCACGGGCTGGTGCAGACCGCCCGCAACCCCGAAGATGGCCGCAGCAAATGCGTCTGGATCACCGACGCAGGCCGGACCTTCCACGAAGCTGCCGTTGCGGCGCTGGCTACCGACATTGCAGACATTGCGGCACGTTTCCCGTCTGAAGACCTTCAGCAGGCAATGTCACCGCTGACAGCCTTGCGCCGCCTGATGGATGCCCGCCGCGATGGGTGACACCACGCTTTCCGCAGTTCATTGGTCAAATTCGGAACGAAACCGCGCGACCCAAATCTGATTGGTCGCATCAGCCAGTTTGCGCGTTCCGGGGGTCACTCCATCCGTCCTATCCGGGGCCAGCCCACGATTTTCCAGCACAAGGCGCAAGCTCTGCTGCGGGCTTGTCGACACGTCTGCACAGGTCAGGCGGATCGGCGTGATGCCCTCACGCGCAAACCAGTCGGTCCTGCCCTGATCCAGCGCGGTCAGGGCATCAACACTGGCCCGGATGCGCCCAGCGCCGGTCGTCTGATCCGGCGCGAGGACCGCCAGTTTTTCATACAAGAACGCCTGCCCCAGTGCCTGCTGACGCAGCCCTAACTTAGCGGTTCCGGCTCGGCCCCACCGCAAGACTTCGTTCATGACGGCCTGAAGGCGCGCTTTTTTGGTCGCCCCTGCATTGGGCTCAAGCCCCAAGCCCGCCAGCCATTCGGCCACAGAAGGGTCATGGAAATACGAAGCAGGCGTGCCCGTGACGCCAGTTGCAGCCAGCATGCTGCACAGCAAGGTGGTGCCGCTGCGAGTGGCGGTGCAAATCATGCAGGACTGAAACATGGGCAGGTTTATCCAATGCAAACTCGGTCCGCCGTCAGGCCGAATGCGCCCCTGCCGCCAGCGTGGCGACAAAGGCCAGCACATCGGCCACAGGCTTGCCCGCCCCGATTTCCTTGACAATCGCCGACCCCACGACACAGCCATCTGCAACCCCGGCAATCGACCGCGCCTGATCCGGCGTGTTGATCCCGAAGCCCACGATCACCGGCAGGTCTGTCGAGGCCTTGATCCGCGCCACTTCCGGTGCCACATCCCCCGCCTGTGCCGCCGCAGCCCCGGTCGTCCCGGTAACCGAGACGTAATAGACAAAGCCCGAAGTGTTCTGCAGCACGACAGGCAGCCTTTTCGCGTCCGTCGTAGGCGTCGCCAGCCGGATGAAGTTCAACCCCGCTGCCTGTGCGGGAATGCACAGCTCTGCATCCTCTTCCGGCGGCAGGTCGACCACGATCAATCCGTCGATCCCTGCGGCGACAGCCTGTTGCAAAAACAGATTGACCCCCCGCGAGTAGATCGGGTTGTAATAGCCCATCATCACGATCGGCGTTGTCGCATCCCCCGTGCGAAAATCCCGCACCATCTGCAGGGTCGCATCCACCGTCATCCCGCCCTCCAGCGCCCGCTGCCCAGCCAACTGGACGGTCGAGCCATCGGCCATCGGGTCGGTGAACGGCAGGCCAAGTTCGATGATATCGACCCCGGCGCCGGGAAGGCCCTTCATCACGGCCAAGGCCGTCGCGACGTCAGGATCGCCAGCCATTATGTAACTGACGAAAGCCTTTTTTCCTGAAGCCCGCAAACGCGCAAAGGTATCGTCAATTCTGGTCATCCGGTGCCCCATCCCTGCAACTGCTGGGGCGGTTTGCACGGGGTAGTCGGGAAAATCAATGTCCTTCCTTGGCAAAGGGTCGGTTGCAGTACAGCATCGTCCTCAAAAATGAAGGCTCAATTCGCATTAGCTATGCACATGGTCTAACCGGCAGGATTCCTACTGCTGCGGCGAGAACGGCGCGTGGTGTGGGTTGCCTTGGAAGCACTGCAAGATGAA
>Ga0209702_10006921_pt1 | contig 14181 bp, 15 predicted proteins | sample FRY01_FD_187210 | JGI IMG/M metagenome (GOLD analysis project Ga0209702, IMG submission 187210) | Freshwater microbial communities from Lake Fryxell liftoff mats and glacier meltwater in Antarctica - FRY-01 (SPAdes) (version 2) | ecosystem: Environmental > Aquatic > Freshwater > Ice > Glacier... | reverse complement strand
TGCGCCTGAAATGGCCTACTTCGAGTGCCTGCACGAATTGAAGCTGATCGTGGACATGATTTATGAAGGCGGTATCGCCAACATGAACTACTCCATCTCGAACAATGCCGAATACGGCGAGTACGTGTCTGGCCCGCGCATCATTACAAGCGAGACCAAGCAGGTCATGAAGCAGATGTTGAAAGATATCCAGACCGGTGAATACGCCAAGAGTTTCATCCTTGAAAACAAGGCTGGCGCACCGACGCTGATCAGCCGCCGCCGCCTCAATTCCGAGCACCAGATCGAAATCGTGGGAGCCAAGCTACGGGCCATGATGCCGTGGATCGCGAAGAACAAGCTGGTTGACCAGACAAAGAACTAACACGCCTAGTGGGCAGGCTTTTGTCCTGCAAAAAGCCGCGCAAATAGCTTGCGCGGCTTTTTAGTTTTTGCAGCACAGTAGTTTGTTATCCTAGTCGGTAGTTACAGGAGTATTTCTATGCATGATGGCGAACAAGCCGAAGTCACATCAGATGCTGTGGTGGTACGCAAGCGCCGCAAAGGCCTTTACATACTTCCCAATCTGTTCACGCTTGCAGGGCTTTTCGGTGGGTTTTATGCCATCGTCATGGCCATCAATGGTCGATTCGAGTTTGCCGCCATTGGCATTTTTTCTGCGATGGTGCTCGACAGTCTGGATGGCCGCGTGGCCCGCATGACCAATACGCAAAGTGCGTTTGGTGAGCAGATGGATTCACTCTCTGATATGGTTTCATTTGGTGCCGCCCCGGCACTGATCGCCTATGTGTGGGCGCTCAAAGATCTGGGTCGATGGGGCTGGATTGCGGCCTTCGTCTACTGTGCCTGTGCCGCGCTTCGCTTGGCGCGCTTCAATGTCAATACTGGCGTGGTTGACAAGCGTTATTTTCAAGGGCTGCCGTCACCGGCCGCTGCGGCGTTGATCGCCGGCTTCATCTGGTTGATGACTGAATTTGGGTTCAAGGGCACCGGCGCGCTGTGGGGAGTCGCTATTCCCTGGATTACGTTTGTATTGGCCTTGTATGCGGGACTGACCATGGTAACCAATGTCCCTTTTTACAGTTTCAAAGATGTTCAGATGAAGAGAAGCGTACCATTTGTGGTGATTGTGTTGATTGCCCTGGGTATCGCTGCCATCAACATCGATCCGCCCACCGTGATGTTTGGTGTTTTTGTTGCGTATGGACTCAGTGGCTATGCCATTTACATTTGGCGCAAGTTCAAGGGCGTTCAAACCAGTGTTATCAGCACGTCCACCGACGAGCCTGATGAACGCGGTTTGCACAAGTGACTCGGGGGCCCTGGCAAGCTCGAAAAGCGGAGTCCAGCATCTTGTGGTACATTGACCTTATGAAAATTATTTCGCTAGCACTACTGCTATCTGCCAACGGGCGGAGACGGTAGCGTACGCGTTAACCAATCTCAAACGGCCCGTTTGCACCAGCAGCGGGCCGTTTTTCTTTGGGCTGTTGGTTTTGACTTGAAGCACATTTAGTCAGGTATTAAAAGGATTTCACATGACCGAAAAATTGATCATTTTTGACACCACCTTGCGTGACGGCGAACAATCGCCTGGTGCGTCCATGACCCGCGATGAAAAGCTGCGCATTGCACGCCAGCTTGAGCGCCTCAAGGTCGACGTGATTGAGGCCGGATTTGCTGCCAGTTCCAATGGCGACTTTGAATGTATCAAGGCCATTTCGGAAGTCATCAAGGACTCGACCGTGTGTTCGCTGGCACGTGCCAATGACCGCGATATTGCGCGTGCAGCCGAGGCTCTCAAGCCTGCCAAATCCGGTCGTCTGCATCTGTTTCTTGCCACCAGTGCACTGCACATGGAGAAGAAGTTGCGCATGACACCCGATCAAGTGTTTGAGCAGGCCAAGCTGTCGGTGCGCTTTGCGCGTAACCTGATGTCTGATATTGAGTTCAGCCCTGAAGATGGGTACCGCTCCGACCCCGACTTTTTGTGCCGTGTGATTGAGGCCGTCATTGCTGAAGGCGCAACCACCATCAATGTGCCAGACACGGTTGGCTACGCAGTCCCGGAACTCTATGGTCATTTCATTAAAAATCTGCGTGAACGCATCCCCAACAGTGACAAAGCGGTCTGGTCCGTGCATTGCCACAATGATCTCGGCATGGCAGTTGCCAACTCGCTTGCAGGCGTAAAAATCGGTGGTGCACGGCAGGTGGAATGCACCATCAACGGCCTCGGTGAGCGCGCAGGCAACTGTTCGCTTGAAGAAGTCGTCATGGCGGTCAAAACGCGTAGAGACTATTTCAATCTCGACATCGGCATAGATATCAAACACATTCTGGCTACCAGCCGCATGGTCAGTCAAACCACTGGCTTTGTGGTGCAGCCCAACAAGGCGATCGTCGGTGCTAATGCCTTTGCGCACGCTTCAGGTATCCATCAGGACGGTGTGCTCAAAGCGCGTGACACCTACGAAATCATGCGTGCAGAAGACGTCGGTTGGGGCTCCAACAAAATTGTGCTTGGAAAACTCAGTGGCCGCAACGCTTTCAAGCAACGCCTGCAGGAGTTGGGCGTGGCTATGGAAAGTGAAACCGATATCAATAGCGCATTCATCAAGTTCAAAGACCTTGCTGACCGCAAGAGCGAGATTTTTGACGAAGACATTCTGGCGCTGGTCAGTGATGAAAGCGTTAGTCACGACAACGAGCAATACAGCTTTGTGTCGCTGTCCCAGCACAGTGAAACCGGCGAGCGCCCGCAGGCCAGCGTTGTCTTCACCGTGGCGGGCAAAGAGGTTAAAGGTCAGTCAGACGGCAATGGCCCGGTCGATGCGTCACTCAAGGCGATTGAGTCGCATGTCAAAAGTGGTGCCGAGATGGTTCTTTACTCTGTAAATGCCATCAGCGGCTCAACTGAAAGTCAGGGAGAAGTAACAGTTCGTTTGCAAAATAGTGGGCGTGTGGTCAACGGGGTGGGTTCAGATCCAGACATTGTGGTGGCTTCAGCCAAGGCTTATTTGAGTGCGCTGAATAAATTACAAAGTAAGGCTGACCGGGTTGCAGCGCAGGGTTAAAAATTCAAAAAGATAGAATTACTGTTTAAATTCAATGACTTAAAGCATTCATGTGTCATTTTTGTGATTTAAGTCATTATCAAGACAACAGTTCATCTCATTTTTAGGAAAGTCACGCAAGTTTTTGATATTGCGCGACTTTTCTATTTTGTATACACTCCAACCATGCTTTTTATTGCAACTTCAAGCAAGGCTCACCACAATGCTTAATCAGACGCTACAGCGCATTCTCAAAATGGTTGGTTTGTTGGCTCTGTTCATGGCTTTGGCCGTGCCTATAGCCGGCGCAGCAACCCAAAAGCGCCAAACAGTCAAAAAGCAGCAGCTTACAAAATCAACAGCTTCTAAAAAGGTTGTTAAAACTCGCAAAAGTGCCCGGTTTGTTTCAGGCGTGAAGCGCAAGTCAGTTATTCGTATTTCTGCACCGCCCAAACCGTCTTATGGCCAGATCGCTGGCTTGCACGGCGCGCACGATGCCCTTGACCTGAAGTCAAGCGTGGCGCTGGTGATTGATCAGGACACGCGCGAGGTGCTGTTTCGTAAAAACGACCACGCCGTGTTGCCCATCGCTTCGCTGACCAAGCTCATGACCGGCGTGATCATTAGCGGCGCAAAACTGCCGATGGATGAAATGATCACCGTCACGCAAGACGATGTGGACACTGAAAAAGGCAGCAGATCACGCTTGAAAGTCGGCACCTCGCTGACGCGCGGTGAAATGCTGCACCTGGCTCTGATGGCCAGTGAAAACCGTGCTGCCAATGCTTTGGGCCGCACCTATCCGGGTGGCCTAGCAGTGTTTGTCAGCCTGATGAACGCCAAAGCCAAATTGCTTGGCATGACGGATACGCGCTATGTTGAGCCAACGGGCTTGTCAAGTCGCAACCAGTCAAGTGCACAAGACCTGGCCGCGCTGGTTGGTGCGGCACACGCTGACCCGGTGCTACGCGAGCTGTCAACCTCCACCGGCTACCAGGTGGAGGTGGGCAGCCGTACGTTGCAATACAACAACACCAACCGTTTGATAAAAAATTCCGAGTGGAACATTGGGTTGCAAAAAACCGGTTACATCAGCGAAGCCGGGTACGTCCTTGTGATGCAAACCAAAATTGCTGGCCGCAAGCTGATCATGGTTTTTCTGGATTCAGCCGGTAAATTAAGCCGTCTGGGTGATGCAGAGCGGGTGCGCCGTTGGATGGAATCAGCACCTGCCAAGATTAACGTCAGCAGCACCATCAAGCAAATCAGCGGTTAATCCCGCCCTTTATCGCGGTTTGTAGCCCAGCGCAGTTGAAATTTCATTGGCTGTTGCCTGTAGCTTGGTTAACCAATGTTCCTCCAGCCGATCTGCGGGAGCTGAAATAGACAGCCCAGCCACCAGCTTGTTCTGGTCATCGTAAATACCTGCGGCCATGCAGCGCACACCCAGCTCCAGCTCTTCGTTGTCGCGTGCAATGCCATATTGGCGTGCTTTTGATAGCTCACGTTCCAGTATCGGTAGCTGCGTGATGCTGTTTTTTGTTTGCCCTGAAAGGCCGGTGCGGGTCGCGTAAGCCCGCAGGCGTTGCGGGTCGTCAAATGCCAAAAACAGTTTTCCTACAGACGTTAAATGCAGCGGTGCGCGGCCACCAATGGCCCTGACTACCTGCATGCCCGAACGCTCGCTGAATGCGCGCTCTACATAAATAATCTCGTCACCCTGGCGCATGCTCAGGTTGACCGGTTGCTGCGTCAGCTTGTGCAGCTCGCGCATGGGGGTCAGGGCCGCATCACGCACGTCGAGGCGCGCTTTAACTAGGTTGCCCAGTTCCAGCAGGCGCATTCCAAGGCGGTAGTTGCCAGTCACCGGCCTGTCAACAAAGCGGCCTGTGGCCAAGTCATTCAATATGCGATGTGCAGTAGATGGGTGCAGGCCGGATTTTTCTGCAATCTCTTTGAGGGGCATGGCCTCTTCGCGGTCGGCCAGTATCTCCAGCAGGGTAAATATGCGCTCAATGACCTGGACGGTTGGCTTTGCAGATAGAGTGGCGTTGAGCTTGGTCATGTTATGTTGGGCACTTTTATAAATTCATTTTTCGGGCGAATTGCGGCGTTGCGCGGTGCTCGAAATCCTCACGTACCTGAAGTACGTTCCGGTTCCTGCGCTCCGGGCGCCTTGCACTTCATCCCGAAAATCCGAATTTCTAGAAGTGCCCTGCTTCCTACCCAAATTTTACAGTATGAAAACAAAAGGGTTATTGGGGTCAGACGCCAATTTCATTGCGATGCAGAGCATCGCGCCCGGCGGGCGTGCCAAAGGCACGATGAATTTGGACTCTGACCCCAAAAACCCATGTTTGTTAAACGCTGCTCGAAGACCCACAAATCCATTGATCGTCAACCCGCAGCTGATTCGGCTTGAACCCTGCCTTGTAAGCCATCTTCGGGCTTTGGGCAATCCAGTAGCCCAGATACACATAGGGCAGCTCAAGCCGCTTGGCTTGCTCAATTTGCCACAGCACGCCGTAGTTGCCATAGCTGGTCCCCTGGTCGGGCTCGTAAAAGGTGTACACCGCAGAAATACCATCTTCAAGTACATCCAGAATCGACACCATCTTGAGCGCACCCGCTTTACCATTGGGCATGCTTTCACGAAACTCCACCAGCCGCGAATTCACCCGGCTTTGCAGCAAGAACTGCGTGTACTGGTCAATGCTGTCGTGATCCATGCCGCCGCCAGCGTGGCGACCATTTTGGTAGCGCAAATAAAGCTGATAGTGCTCATTGCTAAAACACAGCTTGAGCACCCGCGCCTGTAGCGTACTGTGCTTTGTCCAGGCACGGCGCTGGCTGCGGTCAGCTACAAAGGTTTTAACCGGCACCCGCAGCGGCACGCAGGCCTGGCAGCCATCGCAATACGGGCGGTAGGTAAACATGCCACTGCGCCTGAAACCCTGTGTCACCAGCTCTGAATATACATCGTTATGAATCAAATGGCTGGGCGTAGCTACCTGCGATCGCGCCTGCTTGCCCGGCAGGTAGCTACATGGGTAGGGTGCTGTCGCGTAAAACTGCAGAGTTTGCAGCGGTAGGTCTTTGAGATGAGTCACGGTGGTGATCTGATCAGCTTTGCGGTGTTTTGGCAGTCAAAATCTCAGTCCAGTATAGAGGTTCAAAACGCCACACGGGTGCGGCCTTGCCAACGGTTTTGACCAGATGGAGGGAAAAATCTTCACGGGTCATCTCAAGCGCACCCAGCGATGTCAGGTGCTGCGTGTTCTGCTGGCAATCAATCATTGCAATGCCCTTGGCGCGGCAAAAAGCAATTAGCGCAGCCAGTGCGATTTTTGACGCATCAGTTTTGTGCGCAAACATCGACTCACCAAACACTGCCCCGCCAATGTTCACACAATACAGTCCGCCCGCCAGTTCGCCGTTAATCCATGTCTCCACGCTGTGGGCGTGGCCAGCCACATGCAGCGCGATATAGGCTTCAACCATGCTTGGCACTATCCACGTACCTAGCTGATGCGCACGCGGCTTGCCCGCACAGCTTTCAATGACCTGCGCAAAGGAGTTGTCAAACTTGATTTCGCAATCGGCATCGCTCACAAAATGACGCAAGCTTTTACGCAGTGATCTGTGCAGCTTGAAGTTGCACGTCTGTAACACCATGCGCGGGTCGGTACTCCACCACAGCACCGGCTGGCCATCGCTAAACCACGGGAAAATGCCATGCGAATAAGCAGCCAGCAAAGTCGGTACATCCAGCACACCACCAGCCGCCAGCAGCCCAGGCGCAGGGTCACAAGCGCCCCAGGCTGTGTTGATGGTCGGAAAGCTATCCCCAGCTTCCAGCCATGGCAATGCGCGCACGGTTTTGGACATGCTTTGATCGTAGCGGAGCTGTGGTGATGGCAGGGGCTTGGGTCGGCGATTACATAGGCAGAACAGGCGAAGCAGAAAAAAATCCAAGCTATAATCCAAGGCTGTATTCCTCAATAGCTCAGTTGGTAGAGCGCCGGACTGTTAATCCGTAGGTCCCTGGTTCGAGCCCAGGTTGAGGAGCCACTTACAAGCCTTATAGGCATTGGAAAGCCTGCTACTTAATCGGTAGCAGGCTTTTTTCTTGGCCGTCCATGTAAGCACGGGCGTAAGCATATTTTCCAAATACTGCGCCCCCTATTTCGAGACGGTCACAGCCTTTTTGTTAGCGCACAGGATCTACTTTTGCGTAAGCTTCTTGCCGTGTGAGGGTGATGCCATTGTCAGGCAAAGCCCAAGAATAAATACCCATCCCGTACTCATCTTTCTCCACCCACCTAGCCGTCCGTGCCAACATGGCATCAAAGTTGAAATGCCCCTTCAGCGGCCTTTCACCCTTCGCACCCATCTCCCATATCTCTTGCAGAGGCTCATTGGTGTTAGGCGCATAGGCCAGTCTGATGGTGCATGCTAAAGCTCCAGTTTGCACAGCATGCACCGCGGCATTTCTTGCCGATCGTGCGGCCATTCGATCTATGTGCGCAGGGTGCTTGCCCGCCAGCGCACCGCCGCCTATGGCAACACGGGGGCCATAGTAATCCATGACTAATTTGCGGCCGGTCTGGCCATTGTCACCATCGCTGCCCGCACGCCAAAGGGGGCCATTGGGGTTGACCATCAATTGCACATCACGCCAGTCTTGGCACCAGCGCGCATCATGGGCTTGCAGCTCTTCATAGCAACTTTGCAGGCTCTGATGCACGGCCTGTGTCATGTCTATCAAACCCATCTGCCGAGGATGTTGAAGGGTGACCAACACCTTTTCTAGCACCCAGCTGTTGCCCTCTTCACGCAGGGTAATGAGCAGCTTGCCATCTGGCCCACAAGATTGAAGTACACCGGTGCAGCAGTCGCGCCATAGTTGCGCTGCCAGCGTGTGTACTGCAAATTGCTCGGGCGGCAAATATCGGGTAAGTGCGTTATAGCCCGCATAGCCAATCACGATGCTTTGATCGTCACAAACCTTACGACCTCCGCTGGGGTCGTCTTTGTATTGGCACACCACGTCTTTGATGTTGTAGCGCGTTGCGTCAATGTGATTGCCGGCGTTAAGGCCAATGGAAAGCCCCACCTGAACCAGTATGTCAGCGGGCGACTGTGCCAAGGGTTGTCTAGAAACAATGGTGCCCGATAGCCAAGCCTCATCAGACCAAACGCCCACCTCTATCTGCGCGAAGGCTTCAGGGTCGGCTTGCAGTGCTGCAGCCACGATGGCATCGGCCACGCGGTCGCAGAACTTGTCGGGGTGGCCAGGTAAAACGGCCTCTGCAAAATGAATCATGATGGCACCTTCTCAAGTTGGGTGTAGGGCAAGCCAGCCTTTGCAATCAGCGCAGGGTTGCCATAACGTGTAACCAAGACATGGAGCTTGCTGCCAACTGCATGAGCGGCTTGGCTTCGGCTGATGGGTTCTATATATCCGTCTGTGATGACGATGGCCGCATCGGGGCGAGTTTTGGCCACATGATCGAGCACACATTGCATCGAGGTGCCGCCAGTGGTGGCGGTGCGGAGTTGTCCTTTTTTAATCAGGGCGGGTTCAACGGAGTCGCTAAATGCCCAGAACGGACGACGAATGTAGCGGCCCAGCCGATTTAAAAGGGCAATGATGGCGGGCATTTCTGCATCCATGGAGCCGCTCACATCGAGGTACACCTGCGCTGTGCCCTCCCGCACCAGGCGTTGCCCCTCCCATGCAGACTCTGGTAGAAAGGGCGCCCACTGCGATTTTAAAAACGCTCGTCTGTCAGCAGGGGAGAGCACTGGAATTCGGTAGGTCCAAGCTTGCTCTTTTTGTGTGCGTGCGTGTTTGTCTGGCGTGATGTGGCGCTTAATGAGTGCCAGCGTTTTGGCCTCCCATTGGCGCAGGGGGATGTCGTCGGCTTGAAACAGTGTGTTCACCATGGCCCCACCGATGTTTCGCTCACCCGGACTGCGCCAGATGCCATGGCCATTCATTTGCTTAAGAGCCTCCTCCATGGCTTGCGCCATGTCGCCTTCCAATTCTTGGCTAAGGTCTTCATGGTTACCTAACAGTGGTGTTTCATCTAAACCCTGTGGGGCGAGTTTGAACGGCCCACTTGCCAAGCTGTCCGATGGGTTCAAGGCCTGGCGTGCGAGTGTTTCGGCTAAGTCTTCAATATCATCGGTAATGATGCTTCCTGCATACAAAGCTTGCCAAGCCACAGCCCACTGCGGCAAGCTATGGGGCTTGGCCGCACACCATTCCAACTCTTCGGTGTTCATGGGCCGCAATAGCTTTTGCAAGCCTGTGGCCTTGGCATAGTAGTTGGCCATCATGGACGAATAAGCCTGGCCATATTGGCGGTGGATGATGGCATTGATAACCGCATCAAAGGCTATGTGCCTAGCATGCGTTAAGGGTTGCCGGCCTTCGGTGTGGCGCAGCAAGACGTGCAAAAACTCATGCGCTACCACAGCCTTGGCCTGCGCCTCGGTTTTGGCATGCTCAGTCAAGAATGCAAGATTGACCAACATACGGGGCTGGGCCTCGCAGGTGACCGCCAGCGTGGGAATGGTGGCGGTGTATTCAACCTTCAAGATGCGAAGTGCAGCACGTATGGCAAAAGGGTTTTCGTCAATCAGTTCTTGCAGCAAGGATTCAAAGTGAAGAGGTGTCATTGGTAAAATCCCTGAATGTCAAAAAGGTCCACCACCCGAGACAGGCTCGAGCGTGTCCAAATGACGGGGCGCACTGGATCAAACAGCTGCGCCGTGCATAAGCCCAGCATCAGCGCTTGGCGCAACACCACTGCAGGTTTTTCATGCAAAGAAAATCCAGGCTGCAGAGATGGGCGGCAAACATAGGCACAATTGGGAATGTCAAATTGGAATCGCAATTCCTCGGCCCTGGCATATCCCTCTGCCTCTAGCAGGTCTTGAAGATGCGCCAGTGGGTCTTCGCCCTGTTGCAAGTTAAAGCCAATTCGGATGATTCTGGGGCACCGAATTTCTCCATCGTCTTTGCCCAGTAGGGTGGTGGTGATGCGATCTTTTCTGCTGCGAGCGGGCGGCCCACCCCAGCCAGCGTTGGCCTCTTTGCGAATTGGTTTGACCCATGCCATGCTCATAAGGCCACCCGCAATTTGAGCAGTTTGGCGCATTCATCTAGTTCTTTTTCTAATTCCGCGGGCTGCGCAATGTCAATTTGCTCGGTTAAGCACCAACAGAAAAACTGCTTGGCTCTTTCTGCGCGCGCACCACTGAGTTGGCTGAGTACACGAGCGTAGGCGTCGTAGCCTGGGTGATGCGCGGCTTGGGTGCTGCCTCGCTCAGTCCAGGTTACCTCTGCATCCACACTCAAAATGGGTGTGGCCACACGCCCCAGATCGTTGGCGCCTTCAGAGCCAATGGGCAGTTTGCCCATGGCGGCCGCTGGGTACAAAGCAAACGCAAAGGCAGCAGCACGACCTTTTGTTTCGCTGGCCAACACTTGAGCCACCGCCTGTGTGCCTTCATCGGGCGATGAACAATGTTTGATGAGCACCTTGAGCTTGCGATCTAAGCGCGCTTCAGCAAACATCAGGTCTATCCACCGATTGGGGCTTTTGGAAGAAGCCCCCCAAGCAAGGCGGTGGGTGGCGTCCAAAACGTTTTTTGCCACCTCGCTGCCCCATGTGCAATGCGGCATGCTGGACTCTAATAGCAAGCGAGCCGTTTTTTGTTGCAACTCGCCTTGCAGCACAAAGGCTGCCAGCAAACTGCGAGACATCAAGCGGGCTCGCCTTGGAGACACCCGAACCATGGCGCCATTGAGCGCCGTAACGACCGTTGTGACGTAGTCGAGCACGCAAGGGGGGCAGTCGTCTAACATGACCATAAAGCGCAGTCGGCATGACTCAATGTGCAACTTAAGCGGTGCATTGATAGAGGCCAGTTTGCCCTCACCAGAGGGAGACGCCACCGCTCTGCGTTCCTCTTCGCTGAGGTCTTGCCAATCTACTGCTTTAATAAAAAGTGCAAACCGGTCGGCCAAGGCGGGGTCTAGGGGTTCAGAGCCGGTGTAGCTTTCTAGGTCTGACTGGTCTGTGGCTGCGGGGTTCATGGCGGCCCAGCGATAGCGCAACTTTTTAAGGGCAATGCCTTGAATGCGCCGTTCATGTACCAACGAAAACAGCCTGTTTTGATGCTCCGGTTTGCAGCGGCTAATTTCGTCAATCAATACCGATTCGGCACCCCAGACTGTGGCGGGAGTTTCCAAAAATCGAACGCCGGTGTGTTCGGCGTTGGGGTAGGGAAAGCCAACCAAATCATCAAAGCTAATGAGGCTGGCGTTGTAGTGGCGGTGTTCAAGACCAAGGGCTTCAGACAAGGAATTGAGCAAAAAAGTTTTGCCAGTCCCAGAGCGGCCAATGAGCAGCATCGGATCTTCGCTGACCAGGGCGGCCAATATCAAAGTCTCGTAGCGGTCAAAGCCAAAGACGCCCAATTCATTTAAATAAGAGGAGCTAGACATGATGTGTTAGCTCCTTATAGGGTTTACATGATGGGCTTTAGGTAACCTGGTTTGCAGCGCAAGGTCAATGCACTGCCGCAGGGCGGTGAGTTCGGCTGAACTGAATAGACCCTGGAACTTCACGTGCTCATTTGGATGTCGGGCGGTGGGCACAAAGCTGATGAGCTTGAGGCTGTGCCCGTAAGGCGTTGGGATAATGTCGGCCGATAGCTCATAAGCTGGTGTAGCTTGGATAAGTGAACGCATGATGATCTCCTGGTTTAGCCGCGTTCGACAATGTGTCGGGGGCGGCAATCTGGATCAACTCCCCCCAGCCCGTAAGGTGAGCCAGCCCTTGATTCGGTACTCCGCCTTCAGCGGTGAAACTCGTCGGGATGTCGGACGCGTCGATCAGGGCTTGGGCGGACTCTTGGGTCTGTTCGGCGGAAAGGTCACTGTGAACTCCGGGCCATCCGATGCCGCCCTCTCCACTACCGTAAGCCCAGAGTCGCGCATAGCTTTTGTTATGCGCTCGTCCATTTTTTCCAAGAGATTGCCCGGCACGTAAGATGCCTTGTCCATATCCTGCGATTGCGTCGCGTTCTGATCCTTGGAGCGCATCAAGCCCTTGATCCCCTCGGCCAGTTTGTCCAGACTCTCCGGCGTCTGCTTGAGTAGCCAAGCGTCGTGGGCGTCCTGCTCCGCCCACAGCTGCTGTTCGTAGGTCTTTTTCCTTCGTGTCGGGGGTAAACGGGCTTGCTGCACCTCGCGCAGGTCAGATGCAACGGGCAGCGGTGCTCCTGTGAGCCAAGGGATGGACGTGTACAGCCACTTGCCATCGGCGAACACGTAGACGTACTCAGCGTTGCACTCACCTGCCGCGAAGACCAAGGCGCTGAAGTTGTTGCTGGTCAGCGCCTGGCAGTCCTTGTCGCCACGGTCTCGGCCATAGACCACGGTGGTGTCGCACTCAGGATTGTCGAACGTGTGGGCCACGCCCTTGGCCGGTGCGAGCCTGGCGCACAACGTTGAGATGTCGCCGACTTTGATCAACGCTCTGACGCGGGCGGCTGATGCGTAGTGTTCGACCAGGACCTTGCCGACCTGGGCAGGCTCTCCTTCCCAATGGCAATAGATGGATTTGAAGCGCCCCCCAGTTGACGGGATAGCAATGCGTGAACGAGTACCCATGATTAAACTCCTGTTTAGCTGGATTCGGCGAATCGCCGGGCGCAGCAATTGAAATAAATCCGCCCAGTCCGTAGGTGGACCACTCCGCTGAAGAAATAACAAAACCACTCACCAGGATGAGGCCGCTACCCGTCGATGCGGTGATACCGTCTTGGGATGCACATAGCAATCTCCTAAAGTTTTTCGTGGCAATCGCCACAGTGGGTAAAGGCGTGCCCCGCATCAATCACTTCACGAGTGAGCCAGGGCCATGTTTCTTGCATGATCGCGATCGCCTGCTTGAATCGAAAGATTCTGTTTCTTGACCGGCCATCACTCCAAGGAGCACGCGGGGTGTCGCTGGCGATGTAGGTTTCAATCTCTGCAATTTCGTTTTCCCATTGCGCCACCGTGATGGGTGTGCGGCGATGGTCTTCGGGAATTTGCATCAGGATTTCTTTTGGTGTCATAGAACCCTTTCAGCTTTTGCAAGCTGGTTTGATCTCATGCGGTAGTTGGTTTTCATCTCAATGCTCCGTGATCAAAATCATGGCGACGCGATCGCCCTCATCGACAATCTCGAACACCCACTCGCCCGTCGGCAGGTCGGTCCAGGGGATTGATTTTTTCCAGGCGGGCGGCACGTCGTCCTCCAGCTCCAGGCTCAGCTCTGCCTGGCTCTCAGAGACCCGTGCATAGAGGATGCCCATGGGCTCCTGGTAGCGACGTAGGACCGCAGGAATCTCGGTGGCGGCTATGTCTAGCAGCCAATGGCAGCCGGCTTCAGCGCATGCTTGCACGCCGTCGCTGTACTGGAAGCTGCGCGCCAGTGGATGCCGCACAAAGAAGTTGGCGCCATTGCGGGACTGGTTGTAGGCCTGGGTAAAGGCTTCAGTGTTCATGCTGGTCTCACTTGAAAAATGTAAGGGGCTCAGTGGCGAGCTGGCGGTGCTCCAATACCGCCCTCGCCTCGGCGCGGGTTTTGGCGCGAACGAAGATGCGGTTCACCAGGGCGCCGTCTTGGCCCAGGCTGAAAGCGCACCACAGCGGCTGCGACGGCGGGCCACCCCAGTAGGTGCCGTCAGCAGAGTAGTCGCCATCGACCAGCTGGATGCGCTGCAGATAGAGTGTGGCGGTGGCCCTGTCATCCATGACATTGCTCATGCCCATTGGGGCACCGAAGCGGCTGCTGACCGGTGAGGCGCGCAGGATGGTGTTGATGTTGGGGGTGGTCATACGGGTCCTTCATCGATGTCAAAAACAGCATGGATGAGGTTGCCTTCTGCGTCTTGCAGGTTGTAGGGCAGGCCATGTTCATCGGCGCTATCCGGCGGCGGCAGAGCGTGTGGATGCTGGTGGTTGATAACCAGACGGCCATCGCGCCAGTCCAGCAGGGCGTCTTCCGGCCTGTGCGTGTCGGCCTGGTAGGTGTAGGCGATGACGCGGGTCATGCGA
>Ga0209702_10006920_pt1 | contig 14182 bp, 11 predicted proteins | sample FRY01_FD_187210 | JGI IMG/M metagenome (GOLD analysis project Ga0209702, IMG submission 187210) | Freshwater microbial communities from Lake Fryxell liftoff mats and glacier meltwater in Antarctica - FRY-01 (SPAdes) (version 2) | ecosystem: Environmental > Aquatic > Freshwater > Ice > Glacier... | reverse complement strand
TGGAAGGACGGGAGAGATAATTTTGATAATATCCGTTTGGTTTATGAATACCCTGGTGGTGTTAAATCCAGTGTTACTTCAATTCTTACAAATGAATATAAGGGTTATTCTATTCGTATCCTTGGAGCAAAAGGCACCATTGAAATATTAAGAGACAGGGCATTTATTTATCCTGAAGCAAAAACTAAAACTACCGGAACGGTAGATGGCGTTACTGGTGCGACTGTAGAAGTTTATCCTTTAGGTACCGGTGAGCCCATTATTTTTCATAAGGATAGTCCGGAACTTGATCCAACAGTTTACGCTCTGCGCGATTTTGCTGAATGTATCTTAACAGGAAAGAAACCTGCTTCCAGTGTCAGAACCGGCAAGGATGTATCCATTGCGGTACACATGGGAAATAAAGCTGCCGAAACCGAAACAACCCAGTACTGGAAAAGTGAATATGATATTTAAATTTTCAGAAGAATTAGAACAAAATTAAACTTAGGCTTAAACGCCATAAATTAATAAATAAATGAAAAATTCAGATTCCCGCCGGGATTTCATTAAAAAGACAGTCACCGGCGCTGCCGCAATTTCATTTGGAGGTGTTCTGCCGGGATTTAGTGCAAGCAGTTATGGCCGGATTCTTGGATCCAACGAACGCGTTCAGGTTGCAATGATGGGTGTAAATAGCCGCGGACTTGCTCTTGCATCTAATTTTGCAGCTCAGAAGAATTGCGAGATCCGTTTTATCTGCGATGTGGATAAAAGAGCTGCAGATAAATGTATCAGTACAGTAAACAAAATCCAGAATAAGGAGCCTATGGCTCAGCCTGATTTTAGAAAAGCATTGGAAGTGAAAGATCTTGATGCCCTTGTAATCGCTGCTCCTGATCATTGGCACGCGCCTGCAGCTTTACTCGCATCAGCAGCTGGCAAGCATGTTTATCTTGAAAAGCCATGTAGCCATAATCCTCATGAAGGAGAACTCCTTGTGGCAGCAGCAAATAAATATAAAAATGTTATTCAAATGGGTAATCAGCGCCGTTCGTGGCCAAATGTGGCTGCAGGAATTGCTGAATTACACGGAGGAATAATTGGTCGTCCATATTTTGCAAAAACTTGGTATACCAATAACAGGCCATCTATTGGAGTAGGTAAAGTTGCACCGGTTCCTGAATGGCTGGATTACGATCTCTGGCAAGGACCTGCTCCTCGTCGAGAGTTTAAAGATAACTTGATTCATTATAACTGGCATTGGTTCTGGCACTGGGGTACCGGCGAGGCTCTGAATAATGGTACGCATATGATCGATCTTGCACGCTGGGGTCTTCAAGTTGAATTTCCGACCAAAGTAAGCTCTGTCGGTGGAAGGTACCGTTATCAGGATGATTGGGAAGCTCCAGATACCCAAAATATTAATATAGAGTTTGGTAATAAATCAACCATAACCTGGGAAGGCAGAAGTTGTAATCCATTTCCAATTGAAGGACACACTGTTGGTGTAATATTTTATGGCGAGAACGGCTCCTTAGTAATTGGCGGTAGTAATGCCTATAAAGCTTATGACCTTAAAAATAATCTGATTAAGGAAGCTAAAAATGAGATTACAGTGGATACTGCCAGTCTTACCAGTCCTTCACAGCAATTGGATGCTTTTCATATTCAAAACTTCTTTGGCGGGATAAAGAATGGAAGCCCGCTTGCAGCAGATATTCATGGTGGTTATCGGAGTACGTTATTATGCCAGCTTGGAAATATTGCCCAGCGTACTGGAAGAACATTGAATATAGATCCAAAAAATGGTCATATTTTAAATGATTCGGCTGCGATGAAACTCTGGACAAGAGAGTACCAAAAGGGCTGGGAACCTAAAGTTTAGGTTGAGATATTTTAGCTATCATAAAATAGGGTCTTTATGCCTCAATTTTTGATGTTAGTGAATCATGATTTTGTATATCTGCTCCTGTTGTCTGGAAATACAATGGTATTTTAATGAAATGAGGAAATAATGGTTGTAGTTCCAAAAGCAGGAGTCGGGATGTACCGTTGGAAGATTTGTGCAATGCTGTTTCTGGCTACTACAATTAATTTTGTTGACCGGCAAGTCCTAGGTATTCTGGCGCCGCAACTTCAAAAGGAATTCGGCTGGTCAGATTCAGAATATGGATTTATTGTCTCCTCTTTTCAGGCTGCTTATGCCATTGGCTTCCTGTTTATGGGCCATCTTCTAGATAAGATTGGAACCCGTAAGGGAGCTGCCATTGCCATTGGATTCTGGAGCATTGCAACTATGATGCATGCGCTAGTTGCTTCACTTTTTGGATTTGCCGCAGTTCGTTTTCTCCTAGGATTAGGTGAGGCCGGCAACTTTCCTTCTGCATTAAAAGCTGTTTCTGAGTGGTTTCCAAGAAAAGAGAGGGCTTTGGCTACAGGTATTTTTGTTTCAGGAGCAAGCGTTGGTGCAATTGTTGCCCCACTAGTTGTCCCTTTTATCGCTATCAATTATGGATGGCAAATGACTTTTGTCATTACCGGTGCAATTGGTTTTATCTGGATTATATTCTGGATGATGATGTACCGATTGCCTCAAGATCACCCAAAACTTGGAAAAGAAGAACTAGATTTTATTAACAGTGATCCCTTAGAACCTCAGATTAAAATTCCTTGGCTTCAGTTGTTAAAGTTTAAACAAACCTGGGCCTTTGCATTTGGGGCATTCATGACGCATCCCATATTTTCATTTTTCCTTTTCTTTCTGCCCAAGTTTTTTTTCAGTAATTATGGGATTGGTATTGCTAAGATCGGCCCAATCCTAATCGTAATTTACCTGATGTCTGATTTTGGAAGTATTGTTGGCGGATGGGTTTCTTCTGCCTTAATTAAACGCGGATGGTCTGTAAACAAAAGTCGCAAAACCACCATGTTTGCTTCGGCTTTATGTGTTGTTCCGGTTTATTTTGCAGCGCAGACCACAGAATTATGGCTTGCGGTTGGCCTCATTGGACTTGCTTTAGCTGCACACTCTGCATGGTCGGCTAACCTATTTACACTCACCACAGATATGTTTCCAAGGCAGGTAGTAGGTTCTGTGGTTGGTATTGGCAGTATGCTCGGTGCAGTTGGCGGTATGTTCGGGGCAACTATCGGTGGCTTTCTTTTACAGTCCACAGGAAGTTATGTTTCATTGTTCATTTTTGCAGGATGTGCCTATCTGATTGCATTTACCGGAATACAATTATTGTCTCCAAAATTAAAACCTATTACCTTAGAGAAAATTATTTAATATTTAATGGAAGATTTTTGCTCTTTTGCACCTGAACCGAATAATTAGAATAAATTTAATTTCAAGCTAATCAAATGATAAAATCTGAATTCAAAAATATTAAAAATTTGCTGTTAATTAATTGTATAATCCTATTAAGTACAGCTTGTGTAAACAAATCTGAAAAAATGCAGCAACCCGAAATTCGACTAATTGTCCTAGACCCGGGACACTTTCATTCTGCCCTTTTACAGAAGTCGATGTACCCCGAAATTGATTCTGTGGTACATGTATATGCCCCATATGGGGATGAAGTGAAGGCCCATCTTAATCTGGTAAGCTCTTATAACAAAAGAAAAGAGGAGCCAACAAGGTGGAATGAAAAGGTTTATACGGGTGATGATTACTTAGAAAGGATGTTTAAGGAAAGGGCAGGGAATGTGGTTGTCATTGCCGGAAACAATAAGTTTAAGACAAACTATATTAAGGCTTCTGTTGATTCTGGTTTGAATGTACTTGCTGATAAACCAATGGCGATCGATACTGAAGGCTTTAATACTTTGGTTAAGGCTTTTGAGTCGGCAGAAAAAAATAAGGTATTGCTATATGATATCATGACCGAGCGTTATGAGATCAATAGCATCCTTCAAAAAGAGTTTGCACATCTTCCGGCATTTGGTGAGCTTGAAAAGGGAAGCCCTGAAAATCCTTCGGTTACCAAAATAAGTGTTCATTATTTCTTCAAGAATGTTTCAGGCAAACCGCTTGTAAGGCCAGCTTGGTTTTTTGATGTTAAGCAACAGGGAGAAGGAATCACCGATATCACAACCCATTTGGTTGATTTGGTACAATGGGAATGTTTTCCTGATCAGGTACTTGACTATAAAAAGGATATTGAGATTGTTTCGGCTAAGAGATGGAGCACCAAATTATCGACTTCTCAGTTTGAAAAGGTTACTAAGAAGAAGGAATTTCCAGAATATCTAAAATCTGATGTTAAGGATGGCTTCTTGAATCCATATTCAAACGGGGAAATAAACTATCGCTTAAAAGGTATTCATGCAAAGGTTTCTGTAACATGGGATTTTCAGGCACCTGAAGGAACCGGAGATACTCATTTTTCTTTAATGCGTGGTACAAAGGCAAGTGTTATAATTAAGCAAGGGAAGGAGCAGAATTTTAAACCAGTATTGTACATTGAGCCTGCCACTGGTACTGATAGGACAGCATTTGAAAATGCAATCATGGATGATCTGAAAAAGATCAACGACAAATATCCGGGAGTTGAATTAAAGAAAAATCCAACAGGCTGGGAAGTTATAATTCCTGAAAAATATAAAGTGGGGCACGAAGATCATTTTGCTCAGGTTGCAAAAAAATACTTTGAGTACCTTAAAGAGGGAAAGTTACCAGCATGGGAAGTGCCGAATATGATTGCGAAATATTATACAACAACTAAGGCTCGACAAGTGGCATTAGGAAAATAATTAGGGATGGGGCTTTAAAAGGCCCCTTTTTTTATAATAGGCCATGGTCAGTATAATCATGCGATTATAGCTTTTAAGTCCATCAGGCTGTTTATTTGCCTTTAGATAATTATCATAAAAAATACTACTGAATTTCCTTGTAATACCTCTGTATTCCTCCCAGTAGACTCTTTCATTTTTTAGATCAGCCATAAATGGTTCTGAAATCCGGCTTTTAAGTGTTTGAAATATCACGGTATCTAATCTTCCGGTTTCAAACAGAAATTCTTGGGCAGCGAGATAATAAGCAGAATACCTAAGCATCGAATTATCTGACTGACTAGCACTTATAAAGCCAATAAAGTTAGCTTCATCCTCAGCACCATAACCCATGGAATGTGCTGTTTCATGGCATGCTACAAATGGCTTTAGATAGATTGGCATTCCGGAATTGATCTGAGCTTCGCCGGTAAATGGATTAAAATAGCCTGCAGTCCCGAAATAATCTAAAAGTAGGCTAATGAGGGAATTCTTTATTTTTGGAATCGGATTTATAGCAGCATTGTAAGGAGGGTTAAGATTTTTGATAGCCATGGCTGATTCTAAATATAAATCCTTTTCTGTTTGGGGCCATTGTTCTGGATTGATTTTCGAACGAATTGAATTGGCGGAATCTATCAGAATTTCGGTTATTTTATACAGTTCCGCTTTAGAATATTCGATGTCATTCAGTTTCAATCTCTCTGCTGCAGGTTGACGAAAATAATTTAAGCCCCAAAAGAGATAGAAAATGAGGATTAAAGTCTCCAAGTAAATAATCATATTGAGAGCAAGTTTTGCGCCATGATAGCCTCTTTTCTGGAAGAATAATATTTTAACCAGTATAAAAACTGAAATTATTATCGCCAAGCTCAGCAGCAAATAAAGAATATCACCCAAACTGAAAGGAATGTTGTTGAATAGGAATTGAAGTCCAATTCGAATCCATGGATAGATCGCATTAGCGTAGTATTTTTCTACAAGCTCCGGATGAGATTTTTGCCGTAAAATGAGAATAATCAGGAAAAAAAGAAAAAAGCTGCTGACTAATTTTAGCTTCGGAATCCTTCCTGAATTTTTCTGAATCATGCTGTAAATATGCGATTTATAATGCGAAGCTAATTCTCTGTTTGGAGCAGAGAGGGATCAATGTTAATAAACGTTAACTTAGCCAATCAATAATATATAAACCAGATTGCTCATCTATTCCTTTTTGATATGATTGTAATAAATAATTATACTGAATTTGAATCTTTTCTTGGCCGGGAACTTGGTGTTTCTGCTTGGCATAAAATTACTCAAGATCAGATTGGGAAATTTGCTGATGCCACTTTGGATCATCAATGGATCCACATTGATACTGAACGTGCGGCCAATGAGGGGCCATTTAAAGCAACAATTGCCCACGGTTATCTCACATTATCGCTGATTCCATATTTATGGAAGCAGATTACCGATATCAGAAACCTGAGAATGGAAATCAACTATGGTATTGAGAACCTCAAATTTGCACAACCGGTGCTTGTGAATAGCGAAGTTAGACTAAAAGCAAAATTGGTTTCCATTGCTAACCTTAGAGGCGTGACAAAAGCTGTTCTTGGTGTTGAACTTGAAATTCTTGGACAGAGTAGATCTGCATTCAAAGGTGATGTAGTATTACTTTACCATTTTATTGAGTAATTCGTTTATGCTGAATCGTTTAATAAATTCCCTGAATTTTGACTAAGTTCGTCGCTTAGCTACCTGTAAAGAAAATCATGCCTAAATCCCGCAAAGCGGCTGTCAGTTTTATTTTTATTACCCTCTTGCTCGATGTCATCGGCTTAGGTTTAATCATTCCTGTTTTCCCGCAACTAATAGAGGAACTTATTCAGGGAAATATTAGCGAGGCCTCCCAATGGGGTGGTCTGTTAACTTTTGCCTATGCCATTATGCAGTTTGTTTTTGCCCCGATCGTTGGAAATCTGAGCGACAAATATGGACGAAGGCCGGTTCTATTATTATCTTTATTTGGTTTTGGGATTGATTATATTTTTCTTTCTTTGGCTCCAACGATCTGGTGGCTTTTTGTAGGAAGGCTTATCGCCGGAATGTTCGGAGCAAGTTTTACTACAGCTACTGCCTATATCGCGGATATTAGCACCCCTGAAAACCGATCCAAAAATTTTGGGATGATTGGTGCGGCATTTGGCTTGGGATTTATTATTGGCCCGGGTATAGGCGGACTGTTAGGCGAGTTTGGTCCTAGGGTTCCTTTTATGGCAGCTGCTATTTTGACTTTTCTAAATTTGATTTATGGCTATTTTGTACTTCCAGAATCACTTTCAAAAGAACATAGAAGACCTTTTGAATGGAAGCGTGCCAACCCTTTGGGCTCTCTCATTCAGCTTAAGAAATACAAAGGAGTTGGCGGCTTAATTGTGTCCTTGATTTTTGTTTATATCGCAAGTCATGCAGTTCAAAGTACCTGGACCTTTTTCAACATAGAAAAATTTCAATGGAGTAACACCTTAATGGGTATATCGTTAGCAGTTATTGGTTTGCTTATCGCCATAGTACAGGGTGGCTTGATCCGCTATATTAATCCGAAACTAGGTGATGAGAAAAGTATTTATGTCGGATTAGGCTTGTATTCTATTGGTTTGTTCCTGTTCTCTTTCGCTACAGAAGGATGGATGATGTTTATATTTTTAATTCCTTACTGTCTTGGAGGAATCGCAGGCCCAGCAATACAATCAATTATTTCTGGCAATGTTCCCAAAAATGAACAGGGTGAGTTACAGGGGGTATTAACCAGTTTAATGAGTGCGACTTCTATTGTCGGTCCTTTACTCATGACCAATTTATTTGCCTGGTTTACGAGACCCGAAGGTGATGTTAAATTTGCAGGTGCTCCATTCTTTGCAGGTGCAATATTGATGCTGATCAGTGCCGTAATTGCTGCAAGAAGCATGAAAAAAGAGGCATTCCTGAATAGAAAAATTAAACATGATGATGAGCCGTTAAGCCCAAGCCATTAACTATTTTCAGTAATTGAAAGATCAGTTTTTCTGTGGAGGGCTGATCATGATGTGCGCTTTAGGGGTTCCGGGATCCATAAGCCAGGGCATACCGGGTACATCTGGTTTTAGGGGCAATCCGGTACTTTCTGCTGTGGCATAAGGAGTATAGATTACATATCGCAGATACCCTTCCTTAACTGAACTTGTTTCAGGAATATAGTTTTCAGCTTTGGCAGTATAAACAAATAAGCTTGCAGGCTGTTTTGGCATCATCAGCCATCCGCTTTTTGCCTCATAATCACGGATTTCAGTCACCTCTTTTACAGTCTTGCCTGCACTTTTTAAATCACGTCCCCTTTTCATAAACGGCTCAAGATCTTCATGATAACAGGCAACATTTAATCCTGTGATTTTAGGATCGTCTGCCAAACAGATCATTTCATTTGTGCCCTTTCTGAGCAGAATGAATTCTCCTTTTTCAGAATATCCATATACAGTTGAATTCCCGCGCTTATCGGCAGGAGCAGCTAATTCAGCAGTTTGGATTTGTATGGCGGCAGCCGGAACAGCCTGTTGTGCAAAAACAGTATCTCCTAGACTTATGAGAACAATGAATAATAGCGCTCTTTTCATTTCAGTTTTTTTTGAATAGGTTTTATGATTACATAATAATATTACTAATTTATATTGAGAAAAACAAACAATTATAACACCGTACTTCAGGACTTTTCCTTTGGGGTAAGTTTGATCTCATAATCAGATATGGCGATGAGACGTTCTTTATATAGGCTTCCAATCGCTTTTTTGAATGCCTTTTTGCTAATCTTTAACCGATTGTAAATGTCTTCTGGTGAGCTTTTATCACCTAAAAGAATTGAACCATTATTTTCCTGCAGATCGATCATCAGGCTATCTTTCAGATCAAGAATATGTTTGAAACCGATCACCTGCAGACTAAGATCGATTTTATTTCCTTCACGTATCTTTTTTATAAATCCACGTTTCTGATCTCCAGGCTTGAGATCTTCAAAAACTTCATTTCGGTAAATTAACCCCATGAATTGCTGATTGATTACTGCACTGAACCCCAAGTCACTTTCATCTGTGATGAGCAATCTTACTTCATCACCTTCTTCAAAATCATGTTCATCTTGATTTATAAAATCACTAAGATATGATGAGGCCGTTATGCGTTCTGTTTTCTCATCATTATATAGGAAAACAACGTATTTCTGGCCAATTTTCATTGGACGCTTTTGTTCTTTGCCCGGAACAAATACATCTTTGCCGATGCCCATATCCATGAATGCACCATCCTCATTTACATCAACAACTTCCAGAAAAGCAAATTCATCTATCTGTGCCAATGGAGTTTCTGTAGTCGCCATTAAACGACCATCACTATGGATATACACAAAAACATGAAGATTGTCGCCAATCTCTACACCCTCTGGAGCATACACATAGGGCAGAAGCACCTCTTTGTCTCCTTCAGTCAGAATGAGACCATTTTCAGTCTTTTTTATAAATCTGAGCTCATTGAATTTGCCAATGTCTATCATGTTGCTTTTTAATTATTTTTCAAAGATACTAAACTGGAAACTATTGAATTCGGATGCCAGTTCTTCTGATTTAGAACTTTCAGCAAAGTGGTCTTTGAGTATTGATCTTTTGGAACGCATTTTTATTGATCCTGAGTTTTCAAGTGTATTAAAAGTTCCTGAAATTAGGCTTAACCATGATTTGGAATTCAGTCATAATTTACGAAACATTCATTTAAGTCATCGTTACCGGATGGAAGAACGATTTATCAGGAAGAAACTGGACAATTCATTGATTGACGGATACAGGTTTGTAGAACCGATTTTATGCCGGACTTAATTACCAGGTGCTCAAAAATCTTAATATTGAGTTGGGCTATATTAACCTCTATCAGCAACGAGTGTCCAGAGTAGAGTATTTAAATCGTAATATTGCAAGTTTAGGAATTAATCATAGCATAAAACTGCATCATTAGTTTTTAGCATAAATATTAAGGTTTAAAATTTCAGGATTTGACAAAGAAAGTATTTTTTATAACTCCACCCTTTACGCAGTTGAATACGCCATATCCTGCTACGGCGTATCTAAAGGGCTTTCTTAACACGAAGAATATTCCTTCATATCAGGCAGATCTTGGAATTGAAGTAATTTTGAAGTTATTTTCGAGATCAGGATTGGAAAACTTGTTCGATCAGATTATACTCTCTGATCATATTTCCGAAAATGCAAAGCGAATGATCGCTCTTAAAAAGCATTATATCAACAATATTGATGCTGTTATATCTTTTTTGCAGGGGCATAATCCAACGCTGTCACATCTGATTTGTCAGGAGGATTTTCTACCTGAAGCATCAAGATTTAATCAACTAGAAGAGCTCGACTGGGCATTTGGAACTATGGGAACCCAGGATAAGGCAAAACATCTGGCAACCCTTTATTTGGAAGATATTTCAGATCTGATTTTGGAATGCATAGACCCCCATTTTGGATTTAGCAGGTATGCAGAGCGTCTGGCTCGTTCTGCGTCCACTTTTGATGAATTATACGGAGCCCTACAACTTGAATTAACATATACTGACCGACTCCTTATTCTTATTCTGGAGGAGAAGATGAGAGAGGTTAGCCCCGAACTTGTATCCCTTTCCGTTCCGTTTCCTGGAAATCTTTATTCTGCTTTCCGTATCGCCCAATGGTTGAAGGCGCATTATCCGGATATTAAGATCGCTATGGGGGGAGGGTTTCCCAATACCGAACTGCGTTCAGTTTCGGATGTCAGGGTATTCGAATTCTTTGATTTTATCTGTCTTGATGATGGAGAAGCTCCATTAGAGCATCTTTGTGAGCATATTGATGGGGGTCGAAATCTGAATGAGCTGAAACGGACTTTTGCCATGGTCGATTCGGAGCTGAAGTATTGCAATGGCAGTATTTCTCCTGACTACAAACAATTTGATGTGGGTACACCTGATTACAGTGATCTGCTGCTTGATAAATATATTTCAGTCATTGAGGTTGTTAATCCAATGCATCGTATGTGGAGCGATGGAAGGTGGAACAAACTGACTATGGCTCATGGCTGCTATTGGGGAAAATGTACATTTTGTGATATTTCACTTGATTATATTAAAGTTTATGAGCCTCTGGCTGCCGGCCTGCTTTGCGACAGAATGGAGCAAATGATCGAGCAGACTGGTGAACGTGGTTTTCATTTCGTTGATGAAGCTGCACCACCGGCATTGATGCGTTCGCTTGCTTTGGAAATCATCAGGAGAAAGCTTACTGTAACTTGGTGGACGAATATTAGGTTTGAAAAGAGCTTTACCAAAGATCTCTGTTTATTGTTGAAGACTTCGGGTTGTATCGCAATATCAGGTGGGCTAGAAGTGGCATCAGACCGCCTGCTTGAGCTGATCCAAAAAGGAGTAACGGTTGAACAAGTGGCACAGGTATGTCATAATTTTACCGATGCGGGGATTATGGTTCATGCCTATCTGATGTATGGTTTTCCAACCCAGACTGCTCAGGAAACAATCGATTCGTTGGAAATGGTGAGACAAATGTTTGAGGCAGGGGTTCTTCAATCGGCATTCTGGCATCAGTTTGCTATGACTGCCCATAGCCCGGTTGGGATGTATCCTGAAAATTTTATGGTAACCAAGGCAACTGAAGCTATCGGATCATTTGCAAATAATGATATTGTACACCTGGATAAAAGTGGAGCCAATCATGAACTATTTAGTTATGGGCTAAAGAAATCTCTGTTCAATTATATGCACGGAATCTGTTTTGATTATCCTTTGCAAGAATGGTTTGAACACAAAGTCCCAAAGACAATTGTTGATCCTGAATTCATTGAAAAATCATTGGCAAAAGATGAATCCTACCTAATCAAACCTGATTCAAAGATCGTATGGTTAGGAACCAAACCAGAACTCAGATTTCATACAAAAATCAAAAAGGGAAGGCAATTAGAAGTAGCAGATTTGAAATTTTATGATAAGAAAGATAATTTCAGTGTGCAAACAACAAAGGAACAGGCAGAATGGCTTGTAAAATTTCTGCAAAATATAAGCCCTGAAAATAAGGAACTGATGACCTATCGAAAAGCTAAAGAAGAATTTGAAAGTGCTATAGCTGAGGATTTTGAATCATTTTGGTATGGAAAGGGAATAAACACCTTAAAGCAAAATGGATTGCTTGTACTCTAATTGTGCTGTTCGACATGTTCTGCCGGGCATATCGAATTAGTTGAGGAAGCGGGTTTCAAAACCGCCTGTATTCTTATGGTACAAGCCCTAAATAACTTCAAGTCGGTACCGTTAACTAAACAGTTTAATACAATTGTATAAGATTTATGTATTTAATTTCCATATTAGACTAAACGCTGACAGGGTTTTAAACCCTGTCAGCGTTTATCGAAAAACTGTCAATACTTTGATATTTAATTTACGCCACCTTTACGAGTTGGGCTTCGTTGCGAAGGCCATGACATTGGCTGTCCGGTTCGCGGACTAACCGGGAGAATACTTTTTTCGCGAGAGGCTGGGGTTGGATCTTCGCTAGCTTTATAGGCCATAATTGCTGTGAGAATCGCATTTTTCTGAATATCATCAAATACAATCTTATCGTAAGTATCGCGGTTAGTATGCCAGGTATAAGTTCCATAAGCCCAACTTAATGAGCTTAATGAAAATGCAGGAACACCTGCTGCTAAAAAGGATGCGTAATCGGATCCACCGCCACCGGGTGTACCAGGAAAGGTAGTTTTAATCTCTGAACTAATTTCAGAAGGTACTGCTTGTAACCATCTTCCTAAATAGCTATAGGCATGTAAAAATCCCTGTCCCGAAAGATCAACAACTCTTCCGGTTCCGTTATCTTGATTGAACAGCGCCTGAATATTTCTTACGATATCAGGGTGGTCTTCAACGAATGCCCTTGAGCCATTTAACCCCTGCTCTTCACTCCCCCAATGGCCAACAAGAATGGTTCTTTTTGGATTAGGATAAACTTTTTTAAGAATTCTCATTGCTTCAAGCATCGTTACCGTTCCGGTAGCGTTGTCTGTGGCTCCAGTACCACCATCCCATGAATCGAAATGTGCTGAAAGCATTACGTATTCTTCAGGTTTTTGAGTGCCTTTTATTTCAGCTATAGTATTGAATACAGGCACCATTCCCAGTTGTTTTGAGTCGGCACGTAAATTAATCTTAGGATTAACGCCTGATTCTGTGAGACGGTAAAGCATGCCATAATCTTCAAGAGAAAGATCAATGGTTGGGATCTTTGTGCTTTGAGCCCCGAATATTTTATTTACACCAAATCCTGCAGACCAGTATGAGGCGAAAATACCTGCGGCTCCGGCATTTTCGAGTGCAATTGCCAATGCTTTCGTACTCAGTCCGGTTTTGTTAAGACGATTGCGCCATGCATTCGTGGCAGCGGTACGTTCAGCCTTCATTTTTGCCAGCGATTCTTTGGTAGCAAACTCTTCCCAGTTTCTGTCATCTCTTCCTGTTGGCTGCTGCATTGAAATCAGAACAAATTTATCTTTCACATTAGGTAACCAATTTTGAAAAGCAATCGAGTCGGCAAGGTCAGCTAAAATTATAGTCTCTGCGCTAACAGTTTTACCATGTGTCGAAGCGCTCCATGCCAACTGCATACCTTCAAGCGACTTTGAACGTGGGTGCACCATATCGATATGGGTTATCCCTCTTTCCCATCCACGCCATTCTCCCCATTTTTCATTTCTTGCAGGAATACCCCAGCTTTCATATTTTGCAATTGCCCAATCATGCGCTTGTTTCATTTGTGGGGTTCCTACTAAACGTGGACCGATTCCATCGGTCAGTTCATGGGCAAGTTTTTTTAATTGTGAGTTTTCACTAGCCTCTTTAATAATCTGCTCTACAACTTGATCGTTGTTTTGAGCATTGGTCATACTACTTGAAAACAAAAGGATAATAGCTAAAAGCTTGATTGATTTTCTCATGAATATAAAATTGTTTTATAAATTGGTTCCGGACTGCGAAGATATTAAAAAGCAAGAAAAAAATAAAATTATACTTGTTTGAATACCAGTGTAATTTCAGACCCTGTATACTGATATTATATTATTTATAGATTTTACTTATGGGTTTAGTCCAGTTCATTTATTTCATTTTAGTTCACAATCACGAATAATCTTCTTAAATTCCGCTTTTACGTATTTAAATAAAATTGTTAAATGGCCATTAAAATCGTTCATTCTAGAAATAAATTCTATCTGCTTTATTCAATCTTTCTGACTCTCCTAACGATATCTTTTTGTAGCGCACAACCTAAATTTGCGGGAAAGGAGGATTTACTTTCCAACCCAAAGCAATATTCCGTGTTTTTTA
>Ga0209702_10006917_pt1 | contig 14185 bp, 16 predicted proteins | sample FRY01_FD_187210 | JGI IMG/M metagenome (GOLD analysis project Ga0209702, IMG submission 187210) | Freshwater microbial communities from Lake Fryxell liftoff mats and glacier meltwater in Antarctica - FRY-01 (SPAdes) (version 2) | ecosystem: Environmental > Aquatic > Freshwater > Ice > Glacier... | reverse complement strand
CTCCAGAACAGGTGTATTTTAAGAAAAATATTGTATAAAATTATGCAGCAAATTGTATCTCATAATTTCTGATTTTTAGTCTAGACAAATTGGGCCACCTCAAGCCCCGTGATGAAGGAGCAAGTCTCTAAAATTCATGATGGTTTAGTGGCAAAACAAAACCAGAAAAAATCAACGCCACAACCGAAAGATGTAGTACCTTTTAAACAACCGCCTAAAAGTGGCATGAACCTTTAGGTGCAGTGCTTGGTAAATCTAAAAAGGGAAAATTAGTTTTTTTTAACCTTGAAAAACAATAACACCCGAGCACTCACACTAAGAGCTAATAATTCTTTTAAGTAATATGGCTTCTATTGATGCTCGGGTTAAAATTAACAGAGAGATGGTTATGAATTTCTCTCACACCTACTTTAGCGCAAGGTTTTTTAATACCCAAACGCCACGCTTGATTCATCGATTGGATAATCATCTCCCATTAAATCCATAACTAATTCTGTATGTTTAGACAGATTTAATATATCCCAGCTTACTTCTTTGGCACTATCTTGATTTACTTCTTTTAGACTTGAGAAGTCTTTAGATTCTTGCAAGTCTTTGAGCTTATTCTTACAATTAGCCATTATGCTGCTAGGAGAAATAGATTTAAAATTCTCGATAGAACTAGCTCTTTGGCTAAGGAATAATTGTACCATTTCAGCATTCTTTTTAAGGATAGAAATAAGAAAAGGAGTCTCACCAGTAGAAAAAGCCGCTTGATTTATATCAACTTTTTCAGAAGAGGCTAACATTGTAGTAATAAATGAATTGCCTTTTAGCACAGACATAATTAAAGGGGTAATGCCTTTGTAGTTTCCTATATTTGCGCTTGCCCCTTGTTCAAGTAAATATTCTGTAGCATCCGGATGATCAAACATTACTGAGGTAATTAGAGGAGTGTTCCCGCTAGTAGGAGATGGCTTATCTATGTTGGCTTTGTAAGATACTAGTACTTTTACCGTATTAAAATCATACGGATTATTTGTAAGTCCTACAAGGAGCGGTGTGATAGATTCGGTTAGTACTTTGTTGTCTACAACATGTACTTTGTGATTTGGCATATCCATATTTGCTCCGAACTTGCCAAGACATTCTATACCTTGAGTCCAGTTATATTTCGCTGACCAAAAAACGCATGTTTGTCCATCTTTATCTTGAGCATCTTTATCAATATCTCTTACGCAAAGTTTTTCTAAGGACGAAGTGCTTCTCAGCCCTAAGGTCCAATGCAATAAACTGTCACCATTAGAAGTTCTTGTATGAATATTGAAATTGCCTTGAGTCAAGTATATATCCAGAATAGTTTCCGCTTGTTCTTCAAAGCTAGGGCCGTGTGCTACTTTTATATTTTGTTTGCGGTAATCTAATACTTTACTACATGACCTTGCATAAGGTACTAAGCCCTGAGAATCTTGGGCACCAAAATTTGCTTTGTGTACTGATAATGCTTCAACCATTGCAGCATTAAGTGTTCCACAAGTAAAGTCTAATGCAGTTAAGCCATTTTTATCTCTGTTATTAACGGGCTCTTTTATCAGCTGAAAAACCTCAGGATCCTGCAACTCTATTGCCCAGTGCCAAGTTCCCCATCCTTGGTTATCTTTAACTTTAAAATCATATGTACCGGTACTTAGAATTGTTTTAGCCAAATCACGCACAAGAGATTTGCCATTTTCATCTACAACTTTTGCAAATAAATTGCATACTAGTTGGAATGCATTCATTCCTTCATTTGTAGTCTTAATGTTGACATCCATGCCTTGAGTTACAAGCTGCTTAGCAATACCTAATTTACCATTGTTTATTAGTTGATGTAATAAGTTGTAACCGTGTTCATTTTTTGCGTAAGCATCTACAGTTTGATTGTCTATAGATGCCATAAATGATTTTGAAGATTGTTTTGCCATAATTATATTCCATTAAAGTTTTTTATTTTGATTTTATTATATATTTAAGTTTATTAATTGCAAAATAAAAAATACTGTGCCCAGTGCAGAGTAAAATTGGTAAATATTGTGAACGCTTAGTTAACTGATCATTAATATAATACAATTATAATAACAAATATAGTTGCAATACAGGTGCTGCAATTATCTGGGTTTTATAAACATTATGGTAAATTGGAGATATTATGAAAGCAGATTTTAGAAGGCTTAACGTTGACTTACCAATCGATAGTGAGGAAGAGCTATCAAGTCCTCCGCCAAACGGTGCCAAGTTTAATTGGATTACTCTAAAACTTGAGATACCAGAGCAGTCTTCAGAAAATATGACTCCATTAGTTCCAATGACGAAATTTACATTAGTACGCAGTCCAGGATTAACACGGGAAGAGTGGCAGAGTGCAATAGAAGCGCGTAAAGTTTTGTTACTTGAAAGTAGCCAATCTGCAAAGCTAGAGACAGAGAAACTATCTGAAGATGTTGACCTTGCCGGAGAAGGGGAGTAACGAATAGCTTTAAATTTTCTTTAATCTAAAGTCATTTATTTTTTACTTAGTAAATCCTTGGAGATACAACTGTAAATCCAAGGAATTTAATCAGGTTTTTAGTAAAATCGTACTTTCTAAGTTGTTTCTAATAAGACCTGCATAGTTTTGTTTTTTAGTTCTTCTATTTCTTCGTCGGTTATGTTAAGAGGTGGTAACCAGTAAATGGTATTGCCAAGTGGTCTCAGTAAAATTCCTGCTTTTATTGCAGCTTGATAGATTAAGTAACCAAGCCTAGGAGTTTTATCATTGGTAATTAAGTCTGCTGCTACAATTCCTCCAATACCCCTGACATTTTTGAGGCGGCCAGTTTTATCTTTTATCTCGTACATATTTTTCAACATAATCTGATTTATATCTCTGGTATGTAACCGTTCCTCTTTGATAATGTTTAAAGTTTCAAGAGCAACAGCGGCGCCAAGGGCATTTCCAGAATAGGTATGAGAATGAAGAAATGCTTTCCCAGAGGAAAAATCATCGTAGAATTTATTATATATATCGTCAGTAGTTAATACCGCGCTAAATGGCATCCATCCTGAGGTTAAGCCTTTGGCTAAACAAATAAAATCTGGTATGATTTCTGCATGTTGGCAAGCAAGCATTTTACCAGTTCGTCCTATTCCGGTCATTATCTCATCAGCTATTAAATGAATATTATGTTTTTTTGCCCATTTTGCTAAACGATTTAAAAAGTCCTTACTATAAATCTTCATTCCTCCAGCACCTTGAACAATTGGTTCTACTATCAAGGCTGTGGTGCTATCAATATAGATTTCTAATGATTTTTCTAGCATATTCCACTTTTCCGAACAATCATTCCAAAGTGGATCATAAATTGAATGAACGTAAGGTATCAGATCGATAATATAAGGTTGGAATAAGATTGTGTTATAAGGGTTTTTGTATAACCCTATGTCACTAACACTTAAAGCCCCTATAGTTTCCCCGTGATAGCTGTCCTTTAATGTAATAAAGCGATTACGTTTTACATCACCATTAATGTAACGGCTGTGTAAACTCATTTTCATAGCAATTTCTATGGCGCAAGATCCATCACCAGCATAAAAAACTTTGCTAAGTTTAGGTATTAGAGTGGCTAATTCTTGGGATAAATTCACAATCAATTCATGAGTGGTATTAGCTAAAATTACATGTTCAAATTTCTCTATCTGATCAATTATGGCTTTTTTTAATCTTGGGTGATTATGGCCAAGCGATTTACACCACCAGCTGGAAATTGCATCAAGTAGTTTCTTGCCCTCAGCTAATTCAATATAACTACCTTTGGCAGCTTTGATTACTAAAGGCCTAAATTCTTCGTAATCTTTCATCTGAGAACATGGATACCAAATATGTTTTAAACTTTTTTCTTGTAGTTTGGTTATCGGCATTAGTTAACCCTTCATATTTTTATAGTTGACTGATTTTGGAACATAACATAGACTACTGAAAATTACAATAACCCAGATATTTATGAATAAGGCTAGTTGGAACAAAGATGATCTTTATCAATTATATGCAGCTCCATTTATTGATTTAATACATAAAGCTCATTTAGTTCATCGAGCTCATTTTAATAGTACGGATATGGAGATATGCTCCCTGCTTTCTATAAAAACAGGTTCTTGTCCTGAAGATTGTGGTTATTGTCCACAAAGTGCACATTTTAAAACTGGAGTCAAAAAAGAAAAGCTTATGGAGCTTGCAGAAGTGGTAAAGCAAGCCAAGCGAGCAAAAGATGCAGGAGCCAAGCGATTTTGTATGGGGGCAGCATGGAGGAATCCACCAGCGCAAGAATTTTCTAAAATACTGGAGATAGTTAAAGCAGTTAAAGCTTTAGCGCTAGAGGTATGTATGACATTAGGAATGTTGACATTAGAACAGGCAGAGCAGCTAAAGAAAGTAGGCTTGGATTATTACAATCATAATTTGGATACTTCTCCAAATTATTACAAAAGAATCATAACTACTCGTACCTATGAAGATAGATTGGAAACTATAAATTATGTAAATATTGCTGGTTTGAATATTTGTTGTGGTGGAATTATTGGGATGGGGGAGTCTAGAGAAGATCGAGTAAATTTTTTATTGCAGTTAAGTAAATTGCCTAAACCACTTAAAAGTATACCGATTAACCGTCTTATTGCTATAAAAGGGACTCCATTAGAAAAAGCTACTATTATTGACAATTTTGAGTTCATTAAAACTATTGCCTGCGTGAGAATTATGTTTCCTGAATCAATGATACGTTTATCAGCAGGACGTCACGAAATGTCTGATGAAATGCAGGTATGGTGCTTTATGGCTGGTGCTAATTCAGTTTTTTATGGTGATATTTTGCTGACTGCAAAAAATTCAACAATTGATCGCGATAAAAGATTATTTAAAAAAGTTGGTATAGAAGCATTTACCATGCAGGAGAAGTAAGCCATGCTATACAATGATCTCCAAAATAAATTGAGCCTATATCAGAAACAAGGATTAGCCAGACAAACTATTGCGTTCTCTGACCGAGATAAGGATAGTATTTATATTAATGATGAGCGGTATATAAATTTTACAAGCAATGATTATCTAGGAATATCTAATCATGCTGAAATAACTAAAGCATTTATCAAAGGAGTAGAATCCTTTGGTTTTGGCAGTTGCTCTTCTGTTTTGGTATCTGGATATTCATCTATTCAACAAAAATTAGAAGAACAATTTGCTGAGTTTGTTGGAAGAGATAGAGCTATTTTTTTTAACTCTGGATATATGGCAAACCTGGGTGTAATTATTGCTCTAGCTAGCAGAAAATCAGTTGTATTTTCTGATAAATTTTGTCATGCCTCATTATTAGATGGCATTCTTCTCTCAAAAGCTAAGCATTTCAGGTATCAACATCAAAATATCGAACATCTTAAGTATCTCGCCAGTATAGCCTGCCCTGATATTATAATTACTGAAAGTATATTTAGTATGGAAGGTAGTATTACCCTGTTAGCTGATATAGTAGAGATTGCTAAAGAAAATAAAAGTTTATTGCTTGTTGATGATGCTCATGGCATTGGAGTACTTGGGGAGAATGGAGGTGGTATTTGCGAAGAGGTAAACTTATCTCAGGATGATATTCCCTGCTTAATTACTTCTTGTAGCAAAGCTTTAGGTGGTTTTGGAGCTATGGTATCGGGTAGAATAGAATTGATAGAAATGATTCTACAATTTGCTAAAAGTTATCGCTGCACTACTAGCCTTTCTCCCGCTATATGTCAAGGTTTGTTAGCTTCGTTAACAGTGATAAGAACAGAACAATGGAGGAGAGACAAGCTTAAGGAAAACATACAAACCTTTATAGAAGAATCAGGTAAGCTTGGATTGGAATTAGTTGCAAGTAACATGACTCCAATAAAATCTATACTTGCTTATGATAATAAGCGTGCTGTGGCTGCCCAAAAATTTCTGCTTACAAAAGGTTTTTTAGTTGCTTGTATCAGGCCACCAACTGTCCCAGCCAAGTCAGCTCGTATTAGGATTTCTCTTTCTTGTCATCATACAGAGAAACAAATTATTGAGATGTTGAGCCATTTGGAAAGGTGCTTATGTTAACAAACACCTGCTCAAATGATCAAATATTATTGGATAATTCCAGTCACTATCGTATCTTGCAAGCTTTTAATAAAGCAGCTGCAACTTACACAGAACATAGCCAGATACAACTACAAACTTGTAATTCATTAATTGAATTATTAGAACCTAATTTATTTCATTTCCAGAATATAGCCGATTTTGCTTGTGGCACTGGTATAAGCACAAAAAATCTTATAGATGCCTATGGTTATAATCAATATTATGCTATCGATTTTGCTGCGCAAGCCTTATTAGTTGCTAAGAATAAATTAGCTGAATTCAATGTTAATTTCATAATTGGTAATTATAATACCAGGCAATTTCCTAACAAAACTCTCGGTTTAGCATTCTCTAATCTAGGGTTTAATTGGAGTACAAATCTTGCAGAAACTTTCAAAATGATGTTTAAACAATTAAAAAGAGGAGGAATTCTTGCTTTTTCGGTACCTATTGATGGTAATTTTAAGCAACTTAAAAAAGAATTCCGAAACCGGTTTTATAGATCGGAAGAAATCTTGGTATTACTTCAAAATTCAGGTTTCTTATTAAATAAATTCCATATTTTAACTTATGATCAGTTATATGAGAATGCATTTATTGCTCTAAAATCACTTAAAAATACGGGGACAAATGTTAATTTGGATAATCCTATTACAGGTCTTATTTCTTTTCGTAAACTTAATCATATGTTTGAAAATCCCGAGCAAATATCACTTACTTATAAAATAGGATTATTCGTGGCGACTAAATTATAATTAATTAAAATGATTAAATTATTTATTACCGGTACTGATACTAACATAGGTAAAACTTATATTAGCATTGGCTTATTAGAAAAGTTTACTAAAATTGGATTAACTACGTTAGGAACGAAGCCATTGGCCTCCGGGTGCTACAAAGAGAATGATAAGCTTATTAGTCAAGATGCTGTCGCGCTTATGAAAGCATCCTCAGTTAAAGTTGATTATCAGTTAGTTAATCCATTTGCTTTCAAGCGGGCCATTGCTCCTCATATTGCCGCTAAACAAGAAAATTATCCTTTAACAAAAATAAAAATAGAACAAGCAATGTTAAGGATGCTAAGCATACCTTCAGACGTAACTATTATCGAAGGAGTAGGCGGTTGGTGTACACCGATTAACGAGAACGAACTTATGGCTGATGTAATCACTTCAATGAAGTTACCAGTTATTTTAGTAGTAGGTTTAAAACTAGGTTGCCTAAATCATTCAATTTTAACAACTCAAGCAATTAAAGAGGCAAAATTACCTTTTATCGGTTGGATAGGGAATTGTATAGATCCAAATATGCAAGCAATGCGTGAAAATATAGAAAGCCTTAAATCTTTAATTACCGCTCCTTGCCTGGGTATAGTCCAATATCGTCGTAAATTAGATCATTTAAACCTTGAACCAATATTTAGACATTGCCTTTGAGTAGGGTTGCTTCACCAGCAGCGAACGCTTTTTTGATATTGGTTTCAAGGTTAATTAATAAATGTCCTTGTAAATCTACACCTGTGGCTATTCCTTTGAAAATTTCGTTCCCGTCCTGAATTTGGATCATTTTACCAAATAAACTATCTCTTTTTTTCCATTCAGGCATATAACTTTTGAAACCAGTAATAAGGTACTGCTCTATTCCAATAGTCAGTTTATCAATTAAGATAGCACAAATATTATTACGGTCTTGAGGGGAACCAGTAATTTGCATTATCGAAGACCACTCTTGATTGAAAGTAACTTTGTTTGTAATTGGCATATTAACATTAATTCCAATGCCAATTATAACTGAGCAATTACCATTAACTTCAGCTCTTACTTCTATTAGCACCCCTGCTAGTTTCTTGCCATTATAAGTAATATCATTTGGCCACTTAAGCATAAGACGATTAGGTAATTTGCAAGCTTTTTCTATGGCTTTACACACTATCATTCCCACGGCAAGGCTTAGCCCGCCAAGCTGACTAATATCTTGTTTTACAGAATATTGCATAGAAAAATAGATATTCTTACCAAATGGAGAATACCACTCCCTTGAGAATCTGCCTCTACCACTAGTTTGATGTTCAGCGATACAGATGTGAGGAATCGCAGATTTATTATGGTTATTTAAGTAGTTATTAGTTGAATCAATTGATTCAACTGTATCTATAATAAAGTGTTCGGATTTTAATAGAGTCTCAATTTTTTTCGAATCAAGTAAGATTAAAGGCTCTTTCAATAAATAACCTTTGCCTTTTACTTTAGTTATTTCAATGCCATAAGATTGAAGCTTACTAACCCATTTCCATACGGCGGTACGTGATATGTTAAGTTTTGCTCCTATAGATGTGCCGTCATGAAAATTTAGATCATTTAGTATGTTACAAATTTCGACCAATTTTTCATTTGTATTTTTCATAAATTAGCAACTATTTTTCCTGGGCCAAGCTGTACAGATTGTTATAAAATATACTAATAAATATAGTGAGTAAATATTCAAACAACACAAAACAATTATCTTTTTATTATTGAGGGGGTAAGCCCTGTCAAACATTCTGTAGAGAGTATATATGATCAAATGAAGAAGGCGCAACATTTAGAAATTGCGTCCGATATTAAAAAGCATTCCATATTTTCTAATAGTAAAGGAACAAGTTATCAAAAAGTTCTTGATAATATTTTGGATAAAATAGTAGCAACAGGTGGTAGGAAACATGATGTAGAAGCGGTTAGGAAAGACATCGAAGGCATCGCAAAGCTAGTAAATACACAGTCGCCAAATAATAAAGTGCTGAAAGACCTTAAGCCGTTGATTTCTTTAAAATATAGTTCTGAAAAAGATGCTTCTTTAATGATGGGTCTTATCAAAAAATGTTTGCTCGCGAATATGAAGAATTACAAGGCTACTGATAAGGTTCTAGCTGAAAATATTATGAATAATATTGAGCTGGTTGATTTAAGAGTAACAAAATTAGTAAAAATTGAAGCTAGGGCCCCCAAAGTTGATCAGCTAAAAACTAAAAAACCTTTCAAGCCGCTTAGCAAAAGAGGAGATAGACGTGAGTTATAGTAAATTAATGTTTAGTAGGTATTGGCGGCCTGTTTTTTTCCAAATCAACCAGCAAAGTTCTTGTAAGTTCCTTTATATCACTGGCCATAGTAGTTTTATGTTGATGCAATAGTTTATCAAACTGTTCTGCATAACGATCGAGTAAGCGCCTAAGTTCTTTTACGTAAGGTGGATTCGATTTTTGTAATGGCCTTTAATTCTAAGAGTGGTAGGTAGTCCCCCAAAGCATTTCCTAACGTTTCAAACGCTAGTTCAACTGCCAAGGCTTCATCTATTTGTCTATTTTTTATCATATTACAAAGAATTACATTTAGTTATAATTAAACTTTAGATTGATTATTATATTATATAGAAGCTTAGATTAAAAAACAATAGTTTTTAATTATTATATTACCACAAATTATTATAGTGTGGTAATTTTTTATCTAAAATACTTTAAAGGTATAAATGAAATTAGATGTTATAGGGCTAGACGGTATAGGGCAGCGCCTTCGTAGGCTGAGGAAGTTAATAGGCATTAGTAGGCATTAGTAGGCATTAGTAGGCAAGGAATAATTTTTTAAATGTCTCTGACCTCAGTAAACTGAATTAAATTTTTATTCCGTACTAAGTTCAATTTCGATAAAATTTTTCTGAAAATGCCGTTTTTTTGGTGTGAGTAATTTCTCTTATATTCTTTGGTCGTAAATGTTGTGTAACTGTTAATTAGTGAAGGTATTACTTCGCTGTAATATATGTGATATAGGTCATGCATAGTGGCTCTAGTTGTAAGATGTCCCCATTTTATTACTTGTTGGGGAACCCTAGCCAAAGCCTCAGCGCAGCTTATAGCTTCCTCTGCTTCAGGATTATCTCGCTTATATACATCAGCAATTGGAGATAAATTAGATAGCATATCTTCAATAGCTGCTGCAAGCATTAGTCCAATATATTTTTCTCTATTATAAAAACGTCTAACAAAAAGTAAATTACGACTTGTTGCGAAGTTGACTAGCTTGTAGCTATAATATTTAGCAACTAATCTGAGCCAAAATACTCTTAGTCCAGATAACTTTTGTTGATTATAAAACTTGAGTTTTGTTTCAACTTTTATTAAGTTAGCCATTCCTGCACTATTAAGCAGCTTATTTAAATTAGTGCTTCTTTCTATATCTTTTTTTCTAGCAAGACTTACGTGGGGAGTTGCTTTGGTGCAAGCAAAATTGCAAGAATGGCGTGTAATTTGGCGGCCATGGCCATCCCTCTTAATGTCAGCAAAATGTCCCAACTCTTGTGCGGCAATAATTTGGAGTCTTGCTAAGGCTGCCCATCCGTCGCCAGAGGAAGGGCGTGTTTCACTATTTTGAGCAAAGGGATCGCCTCCGCAAGAAACATAAATACATACATTTTTTCCATCAGTGCTTTGCATACCACTGTTAGTTCCAGATCTTTTCCATGAAACTATATCCATTACATCACCTATATTATGTGAATAAGTAATAAACACTTCAACGTTATCTAATAATAGCCATTTTATTACAATTGGATGAGCAGATTGGACAAAGATTCTGGCTAATTGCGTTTTTAATTCTTCACTCACCAAAAGTAACTTCTTAGCCTTTTTGTTTAGATCGTTGATGATAGAAGTAATTTTTGTATCTTCTATTGCCTTATTATTATTCTTATAAAGGTTTCGGATACTATTTTTGGTATTTTCAATTAGTTTGGGCGCTAATTCTTCATAGCTTAATATTATATTCACGCTAGAGCTGCTATCTGTAAAACGTACAAAGTTACAATAGTAATCTGTATCTATCCTGAGCCTGCCAGAAGTCAGTAACTCTTGTGCCAAATGTTCGTATTCAAGTTGAATACTTGTTTTATCTATTGCGGGAATTTCATTAAGGATATGATAGATTGAGCTCATTCTTATAATCAATATATACTGCTACTAGACTAGCAGTATACTTGACTTATTCAATCATAAATATGCTTTAAGGGTTATTACTTTAGGTAACATTAGTATCCAATTTCTCACTAAGATGAGATACCATATATCAAGCTCAGGATGCCTTTTACCATCTTGACGCAAGTTAGAAAATCAGATTAGCATCCATTTTCCTTCGGCATTTTTCTTATATTTTTTTTCTACTGCCCCCCAGGCAACTTTGTGGGCCACTTGTTCTTGAGATTCACGTGGATCTCGACGCTTATCTGGGGACCTGTACTGTTCCCAGGCATGATTAAAAGCTTCCCTATATATATCTTGAGCATGAGCGGGTAAATTGTTTCTTACGCCTTTAGGTAGATCGCTGTTTTGTTCATAAGTCATTTAATTGTTACCATTAAATATTTCTATCCCCTTGTTCATTGACAATAATAGTAACTGACCTTCTATTTAATTTATGAACATCTTTAGTGTGACCACGAAATTCTGGTCGTTCTTTTCCGTATGAAATAACAGTTAACCTGGTTTTATCTATACCTTGTGCGATTAAGAAGTTATTTACTGCTTTTGCTCTCCTTAAGCCCAAAGCAAGGTTATAATCTTTTGTCCCAATTTCATCACAATGCCCTTCAATTAAAGCTGAAACTAATGGGTTATCCTTCAACCAGTTTGCTTGTCTTTTTATTGTATCCTTGGTCTCGTCCGAAAGCGTTGCTTCATCAAAACTAAAATAAACCTTATTACCAGCTTTTGTTATAAAATCGTCCTGTAGTGAGACCCTGCTTTCTTCTACAATTGTGTTATATTGACGACTAATGATTATATTTTTTTTCGTGCTGCAATTACAGCCCATTAAGCTAAATAAGGCTAACGATAATATTATTTTTTTTGTACTCATTATAAACCTCCTATACTAATTAACGTACCTAATGCAATTAATTTCACCAACTAATTTTTAATTCATTTTCTACGTTTTCCACACTAGGTATTGACCAGGCTGCATTTTCAGTTTAACGTTACATCAATCTAAAGTTAAGTGCAAGTAATTTTGTTTACCCTAAGGTGTAGCATGCTATGCTAAATATTAATAAGGACTTTATACTTAATAAGTATTGAAACAGAAAAAACTATGACTACCTACGAATCAACAGAGAATGGTTGAAAAGCAAATATCTATCGGGAATATCAATGATAAAAGTGTAATTACAGCCATGTTAGCTGTAAATCGTAAAGTATTTGGTAACTTATTCGCAGCAAAGTTGCTAAATATGTCTCGATCTAGTCTTAGCTTTGGGTAATCCATAAAAATAGTGTTTCAAGAACTAAAATCTTTCTAAAATCTCTATTCTAGATTTAATGGGTGGGTGAGTTGAAAACATACCAAGAAACGATGCTTGATTGTCAAACATCATTTGTTGTACATCGCTATCTACATTTTCAAGATGTGAATTGCCGGATATTTTGCTAAGAGCACGTATAAGAGCTGGGCTATTTTTAGTTAGTTCAACTGCACCAGCATCAGCTAAGTACTCTCTTCTTCTCGAAAGTGCAAGGCGAATTAAAATAGAAAACAGATAACCAAAAGCCGCAACAGCAATTACTATTATAATAGCGGCAGCTCCTTTACCTTTGCCTTTACTATTTCTACCTAGGCTTCTTAGGGCACTTCTTACCATCATTTCAGATAATAAACTAATAATCCCTACAAATACTATTGAAATTATCAGAAGTCGAACATCACGATTTATAATATGAGTAAGCTCATGCGCGATAACGGTTTCTAGCTCGTCCTTTTCTAATTTTTCAATAAGACCAGTAGTCAATGTAATAGCGTATGTTTTCTCGCTAATGCCACTTGCATAGGCATTAAGTACAGGAGAATCTATAATAAATAATTTCGGCATAGTCAAACCGCGACTAATGCATAAATTTTCTAGGATATTATATATTTCAGGGGTTTCGGAACGCACAGCAGGCTTTGCTTTTGTTTCCATATTAATTAGATTTTGATGCGAGAACCAAGCAATGGTAAACCATAGGCCAACTCCTGCCAAGATAACCCACCAATATTGTAATAACACTGAATTAGCTACACTAGCAGACTCACTCCAAAGCAACTGATCTACATTGGTTCCAGCTAATAGAAAAGCAAATATTACTGACCAAAACATAAAAGTAATAACAAGCGGAAAACTAATTAGCAAAAATGCTGACTTTAAATTATTATTCCAAATACTTGATTGTAAACCTATCTCATGTTTCATAAAAAAAACTAGAACTTAATTTCAGGTGCTTTTTCAATAATCTCTCTCTGAGAATCCGGTACATCAAAGAATTCTTCTTGCTTATAAGACATCATGCCAGCAATAATGTTTGAAGGGAATTGCTCACACGCAGTATTATATTCATTGGTAGAATTATTAAAGTAACGCCTTGCAGCAGCGATTTTATTCTCAATATCGGATAGTTCTTTCTGTAAGTGCTGAAAATTACTATCAGCCTTAAGGTCTGGATAGTTCTCTGCTACTGCAAAAAGATTCATCAATGATCCTCCCAAGGATGCTTCGGCTTGGGCTCTTTCAGCTACTCCAGCACTAGGATTTACCTTTGCACGCATTTTGGTGACTTCTTCAAAAATTTTTGACTCATGCGCGGCATAGCCTTTCACAGTACTTACCAATTGCGGAACAAGATCCAATCTTTGTTTTAGCTGAACATCAATATCAGAAAATGCATTCTTACGGTTTTGACGAAGTTTTACCAATCGATTGTAAAATATAATTAGTAAGAGTAATGTGCCACCTACAATTAACGCAATTATCCACTCTATAGACATAAAACTCTCCGTAAGTTAAATTCTCAATAATTAGTTTAAACAATATCTATTTTGTCTAATAGTGGCTTAATCGTTACAAAGGTACAAAACGCAACAATTAAGCCTTAAGATAGAGGTGGACCCCAAAATTAGGACAGTATGTTAAGGTATAATCTGTGCAACAAGCAAGAGGAATATCATGAGCAAGAAACGTCGTAATTTTAGCAGCAAGTTTAAATCCAAAGTAGCCCTGGAAGCC
>Ga0209702_10006916_pt1 | contig 14186 bp, 11 predicted proteins | sample FRY01_FD_187210 | JGI IMG/M metagenome (GOLD analysis project Ga0209702, IMG submission 187210) | Freshwater microbial communities from Lake Fryxell liftoff mats and glacier meltwater in Antarctica - FRY-01 (SPAdes) (version 2) | ecosystem: Environmental > Aquatic > Freshwater > Ice > Glacier... | reverse complement strand
CCCCTCATCCCCTCATCCCCTCATCCCCTCACCCCCTCATCCCCTCATCCCCCCTCCCACAACCCTCCCCCGCCCCCCAAAAAAGAAACACTGGCGATCCCGCCCCCCCTGCGGCATCTTCCCCCCCAGCAACTCCCGCATGATCACGCTCACCAACAACGCCGTCCAGGAGCTCCGGGCCCTCCTCGCCGCCAAGAATGCCGCCGATTCCGCCGGCCTCCGCCTCGGCGTCCAGAAAGGCGGCTGCGCCGGCCTCCAATACACCATGCAAGTCGGCGAATGCACCCCCGAGGACACCGTCGTCGAACAGGACGGCGTCCGCGTCTTCCTCGCTCCCGACAGCCACGAACACCTCCGCGGCTGCCACGTCGATTTCTCCACCGACCTCAACGACACCGGCTTCAAGATCGTCAATCCCAACGCGGCCCGCTCCTGCGGTTGCGGCACCTCCTTCGAGCCAAAGTCGGAGGACAACGAGCCCTCCGCCTACGATCCCGCCCTCGACGGCACCAAGTGCTCCTGACCCCGCTGACCTTTCCCCGACGTGGCCAAAGAGGAAATCAAGGAATTCATCCGCAAGCGCCCCCCCATCTTCTGGTGGGTGCTCGCCAATCTCCTCGCCGGTGCCTTCGCCGTCATCAGCTGGACCACCTGCCTCTACATCTTCAACTATCCGGAGCGACCCTCCAACTACGAGATCCTTCGTAAACTCAACCGCATCACCCCCGTCGTGGAGTTCACCCCCGCCGATTGCCCCGACGGCGACCCCGCCGATCCCAAAATCGCCTTCAAAAAATTCTTCCCGCTCAAGGACAAGCGCATCAAGGCCCTCAACCTCGCCCAAAAGCGAAACTACCTCACCAACTACCAGGACCCCTCACCCCTCACCTACGTCGAGGGCAACTACATCGTCTCCGACATCCAGCAACTCAGCGAAACCGACTTCTTCTCCCCCGGCCTTGCCATCCGCGCCCAGGCCACCGTGCAGACCGAGGAACGCGATAAGGCCGCCGCCTACCCGGTCGTCATCGAACTCCTTCTCCCCACCGCCGAACCTCCCACCAAAGACTTCTACAAGAAAGGCGACACCATCACCCTCGCCCGCGCCACCCACCGCGCCGTCGTCCTCGCGGTCACCAAACTCGGCACCCCCGAGGAACCGCTCATCTGTCTCACCGTCGTCCCCCTCTCCTACGGACACTATCTGGCCGCCGACGGCACTCCCCTCCCCCTCTCCCCCCCCGACCCCCTCAACGTGGAAGCCCCCATCCCCGTCATGCCCACCAACCGCCCCAAATAACCGTGGCGGCGGTTTCCAACCCACAGTGTTCGGCATCGATCGTGCTTTAACAATCTGACGGGCTCGTCCAAACAGAGGGTTGCATTCCCACGGACCAATTTCCAAATAAATTCCAAGCACCAAATTCCAAGTCGGAGAACGAATCGAAGGAGAGGCCTCAACTCGGACTCTCGTGCTGGTCATTCGCAATTCCGGATGTGGCAACGGGCTTCAGCAGTTGGGATTTGGTCTTGGATTTGAACTTTATTTGGAACTTGTCGGTTGGAAATTCTTAGCAGGCATCCTCGGCAAGAAATGGCCCCGCGTTCATTGAGGGCCATGACCAGTTGAATAATCACCATGCCGAACACATTTGGTTTCCCCCCGCACACCCGCCCCCCCGCACACCCGCACACCACACCCAATACCCAGCCCCAAAACTTCAACCGGATCCCGCACCGTCCGCCGCCGCTGCCCTTCACTCATTCCGTCTTCGAATGACCTTTCGACCTGAGACCCCCCACCGTCACCTCCGCCCCCCGATCCCGCCGCCCCGTCATCCAAAACGCCACCATCACCCCCAGCCCCCCCATCCAGTAAAACACCATCCCCTCCCGATGCAGATACTCGATCGCCCCCGGAGCACGCATCGCATTCTCCAGCAAAAAGAAAAACGCGAACCCCGGCAACACCAGCAGGCTCCACCAAATCCGCCCCAACCACAAAATCACCCGGGAGTGCCCCGCAAACCAAAGCAGCCCCGCGGCCGGAACCGCACACACCACCGAAAACGCCGTCAGAAGCCCGAACGACACCGATACCGTGAACTCCAGCCCGAACGGCCCGGGATGCACCACCGCCTCCCACGCCCCCCCCAACAACTGCCACCCATTCCACCCCAGATCCGTATCCCAGCGCGGATACATCCAGATCTCATTGTGCGGCACGATCAAAAATCCCCCCATCGCCAGCAGCGCCAACACATAAAACCCCCAGGCCACCACCGAGTGCCCCGGGCGGGAAGGGTGATCCCACGCCTGCATCCACCCCATCTACCACATCCCCACCCCCCCCACAAGGCACCAGAACCCCACCCAGGCCCCCCCTACCTCCCCCCCTTCCCCACTCTCCTCTTCCCCCAATAACCACTAACCACTAACCACTAACCAATAACCAATAACCAATAACCAATAACCAATAACCTACCCCCCCATCAACTCCTTCACCACCGCCGGCGTCACTTGAAACATCATCGTTCCATTCCCCTTCGGCGACTCCTTCTCCTTCACCTCATACTCGAACACCTTGATCGGCTTCACCCCCTGCACCTCGGACAGCAAATACACCCGCACCACCATCGGCTCGGTCCCCACACTCCCCGGCAGCGACTTGATCAAAAACTGCACCTCGTTCGCCCCGTCCTTCGCCCCGCCCGTCACCACTTCCGCCTCCTTCGTGTTCTGAAACAAGTGCCGGCTGATCTTGTTGATCTGCAGCTGCACTTCCCGCCCCGGACAATACGCATAGGCCTTCGCAATATACTTCACCGGCCCGTTCACCGCGATGGGCACCGGCGCAAGTGCACCGGATGGCTCGAAGTCCGCCGAGGCCAGAAACTTCAGATCCCCCTCCTGCAACTGCTTCCGCACCCCTTCCAGCGCCGAGATGTTCACGAACTCCGCCCCGTCATACTTCCACCCCCCATCATTCACAAAATCCAACACCAACAAGTTGTCCGTCGGATCTCCCCCCACCCCGAAATCCACCCGCCCGAAATACACCAGCTTCGCCGTCGGTCCCTTCAACTTCAACTGCAGCGCCTTCAAGCCACCCAACTCCGGCGGGGCCACCGGAATCGCAAACAAGGCCGCCGGAAAGGAACCGCGCTCGGAATAAATCTGATTCTTCACCACCACCTGCCGCCGCCGACTCGTCGTCGCCTGCCACCCTCCCAGGTTCTTGGAGACCATCGCCCCTCGCCACTGCCCATAAACACCCGCCAAGTGCCCGTGCAGGGCCGCATCGTCCTGCCCTCGCGCCTCCATCAGGGAAATCAGCACGAACAGAAGGGGCGCGATCCGGGATAAAATCGTTTTCATGACGACGAAACTATGGACAAGTCCCGCCCGGAGTGAACACTCTTTTTACGAGACGTGCCTTTCTCTGAACAATTGTGATCAACGAACTCGTCAATGCCCCGCCCATCGGAGAGGCCCGCGACCGCGAACTGCTCAAGGACGCCCATTCCTTCGTTTACTTCGACTCCCCCCACGGAGACCTCGTCGCCCACTTCTTCGTCCCTCAAGATCACGATCCCGATACCGACCGCCGCCCCATCATCATCTTCTTCCACGGAGGCCTCTGGGACACCTCCATGCCCACCCAGTTCGTCCCCCACTGCCTTCACTTCGCCATGCGCGGCGCCGTCTCCGTCACCGTCGAATACCGCGTCCGCAACAAACAGGAAGGCACCACCCCCGTCGATGCGCTGGAGGACGCCGCCATGATCCAACTCTTCCTCCGCACCAATGCCCACCTCCTCGGCATCGATCCTGACAAGTTGATCTTCTCCGGTGCCGGTTCCGGCGCCCACCTCGCCCTCTGCTGCACCACCCTTCCAAAGATCGGCAACGAACCCGGTGAAAAATTCCGTCCCGCCGCCCTCTTCCTCTTCAGCCCCGTCGTCAACGTCACCCGCAAGGGCATCTGCCCCGAACGCTTCCCCTCCGAGAAACTCGCCAAGGCCTACAGCCCCTCCGAGCACGCCAAGCAAAAGGGTCTCCCCCCCTGCCTCATCTTCCACGCCCGGCAGGACCGCGTCGTTCCCTTCGAACAAGTCGCCAAGTTCGCCAAACTCTACGCCCGGAAGAAGAACCACTGCGAACTCATCGACTTCAACTCCGGCGGTCACACCTTCTTCAACTACAACTCCCACCAGCAGAACTACGAAGTCACCCTTCGCGCCGCCGACACCTTCCTCGTCGAGCTCGGCCTCCTCCCCCCCGACCCCTTCGCCGGAGAGTTTTAGCCAAAAGGGAACAGTGCCCCCCCCACCAGCCCACCCGTGGCGTGACCGTCCCGGTCGCACGCCTCCCCACCCCGTGGCGGCGGTTTCCAACCGCCCAGCCGCCTCCCCACCCTTACGATTTCTGAAATGGGAAGTTCCCCAGGGATGGCCGATCTCATTCCAGTGCGTTTCAGTGGCTTGCGCGGAACCTTCACGACTTGGAACCCAGAAGAAACCGGGCAGTTCGACTCGGCCGGCCCATACGCCGATCACGCATACCTGGCCCAAATCGGCCTCATGGGACAAATCCGGGGAAAAACCGTTGCTTCTATTACTTCAGCTCTCTATACTACCGCCCTTGCCACTCCTCGCCAAAACTCTCCTGCTTCTGTTCGTGACGCTCGGCCTGACGCTGCCCAGCGCCATGGGCCGTTCCCACGAGGTCCCCTGCACCACCCCCGACGCCTGCGGCGAAATGTCCAGTGTCCTCCCCTGCGAGGACTGCCCTCCCTGCCCCTGGGAGCACGACGGATCGCTCCCCGTGGAAAAGGACAACCACTGCCCTTCCCCCGAGCACCAACACCCGCACCACCACCACTGCCTCTGCTCCTCGGCCAGTGCCTGGTTGATCTCAGGTAGCGAAGCCTTCTCCCTCCATCCCCCCGTGCAGGGACTCCTTCGCTCCGGCACCGAGTTCCTCTTCTTCCCGGAGACCCCCGTCTCCGTCTTCGAGCGTCCTCCCATCTCTTAGCCGGACCTCTGTCCGCGCAGGCGATCCACGCGTCCTCCCGACGTCCCGCATCGCCTTTCATCACCTCATCGGGCCATTCCCCGGTCTGACGGACAGTGAGGTCCACTCCGCAATCCGCATGCTGCGGTCTCGTTCCGCCCCCATCACCGGGCCTTCCTTGGAGAACTCTCATCCCTCAATTTCCCATGATCCGTCATATCCTAACAACTCTCGGCATCCTCACCCTCGGACTCCTTCCGGTCGGCGCGGGCTCGTCCGGTCTCATCGTCACCTTCGACAACATCCCCGGGCGCATCCAACGCGACAACCCCGACCTCGCCGCCGCCCGCCTCCGCATCAAGGAAGCCACCGGTCTCATGCACCAGGCCGGCCGCCGCTCGAACCCCGAACTCGAGGCGGGCTGGGAGAACAACACCGACTTCCGCCAGGGAAAAATCGAGATCGGCATCTCCCAGCGCTTCCCGGTCACCAATCGCCTCCAACTCGAAAAACAAATTTCCGTCGCTTCCCTCAAGGCCGCCGAGGCGGAGGTCGCCGAAGTGGAACGCGGCATGATCGCCGAAGCCCGCACCCACCTCGTCGAGGTGCTCGCCCTCCGTCAGCAGCGCCATCTCCTTGATGAACAGGCCACCGTCGCCAAGGCCCTCGCCGACTTCACCCGCGAGTCCGCAGCGAAGGGAGAACTCTCCCCCATCGAGGCCGGCCAGGCCAACCTCGAGGCCGCCCGCCTCTCCAGCGAGATCCGCCTCCTCCAGGCCTCCGAGGTCGCCGCCGTCGGCAAACTCAAACCTCTCCTCGGCATGAGCACCGCCGAGGTGCTCAACGTCAGCGGGACCCTCCCCGCCGCCTCCCTCCCCACCTCCTCCGTCGATCCCTCCCGCCGCCCCGACTACCAGGCCGCGCAACTCAATGCCGAGGCCGCCGCGCGGACTGTCGAACTCGAACGCGCCCGGCGCTACGAGGACATCGAAGCCGGCCTCATCGCCGGTCTCGAACGCTCTGAAGACGCCCCCGAGGGCCTCGACAACGAGGGCATCATCGGCTTCCGCATCAAAATCGCCCTCCCCTTCTACGACAAGAACGAGGGCAACATCGAAGCCGCCCAAGCTCGCGCCGAACGGAAGCAAAAGGAGATCACCGCCCTCGCCCACAACATCCGCCACGAAGCCGACGGCTCCCACAAGGAGATGCTCGAATGGATCAAGATGCTCAACGAAATTTCCGACACCCTCCTCCCTCTCGCCGCAAAACAATCAACCGATGCCGAGAAGGCCTATCGCGAAGGCCTCGGCGATCTGCAGGCCGTCCTCCGCGCCCGCGAACAACAACTTCAACTCTCCTCTTCCCGCATCGAGGCCCTCAAAAATTTCCACCTCGCCCGCGTCCGCTTCGAGGCCGCCGTCGCCAAACCCTGAACCCCTCCATCCATTCGTTCCCCATGAATCTCTTCTCATCCAAACCGCCGACCGCCCTCCGCACCATCGCCGGCCTCCTCGCCGCCGCCCTCACCCTGTTCTCCGCCACCCCCGCCCGGGCAGAGACCAGCACCCGCGACGCCAACACCATCATCCTCACCGATACCGCCGTCAAAAACCTCGGCATCGTCACTGCCGAGGCCGCCGAAGTGGAGTTCGAAACGACCTTCTTCGCCATCGGCAGCATCGCCGAAATCCCCACCAACCATAGCGTCGTCTCCAGCCGCGTGGCCGGCCGCGTCGTCGATCTCAAGGTCATCGCCGGCGATCACGTCACCAAGGGCGATGTCGTCGTAAAGGTCGAAAGCCGCCAGGCCGGCGATCCCCCACCCACCATCACCCTCCTCGCCCCCGCCTCCGGCATCGTCGCCGAAAGCCATGTCCGCCTCGGCGAACCGGTCGAACCCTCCTCCGAACTCCTCGACATCCTCGACCTCACCAAGGTCTGGGCCATCGCCAAGGTGCCCCAAACCGAAGCCGGCAAACTCAAACCCGGTTCCCGCGCCCGAATCCGCATCCCCGCCCTCGAATCCGGTCTCTTCGAAGGCGAACTCATCCGCTTCGGCACCACCGCCGATCAGGCCGCCGGCACCCTCGACGCCATCTTCCTCCTCGACAATGAGGCCGACCAACTCCGCCCCGGCATGCGCTGCGAGTTCTCCATCATCACCGCCTCCAGACCCAACGTCCTCGCCATTCCTCAGGAAGCCCTCCAGGGCGACCCCGCCAACCGCGTCGTCTTCATCGCCGACTACGACATCCCCAACGCCTACCTCAAGAGCCCCGTCGAAGTCGGCGAGAAGAACGACCTCTTCATCGAGATCATCAACGGCGTCTTCCCCGCCGACCTCGTCGTCACCAAGGGCTCCTACCTCCTCGGCTTCGCCGGCAAAGGCGCCGGCCCCTCCCTCAAGGAGGCCCTCGATGCCGCCCACGGACACGAACACGCCGAGGACGGCTCCGAACTCACCGACGAGCAGAAAGCCGCCCAAGCCGCCGAGAAGGAACACGGGCACGGCTCCGCAGGCCCCTCCGCCGACAATTCCGCCAAACTCTTCGCCAGCACCTCGGCCGTCCTCGCCGTCCTCCTCCTCATCGCCCTTCAGCATATCTGGAGAAACCGCAAGACCGCCTGACCCCATGCTCAATTCACTGATCCGGTTCTCACTCGCGCAGCGCGGCCTCGTCCTCATCGCGGCGGCCATCCTCCTCGCCCTCGGCGTCAAGAAAACCACCGAACTCCCCGTCGAAGTCCTCCCCGACCTCACCAAGCCCACCGTCACCATCCTTACCGAAGCCCCCGGCTTCGCCCCCGAAGAGGTCGAAACCCTCATCAATGTCCCCCTGGAAAACGCCCTCATGGGCGTCACCGGCGTCTCCCGCCTCCGCTCCACCAGCGACATCTCCCTCTCCCTCGTCTTCGTCGAGTTCGATTGGGGCACCGACATCTACAAGGCCCGCCAGTTCGTCCAGGAACGCCTCACCGGTGCCACCGAACAACTCCCCCAGGGCATCCGCCCCTACATGACTCCCGTCGCCTCCCTCATGGGCAACATCATGCTCGTCGGCCTCATCGATCCCACCGAACAAACCTCCCCCCGTGAACTGCGCGTCCTCGCCGATTGGACCATCGCCAAAAAAATCCAAGGCACCCCCGGCATCGCCGAGGTCCTCTCCATGGGCGGTGGAGTGAAACAGATCCAGGTCCAGCCCGACCCCGAGCAAATGCTCGCCCACAACATCAGCTTCGAGGAACTCCGCGACGCCGCCGCCAATGCCGTGAAGAACACCACCGGCGGCTTCCTCACCGAGTCCGCCCAGGAAATCATGGTCCGCAACCTCGCCATGACCACCGACCTCAGGGAAATCGGCAAGACCGTCGTCCGCCACGAAAATCAACGCGCCGTCCGCATCTCCGATGTCGCCAAGGTGGTCTGGGACATCGAACCGATGCGCGGCGACGCCGCCGCCCAGGGCTACCCCGGCGTCATCCTCAGCATCACCAAATCCCCCGGTTTCGACACCATCGCCCTCACCGAGCAACTGGAGGCCTCCCTCGAAGAACTAAATGCCTCCCTCCCCGAGGGCGTCGAACTCGTCATGCTCTACCGCCAGTCCGATTTCATCGACCTCGCCATCGGAAACCTCGAGGAAGCCCTCCGCGACGGAGCCATCATGGTCGCCGTGGTCCTCTTCCTCTTCCTCTTCAATGTCCGCGTCACCCTCATCACCCTCACCGCCATCCCCCTCTCCCTCGCCATCACCATCCTCATCTTCGACGCCTTCGACCTCAGCGTCAACTCCATGACCCTCGGCGGCCTCGCCGTCGCCATCGGCATGGTCCTCGATGACGCCATCGTCGATGTCGAAAACGTCCTCCGCCGACTCAACGAGAACGCCACCCTGGCCAATCCCCTCCCCAAACTCGAGGTCATCGCCCGGGCCTCCAGCGAGGTGCGCTCCTCCATCCTCTACGCCACCATCCTCATCATCCTCGTCTTCATCCCTCTCCTCGCCCTCAGCGGCGTGGAGGGCAAACTCTTCGCTCCCATCGCCATCGCCACCATCGTGAGCATGGCCGCCTCCTTCGTCGTCTCCCTCACCGTCATCCCCGTCCTCGCCTCCCTCCTCATCCACCCCAAGGCCGAGCGCAAACACCGCGACGGCTTCCTCGTCCGCGGCCTGAAGTGGCTCTTCACGAATACCTGGCTCAAGGCCTCCCTCTCCCAACCGTTCCTCGTCATGGCCGGCACCGCCGCCCTCCTCGCCTTCGCCCTCTGGACCTATCCGCGCATGGGCAAGAATTTCCTCCCGCCCTTCAAGGAACCCACCGCCGTCATCGCCACCACCACCGCCCCCGGCACCTCCCTGAAACAAACCAACGAGGTCGCCATGACCGCCCAAAAACTCCTCCTCGCCATCCCCGAGGTCCACACCGTCGGCTATCGCCTCGGCCGCGCCGAACGCGGCGACCATGTCGTCCCGGTCTCCACCGTGGAGTTCGATGTGGAGTTCGAATCGGACCAAGAAGGCGGCCGCTCCCGCGATGCAGTCCTCGCCGAAATCCGCAAAACGATGTCCGGCATCCCCGGGACCTTCAGCGCCATGAGCGGCCCCCTCGCCGACCGCATCGGCCACATGCTCAGCGGCGTTTCCGCCCGCATCGCCGTGAAGGTCTATGGCCCCGACCTCGACGAAATCCGCCGCCTCGGCACCGAGATCCAGGAAATCGCCCGCGGCATCCCCGGCCTCGAGGAGGCCCGCACCGAACAACAGGCCCCCATCCCCCAACTCCGCATCGAGGTGGATCGCGACCGCGCCCTCGCCTACGGCATCTCCCCCGGCGAATTGAACAAGGAACTCGCCACCCTCATCGGCGGCGAGGCCGTCGCCGAGGTTTACGAGGGCCAACGCGTCTATGAACTGGTCGTCCGCCTCCCCGAACCATGGCGCGAGAATCCCGATAAACTCAAAAATATCTACATCGATACAAAAAGCGGCCAGCGCATCCCCCTCAAGCAGATCGCCGATCTCCGCCAGGCCACCGGCCCCAACACCATCCTCCGCGAAAACACCCAGCGCCGCTTCGTGGTTTCCATCAACCCCACCGAATCCAATCTCGTCGCCCTCGTCGATCAACTGAAGGCCGAGGTCGAGGAGAAGGTCGTCTTTCCCAAGGGCTACTCACCCTCCTTCGAAGGGGAATACGTCGCCCAAAAGGAGGCCACCGAACGCATCATCCTCATGTCCGTGATCGTCTTCTTCATCGTCGCCTTCCTCCTCTACAGCTACTTCAAGAGCCTCAGCTTCGTGCAGGTCCTCTTCGACATCCCCATCGCCCTCATCGGTGGCATCCTCCTCACCCGATACACCCTCAACAACATCAGCATCGCCACCCTCGTCGGATTCATCGCCGTGGCCGGCATCGCCGCCCGCAATTCCATCATGATGATCTCCCACTACCTCCACCTCATGAACCACGAAGGCGAGGGCTTCACCCGCGAGATGATCATCCGCGGCACCCAGGAACGCCTCGTCCCCGTCCTCATGACCGCCATTGCGGCCGGCATCGCCTTGGTCCCCCTCGTCCTCGCCGCCGACGAACCCGGCAAGGAAATCCTCAATCCCGTCGCCATCGTCATCGTCGGCGGCCTCATCAGCTCCACCTTCCTCGGCCTCGCCGTGACCCCCGCCGTCTTCTTCACCTTCGGCAAAAAGGCCGCTCTGAACTCCATCAACCGCCAATCCGCCGCCAGCCAGTGAATCAATTCACTCTCCTCTACGTCTCAACAAAAACAAACCAACAAACAGAAATCAAAATAATGAAAACCAACCTGACCCTCGCCCTCGTCACCGCTCTCTTCCTGAGCCCAGCCCTCATGGCCAAACCGGCCGCCGAAGAAAAAGCCCACGAACACGCCCACGCGGACATCGCCGGACCGAACGAGGGCAAAATCCTCACCGAAGTCGAACCCCACGCCGAACTCTTCGTGACCAAGGAGCGCAAACTGCAGATCACCTTCCTCGATGAGCACGGCAAAGCCGTCGCCCCCGCCGAACAAACCATCGCCGTCATCTGCGGCGAGCGCTCCAATCCTACCCGCCTCACCCTCGCCAAGAAGGGCGATTCCTTACTCTCCGACAAGCCCCTCCCCGACGGAAAAAACATCCCCACCGTCCTCCAAATCAAGGTCAAGCCCGACGCCAAGATGGTCATGATCCGCCTCAACCTCGACCTCAGCACCTGCTCCGAGTGCAAGCACCACGAATACGCCTGCACCTGCGACCACCACCACGAATAAGCCCACCCTCCTGGATGCCCTCAAACCGCTCCGCCTCAAAGCCCCGGGATTCATCCCGGGGTTTTGTTTGCCCCAGCGGAGCGACCCCAAAGCAAACGCAAAAACGCAAGGAGCGGCGTGCTCCCGGGCGCCGTCTAAAATCCCTCCTCGCCCCAGCGAGCAAGACCGCAAAAACGCAAGGAACGGCGTGCTCCCGGGCGCCGTCTAAAATCCCTCCTCGCCCCAGCGAGCAAGACCGCAAAAACGCAAGGAACGGCGTGCTCCCGGGCGCCGTCTAAAACCCCTCCTCGCCCCAGCGAGCAATTCAAACTTCCCCCGCCCGGAACATCGGCATTCCTGCCGAGGACCAAAAAGTCCCACCCCATCATTTCCTCCCATTAAAATCGCGTGAGGCGAAGCCTTTTACGCGACAACATCGCGTGAGGCGAAGCCTTTTACGCGACCCCCCCACGCCCTCCCGATAAGCGCACTTCGACTCAAAAATTCCTTGTAAAATCAGGGGAAATCTGGCCCAACTCCCCCAATCATTCGCCCCGGATACCACATCCGGAGGTGTTATGAATAAGTACTGTTCTGCCGAGAAATGACCGCTCTCCGATCCGCTGTTACCCTGTTCATTGCGGTACTTTCGATGGCCAGCTGCAAGGAAGGCACTGAGTCTCAATCCAGCAGCAATACTCTTGAGGACTATGATGACGAGTATTCTGCTACCCGGCCCGAATGGATACCTTCGAGTGCTCCCATTGTTTTCTCAACTATCTGGCGAGATGGATTTCGCGACGATCACGGAATTGTCGTGTATAAGAGCAGGCTCAGTCCACTGAAGACACGTTTGTGCTCCAACGATACGACTGGGTGCAACTGGCCAAATGGCGTGACGGCTACATGTACTATCAATCGGATTCGATGAACGGCAATGAAGAGGCGCGCTCTGCCAACAACGAGCAGAGACGCTAGGAACAAAGGCACACACAAGGCAGATCAGGCAATCGCATCGCAGCGCCTTCTGTTCTCGCTCCCTCCGGTCGGGCTGATACACTGCCACGGTTGGACGGGCGCGATTGCCTGTCCTCTACGTTCGGCGAAGAAAAATGAGCACATGCACCGGCTGCGGAACTGAAATCCAACCAGTCACCTACGACATGAACGGTGGCTTGTGCATGCTTTGCAAGCAGGGCTCCAAGGAGTGCGAAAACTGCCACAATCGTAGTCTAAGCCTTCTCACTACAAAGAAGGGAAAGCTCTGCATGCGGTGTGCGGCGACGCTCGGAGCGATGCCAATTGGGATTCCGGGATCGGAAGGCCTGGAGGCGGTCGAGCAGATCCAGATCCCGCATTGGCTGAATAAAGTTCTTCCCAAACGCCTCCCCAAGAAGGTTGTCGGATTGGCATTCAATCTCACTGGGGACGCAGAATATGGATACGAACTGAATCTAGTCGGGACACCGAGTTACGACCCGGCCGACACGGACTGGGCATGTGACGACGTGTGGTCCACGAAGGGCTGCCAATTCGAGCTCCCCGAAGGGAACTGGGAGACCACCCTTGAGAGAGTGATTTCCCTGCTACGGTAACTATCTTGGTGACGGCAAGAAGTGTGAGATTCTGCGTTCAGCCGAGGGGGTAGGTGTCGGGTTTGTTGATGGGGATCTACACCTGCTCTGGGACCGAAACCAAACCGCCGAATCGGGTCCCCGTGACTGACTCAGAGAGCCAGCCACGGGTCCCACACCACCGTGCGGACGGGTCCGTACACGGCGGTTCCAATTCAACACGGGACTAGCCCATGTTGAGCATCCACATGCTTCCCATCGCAACGGCTCTCGTCCATGCCTCGCCTACTGGCGTTGTCGGCTGGGGCGTCCGTTCCGTGGTTAGGATACTTATCGGTTCGGCCCTTCATTGGGTGAACGCGGGCCCGCTTCCCCGGTTTCCGGAGGAGGAAACCGCAAGTCCGCATGGCCGGCGCGGAGTGGAGGCAATCCTCCGGCAATTTTGCTGTGCTCATTCACACTCCGGCTCGTTTCCTCAACTACTCTGCGGTTCTTGTCCATCCGGCTTCGCTCTCCGAGCTACGCCGGGACTCAGTCAGCCCTTCTCGGAGACCACGGCGTAGCCCAGCGGGCGAAGACGGGCCCGGGTCGGTCACCCTTCCCCGAGTTGGCTTCAGATGGTAGTTTCTTCATTTTCATGTTCTGGTATTTCTACAGGGGACTTGAACCCCATTTACAACGTACCCATGCTGGGCACACACAAGCCGGAGATGGCGACGCCGAGTAATCCGTCTGATTAAATTAAGCTTCCCCCCGGCGCGCCATTCCTCTAACGTTAGCCAGAAATAATGAAGATACGTTTTTCACGATCTGAAGCGGAATACATTGTCAACAGTTCTGAGACTGACCTGCTGCTCACTAGTGTTGGTATGAACCTCTCAGAGTGTTTGTCACATAATTCTCGCGTAATTGAAATGGATGCGTCCGATGACGATATTCGTGAATTTATCGATACTCTTCGTGACGATTACATCTGGAAAGTGACTAGATTGCCAGACCCAATGCAACTCAATGCCTTAGCCATAAGATTCTTGCCTAACTTTGATTCACTCATCAAGATGAACCTCGGCTAACAATACGTGGATAGCAACCCCCACTAGCCCCTTTGTTCTCGATGTTCCCACGTAATTTCAACCTCAACCCCGCGCTCATTCGCGTCAACTTAGCGTCGTAAACTATTGATAATAAGCGTAATATAACGGAGGAAAGCTGCGCTTTTCCCTTGACATGTTGAGTCGGTCGGCAAGCTCGGTATGTCAAAAACCATTTCTGGTTCCAAGCTCGCCGACCGCTCGAAAATACTCTTCTCCCGGTTGGAT
>Ga0209702_10006911_pt1 | contig 14199 bp, 22 predicted proteins | sample FRY01_FD_187210 | JGI IMG/M metagenome (GOLD analysis project Ga0209702, IMG submission 187210) | Freshwater microbial communities from Lake Fryxell liftoff mats and glacier meltwater in Antarctica - FRY-01 (SPAdes) (version 2) | ecosystem: Environmental > Aquatic > Freshwater > Ice > Glacier... | reverse complement strand
AACTGGAGAAACACGAGTGCGCCTAATTGGCCCGTCATGTAAGGTTGACGCGTTAATGGATGACATCTCTAGTGGCGACTTTGGAGATGATTCTGTGGCAGTCTGCGCTGTCTCACGGCAGTTAATCGACCTGCTTAGCATAGAGATGACGAATGCAAAGATTCCACACGGTCTAATTACTGGTGCACAAGACGAAGACGAGCGCCAAAAGGCCGTTGACGATTTCCAATCAGGGCGCATCAAGTGGATATTGTTCACGGCGCAGGCTGGCGGTGTTGGTATTACGCTGACTGCGGCCCGCAGACTTGTAATGCTTCAGCGACCTTGGTCGTTTGTTGATCACAAGCAGGCGATGGACAGAGTACACAGAATCGGAAGCGAGATTCATGACAGCGTCCACATCATTGACTATGTCACTGAAGGAAGTATAGAGGAGCACGTCATTGATGTGCTTGACCAAAAAGCAGACAGTTTTGAGCAAATAGTCCATGATAAGGCTCAATTGCTAAAAATACTGAAGACAGAGAAAGTTGGTGCATAATGACGATTGACCACAATGAGATACCTGCCATAGTGACTAAGTATCCAATCAGGATCTCAAATTCAGAGATCCAAACGTTCAAAGACTGCCGTCGTAGATGGTGGCTGACATACTACAGGCGGCTGCAGCCAAATACAACGTCGATGACAGGTGCACTAGCACTTGGTTCAAGAATCCACAATGCTCTGGACATGTACTACAGCACCGATACTCCGTTGCTCGAAGCGCACGCGGCACTTGTCAAAAAAGATAAGCAACTGCTCATTGAGGCGTATCGCGACACTAATGATTTGGATGCAGAGGCCGAACTCGGGCGCATCATGCTTGAAGGATACCTTCAGTGGGTGGAAGAGAATGGTATTGACGCCGAGCTCGAAAGAATCTCGAATGAAGAGATTCTCGAGATGCCTATGTTCGATGGCCAGGTCATTTTGCAAGGCAAGATTGATATGCGAGTCCGCCGCAAAGCAGATGGCGTGAGAATGTTTAGGGACTTTAAAACCGTTGGTGGGTCATTCACTGAGTTCGCGAGTACCGCTCACATGAACGAGCAGATTCTTACGTACATGCTTCTTGAGCAAGCGCAGAACAAAGAAGGCGAGCGAAGTGAAGGTGGCATATTCACTCTGCTTAGAAAAGTAAAACGTACAGCCAACGCTAAACCACCGTTCTATGATCAAATGGAAGTACGGCACAACACTTTTGCACTTCGTGCATTCGAGTCACGCATTACGGGGACCATTCGTGATATGTTACGCGTACGCAAAGACTTAGACGAAGGACAGGATCACTATAGCACAGTCTATCCACGACCAACTCGTGATTGCAAATGGAAGTGTCAATTCTTCGCCGTTTGCCCGTTGTTTGACGACGGCAGCGCCGCAGAGCATGCAATAAAAGATCTGTACACGGTCGCCGACCCGTACGGTTACTACAAAACAGAAGAAACGAAAGGAAACGAATAATGTCAGAAGTTCATCGTTCACTGACCATGATGGTTTATGGTGAGTCTAAGGTAGGCAAATCAACATTTGCCGTCACGGCTCCATACCCACGATTGATGCTCGACGTTGAAGGGGGCCACCGCTTCCTACCCGTCGTTGTCAAGTATTGGGATCCGCTACGAGAGGCGCCACCGGTTGCTGATGGCACCTGGGACACGTGTGTCGTGCAAGTTCGCGAGTACGACACTATGATTAAGACATACCAGTGGCTACAGCTCGGCCAGCATCAGTTTAAGTCATTGATTGTTGACTCTGTATCTGAGCTTCAAGTAAAGTGCATGGATAACATCGCAGGCACGAATCAGATGCAAATGCAACAGTGGGGCGAGCTACTTCGTCACATGGGAGCGTTGTTGCGTGATCTACGTGACTTGACAATGCACCCAACGGCACCGCTCGAAGCTGTAGTTCTTACAGCAATGGCACGCCAGGGGCAAGATGGACGCTATCGTCCGTATCTACAAGGACAGCTAGCAATTCAAGCACCATACTTCTACGACATCCTTGGCGCAATCACAGTCGAGGACGTGTTCACGGGCGACCCGACACAGCCAGCGCAGAAAGCGCGTCGTATGTACGTCGAGCGCACAAACCAGTACGAAGCTGGCGAGCGCGTTCAAGGAAGACTCGGCAAAGTAGTCGAGCAGCAAAATCTCGGTATTGAGCGAATGCTTGATATCGTGTTCGGACCACGTCCGGAAATATTAACCACAACAAAGAAAGCATAGGTAAGCACAATGAGTACACTCAATTGGGGTGACCTTATTAAAGATGCAGGAGACGTAGCAACGTTCGATGCATTACCAGACGGTGATTACGATTTGAAAGTCGTCGAAGCTGTCGCAAAAGTAACTCAGTCCGGCAAGACAATGTTCTCGCTGAAAGCTCAGGTTCAAACCGGAGCACACGCGAAGCGCCTCGTCTGGGATAACCTCGTTGTCTCGACTGACAATCCAACTGCACTCGGCATCTTCTTCCGCAAGATGAATTCTCTCGGCCTTGGCCAAGACTATTTCAACACGAGCCCAAGCAACGCCCAAATTGAGGCGTCGTTGAAGGACAGGCAGTTCCGTGCAAAGGTCGGTTCACGCACATGGCAGGGCCAGAAGAAGAATGAGATCCAGTCATATTACGGGATCCCTGCAGCAACAGCAGCAGCTTCTCCGTTAGCGGCTGCACCAGCCCCTGCACCGGCCCCTGCGCCGGCCCCTGCACCAGCAGCAGCTGCTGCACCAGCACCCGCACCGGCACCAGCGGCGGTGACAACAGACGCTCCGCCACCGGCACCGTTCTGATTTTTCAGAGCGTTTAGTACGAGTAGGAAGCGTGTCTATCCACGAGATAGGCACGCTTTCTACTAATAGACCGTGATAACATGGTCAGTGTTGCACATATACTTAATGATGGAGACATAGATGCGAGTAGGAATTCTTGAGCCAGAGCCAGGAGTAAAGGGCCCAACAGCCTGGGCGTTTAGATTGCGACACGGGTTTACGCAGCTTGGCCACGACTGTGATGTGATTTCGTTCACAAAGAGTGGAAAATCTCGAGCTGCTTGGGGAGTACCAAAACCTGGCGGCCGCTGGTGGAGCGAGGCCCCAAACGTAGTTGTTAAGACAGTGGATCTCGTTAAGACACTTGACTCGTACGACATGATTGTTCTTCCAGAAATAAAAGTGCCACTTCATGACAAGGAAGCCATTAAAGCTGAGAAAGGCGAGCTTCCCGCGTATGTTGACGCGTTGCGAAAGACAAAGACACCGTGGACGACGTCGCTTCACGGATCGTTCTATTCAGAAAAAGACACTCCGTTTGTTACACAATTGCTTGAGTCTCCGTCACGCGGGAAGGTTCTCGTGACAATGAGCTACGATTCTGTCAATAACAGCAACGAAATATTTAAGACAATGGAATGGGTTAAGGGCGCTATGCCGTTCATTCCACAATGTGAAATAGACGACCCAATAAACGACGAATTTACCGTAGGAACGTCTGGAAGATTCATCTATAATAAAGGACAGCCCGTTATAGCGCTTGCTGGAGCGCAGCTGCCGGAGCACGTCACTGTTGAGATATGGGGATCGTGTTCCGTAGGACTTGGCCCGTCGCCGACATACGTTGTGTATGAACAGCTCCGTGATTTCTATAAGGCGCAGACAAAGCGGTACGCACTTCGAGTTGACCCGACAAAGGGCACTGACGGAAATATTATTACGCCTTTCCCGTGGGATGCTCGTATTCCTGGAAAGGCGCTTGTTCGGTACCTTGGGAACTACGTGGACTCTGCCGCGATCGCAAAGAGGTTTAGAGTTCATATGAATCTGACAGGATACAAGTTTGCTCGCGGGCTTGTTGAATACTCTACGCTCGAGGCAGCAGACGCGGGGGCGTTATGTGTTGTCCCTGGGCATCTATCTGATCCTCAGTTTCAGATGCACGTTCTTGATTGGTATGTGGGGTCACCGACACAATCAAAGCTCGTACAAGCACCAGGCCTTGAGATAATTGCAAAGATTGTTGAGGCGTTCGAGCACGGTCTGTCTGTGCCGTACGCTGAGCGTTTTGAGATGGCAAGACACAACCGCCAAGTTCTGCGCACACGCAATGATCCTCGTGAAAGTGCAAGAGTGCTTATTGAAAGTGCGTTTTCATGAGGGGGTTGTCAGGGGCCGTAATAGTCGATAACGGAAACGGCACTGTAACAAAGAGTGGCGGTCCTCGTGGAAAGACTAGAGAACAAGGACAGTGGATTTTTGATCACGGCAATGGTGTGTTTCCATTTGTGACTGAGATTCTTGAAGACGGCTATATTATGGAAAAGCTAGAGCACATTGAATACTATGACGTCGCTCCATCGACTACTCTTATGATGCTACAAAATGAAGTGTGGATCCAGCCCGCGGTGACGCCACCAACGACACGCACAATGCGACTATTAAAAAGCAAGATGCAGCAGATAATTGACACTCATTTGTTGTCTATAATTTCAAGAGTAGTCGAAGATCGGATACTTGAAGAAGCTGTAAAGGCGGCGGTAGGATCATTCCAGATGCGGCACGCACTCTCTCATGGCGACCCGACAGCAGAAAACGTCATGTACCGTAAAGGAGACGGCAACATCTTGATTGACCCTATTCCTGCTACAGAAACGGTTCCCGACTCACCCGCAGTTGACATTGGAAAAATGCTGCAGAGCGCATATAGCTGGGAAACCGCTAAATACAACACTGGTATTGTCGCGTATAGGCACAGTGACATAGCCGGCATCATCACTAACGAGCAGCTTTTAGTCGTAGGCGAGTCGTGGGCTGTTGTTCATGTGATGCGCGCGATTCCGTATGTGTCAGCGCAAATGCCTGACGCAATGGACAGAGTGCTTGAAGTGTTAGAGAACGCAATAGAGAGGAACTAGCAATGACTGTGTGGTGCTCAGATATTGATGGCGTTCTCGTTAACTCGCGAGAAATGGTGATTGAGTCATACAAGCTTGTCGGTGTTGATATGCCGATACAAGCGTGGGGACAGCCGTGGCATGTGTGGTTGCCATCTGCTGTTCGTTCTTATGATGTTGCTCTTGAACTACACAAGCAGAAGACAGAGGCTTACGCTGAAATGCTAAAAAACGGTGCCGCTGTAAGTAACAAACTTCCTTTCGCTGAGATTCTTATGGCGCTCGAGAAACGTAACGGGACACAGGTGTTCTATGTGACAGGTGCCGCTCGAGAGGCAGGCACGGCCGTCCTTTGGGCCCTCGGTCTTAATAGTAAAAATCTGGTGGCTGTAAATGCAACGACACAAGAACGCGAAGGTGTGTTTCGCGAGCTCGCTCCAACAGGCGTCTACATTGATGATCGTATTGAAGGCCAAGCACCAGCGACAGCAGCAGGCTGGTCGTTTATCTGGGCAAAGCAGGACTGGTAATGGACGCAGTCATTCTTGCGGCCGGTCGTGGTCAACGTATGGTGGGACTTGCCAAACCGTTCTACAAGCCACTACTTGAGATAAACGGACTACCTCTCATTGCGTACGCTGTTGAGTACGCGTCAGCGGCTGGAGCAGCACATGTAACTGTAGTTGCGTCATACGAAAATTTCGGTGACATACGCGACGCGTTGCATAGGTACTCGGGGTGGGTGACCATTGACGTGCAAGAGACACCGTCTGGGCCTGGGCACGCGACCTTAGTTGGAATGGGTAGGTCTCGAGGCGGTGCAACAATGCTCCTCATGAGCGACAACATAATGGACCAAGACGCTGTTGTGGCTATGGCGACTAATTGCAGAATCCACAGTATGGATGCTATTGGTGTTAGATCAGTCACTAGAGAACAGGCGTCACGGTTCACTAGGCTTAGATTTAACTACGGCAAACCATTTACATTTGTTGAAGGAATTGAAGTAACAGACCGTGATCTATGGATAGATGACACTGTAAAAGTATGGTGCGGACCAGTGATATTTGACACTGAGATCGCCTATGATATTCTCTCTACAGCGTGGAACACGCATGATAAGGAAACTGAAATGAAGATAGGGACCCACTTAAATTCCATATTGCGAAGTCCGTTTAGCATTTGCGATGTTAAGGCATTTGATGTTGGTGTGCCGGCAGTGTATATGGCACACACGAACACTGGTTCATTGTGAAAATACTACTCTCTGGAATGACCGCGCAGCAGTCTTCGCAAAAACTAAGTGCCAAAAACACAACATTTGCTGGAATGATAGCATCGGCACTTTCTTCTAGCGGTATTGATGTTGTTTGGCAAGATCCGCAGATGGTGTGGACAGTTAAAGACGTTGCTGAATACGACGCGGTTCTTCTTGGAGTTGCCCCAGTTCTGAGCTTAACGGCAAGCAAGTCCTACGGAATTCTTTCTTTGATTTACAATATGTATGGCAGCACCAAGCTTACGTTATTCGTTGACGCACCGGAACCAGCAAGAATACACGCGAGTCTCCGGGCAGTTGAACGAAACAACGATCAATTATTCAAGGATCTGTACTCACTACGCCCTGGGTTCCGTACAGCGAATAAGAAGAGTGTATTGCGCGGTGCAGACATACTTCTCCGCAAGTCGTGGCCGAAAACGATTTACCCGGCTCTTCCAATAGACCAGAGTATTTTTTCTTCTCCAGGGATACCAGAAAATATGGGATCGTCATTTGTGGGGGTAAACATTGACGCACTGAGCATTACAAATAAGACGAGCATACACAGCACGAAATCAAATTACTGGGTGGCTGACAATCTTAAGACTAAGTGGATGTCCGACGTATCTAGGCACCTAATGTACCCAGCGCGGCTAGCGAAACAGAGCAAAGCGTGGACTGACGCGCAAGTTGAAGAAAATATTGCAACATCTGTGGGCTTGCTGAGTGGGCTCGCAGATGACAAGCTCTTGTGGTGGTCACCTAGGATTGTTCAAGCACTCAACGCATGCGTGCCGGTGGCTACTGAATGGCGACTAGCATCTCGGATTGGTAATGCATGGAATCATCTAGCGGCTGGCATCGAAGAGATGTCAATAATTGACAGACACGAACTCGCGGTCACGCAACGTGACCAATACCTTAGTACGATCCCTAGTATGGAAAAAGCTGTAGATCTATTAGTAGAGGAGATAACGGCATAATGGGAATTTTATTTAATAGGTGGCTGGCAACAACAAAAGAATTGCAAGTAACCGCATATAACATCGACTACGACAAGTTTGCTGGTGATGATCCGGACAACCTCCGTAGCATCATCGAGTATTTGCGCTGGAACATGCTCGCCATTGATGATGAGCTTGCTGAGGTTCGCAAAGAGATCTCGTGGAAGCCGTGGCAACATGATGCCCCATATGTCAACCGTGATGCTGTCGTCAAAGAGTGTGTTGACATCTTACATTTCGTTGCAAACATCATCTGTGCTGTCGGTGGAACTGATGAACAACTAGACGAGTACTACATCAAGAAGATGGAAATCAATCGTCAGCGGCAGCTCAAAGGGTATAAAGTTAAAGATGCTGGAGTCAAGTGTGGTGTCTGCGCTCGTGCATTAGATGATTTCGATGTTGAAACGTGCATTGAGTTAGGCTGTCCGAGTAAGGTCGCGAAGTAATGTGGAAGGACGTCTCAATGCCTGACTTAAAAAAAGGTGACCTTGTCCGTGTGAAACTCAGCGCATACGCGGGTTCTGCTGGAAAACTGCATAATGGAAGACACTGTAAGGTAATGGAAATACGCCAAGGCGACGTGATAACGCGTAGTATTGACGGAGAGGAACCGATGCTTGTCGGCACTCGGCATTCACCGCACGTATTGGAGAAGAGAAAATGAGAGTCACAGTAGAGTTAGAAGTTTTTGGTATGACGATCGCAGAACTAGCAAACCAAGCAGACCGTGCATGGGCAGAGCTGACAGACGACGCGACGGCAGTGCTGCCGTCTGATGCCGAATTCCGTATCGCACAACACGGCACTGGAGATGAATATAGAGCCGTTGTGTTTATTCGGTCAAAGATTGAGAGCGCCGTTAAGTAATAGTGCCTTAGCGTGCGAACCGTGCGTGTTACGGTAGCATAAGTGAGTAAGCCTGTTTTCGTCGACTGCAATGGCCTTGCCGGTTTTCTTAGTCTCGGGTTCGTAAACTCTGGCTTCGAGATGGTCGCACGCACAGGGACCTTAAACTTTGGGAACCCTGTTGCGGAACTTAATCGACACCTCTTAGGAAACCAATGGTCGTCGTTTTTCTCGGATGTGCCTGACGAATGGCCTGATCGTGCGGCAGATGTGGTTGTTGGATGTCCGCCGTGTAGTGGATGGTCAGTTTGGAGTGGGGCTGATAAACGCGGTCCAGACGCCGCTGCTCATGAACACACTCGCGCATTTATGCGATATGCAGCGAGAATCCGTCCCAAGGTGATTGTGTTTGAATGCGTCACGCAGGCGTATACTCAAGGACGTGAAGTTATGCTTCAGTACCGGGATATGGTTGAGGAGTTGTCAGGTAAAGAGTACGATTTGCACCACACTAAAATGAATAATTTGCAAGTAGGCGGGTTTTCGTTTCGCCAGCGGTACTTCTGGGTTGCGGTTGAAAAAGGAATGCCGTTTGGCACACTCGCTGAAACCCCCGCCGAGCTTCCAACGATGCTTGACGTGATTGGGGACTTACAGGATCTTGAACTCATGTGGGAACCGCAGAGGTATAGGCGTGAACCGTCAAAATACGTTGCTCATCTGCGAAAAAAAGATGGTATCGTGAATGGCCATCAAAACAAAAATAATATGGACACGCAGCGAATTAATGAGATATTCGACATCGTCGGAAACGACGGCTGGAAACCAATGATGGATATTCCTCACGCGCTAAAAGCCGCAGTTGCTGCAAATGGAGATAAGTTCCCGCAGTCATGGTTGCCGCAGGAAGAGAAAATCCGTAGGAAAGACTACTATATGGGTTTTTCACATGCCTGCCGGTGGGATGGCAATTCTCATGCCCACGTACTTACCGGCGCCGCGCTAGATCATGTTGTGCATCCAACAGAAATGCGACGCATTACTCACCGGGAGGCCGCGCGGCTTCAAGGCCTCCCTGACGACTGGGAATTTGCCGAAGCGCGTAATTACTCTGCGCTATCAGCGACTTGGGGGAAAGCGGTCGCGGTCCAAGCAGCCGAGTGGATCGGCAAGGCTGTAAAAGCAGCGCTGGATGGAGAGCCAAACGGGCCGGCGGGCGAGCTAATTGGCGATCGTGAATATCTACACCACACTGACAAAGGCTTCACGCGTCCTTGGGTACAAAAAACGTTCTACAAAAAAACAAAGTAGAGCGCCAAAGTAGAGCGAGCGTGTGGTATAGTTTTAGTAAATAATTGACAAACTACGTAGGAGACTTTATGCAATCATTTCTCACTAACACTGAGTCGTTCGAGCTCACAGCGAGCAACCTAGACAATAAGCGTCTGCACAAGCAGACGCTTGAGGCCTGGCAATGCTTATTGACTATGTGCAAGCTTGATCCAGAAGGGAACAACCGCGAGCCAAAGGGCTGGTCTGCCCACCCTGTCGTAAAAATGTGGCGTGGACATGAAACACTGCTCGTTTCATATATATCCGCAACGTACTTTGAGTGGCGCGGTCGGGGTTTTAAGTCGACACTTCTAGATAAAACTAACCGCACGTACGAAAAGGCTCTAGAATTAGGCCGCGTGCGCGAAGAGCTGACAGTGCCTAGGTGGATGCTAGACACTGCGTATTACTCTGAACTATGCTCTAGGCACCGGACAGCTCTTCTTTGTAAAAACTACACATGGTACTCTCAGTTCGGTTGGGCCGAAGACACAGGAACAGCGCCTGAGACATACGCCTATCTGTGGCCGCATCAGGACGGATACGTAGACTAGCGCTAGGCGCTTCTCGGTGCCCTAGAAGCTCTCCGAGTGTACTTCTAAATAAAGTACGCATTCTTGCACAAAAGTATCTAGAAAGCGTCGTAGAGCAAGATACAATCCCTGTAGCATGAAAGATAAACGAAGCGGCGAGACTCTGTGGCAAGAGTGGTCTGGAGAAGGCTACAGCAAGGTAGATAGCTCTTCAATCGTGTTCTATACCCACGGTCCAGTTGACGTAGAAAACGAGATAGTCAAAAGAGCTCTTGCATCCGCATTGCAGCGCGAAGGGATCGTCTACTCACTTGGCGACGCATTCAAAAAGCTAGAAAACGCGGACAAGACCACTATAAAACACGGATATGTGGGCACGGTCGATGGATCGTGGGAAGAACATGCGTGTGATGAATACGGGGAAACGCGCTTTGGCGACGTCGTTGACGAAATATGTACAGCCGTGTGGATTGATTTTTCATGATAAAGCCTGGTGGGTTTAGTGACGTTGGCTGGATGGAAGACGCCGCTTGTGCTCTTCCACAATACAACGATGTCAGAGGCAATTGGTTCTCAAAACTGCCAAACGAACAGTATGCGGCGGTACACGTCTGCTTCTCGTGCCCAGTTCGTAGGCGGTGTCTCAAGTGGGCTCTTGAGAACAAACAGATACACGGCGTATGGGGTGGAAAAGATGAGGCCGAGCTTAGGCGTGCATTATCTGTTTCACACACCGGGCAAGAGACCCGAAGAAAAAGATTTCCAAACTGCCCGCACTGTGGCGCGAGACCAAGCAGACTTAGCGTCATAGTTAAAGATGTTCCTGAAGGCGGTCGCTGGGCAACAATGAAAATTGTTTGTTGTGCAGATTGTAATTTTTCGTGGCGAAGCCGCACCAGCGCAAACGCTGTCACCGCCTATCACGCAGACAAACTAGTTCGTGATGAGAAAAAACTAGTAGTAAAGGCTAAGGCTAAGGCCAAAGCCGCTAAAACAAAAAGCGCTAAGCCGTAGAACGCAGCATCATCGCCAGGTTTTCTTGCATTCGCTTGTTGTTTGGTTCGTGTTTCAGCGCGTTTGTTACGTGCTTAATGGCATTGTCTTTTTGATTAAGGTTCCACGCCGCAACACTTGCTATGTCGTGCGGCAATGAGCCCCACGCGGCGGCATCATTCATATACACAAGCGGCTTTTCAGTTATCGCCAAAGCTCTATTAGCTGCGGCCAAACAGTTTTCCCAATCCCCCTGCGTGTAATAGTGAAACGCAAGCTCATACCACGGTTCTCTGAAGTCTGGTGCTTCAGCGGCGGCGCGCAGTAGCCATGTCTCCGCCTCGTGCGGTTCCACCTTAGCCAAATACCGCATTGATGCAGCGCGCTCTGGTCGCCATAGCGCCGTTGGCAGAGCAAGATGTCGCTTAAATTCGGCAGCGGCTTCCACGTTCATGCCACCAAAAAACAGCTCACGCGCGTAGTAGTGCGCGTTTCTGTCATCGTTAGGGCGTTCAGTAATAGCGACTTTAAGCAATGGCATGTACTGCCCGCGGGATTTTGTGTTGTCGGCGTGGTGATGAATTTCTAGCGGGATCCAATTCTGTACTTCACCATTCGTTGCGGCGATGACCTCGTGTACTGGATGTACCCAACGGAAACCTTTTCTTGCATGTATCTTGTCGCCGCCATAAACTAGACCTTCAGTTCCGTCCGCGCCCCAGCTCCACACGTATTTGTATCTAGGGCGCGTTGTGCCAACTGGCATCTTTTCAAGATGCTTGCGCCACCCTGGGACCAGCACTTCATCCATATCCAATGCAATGCAGATATCGATGTCCGCTGGTAACACAGCGAGCGACGCGTTCCTTGCATCATCGAATCTCCACGGCGAGACTGCAATCTGCACGACGTGAATACCGAGATTTTTGGCTTTTTCTACAGTTGCGTCAGTTGAGCCAGTATCGGCGATTAACAAATAGTCCGCGTCGCCTCCTGCTGAATTGTGCCACGCTTCAACAAACTTTTCCTCGCTCAAAGCAATACAATAAATGGCTATTTTCACTCGTCGTCTCCTCGGCCTCTCTGCACGAGTGCTTCGACTGCCGTCACCGCGTCAAGCAGATCACGCGCATCACCGAACGCGCCAGTGAAGAACTGCATTTTCACAATTAAATATACTACCTCCGAGTTGCCAGGACGGAAATGTGCTTCAATGCCGTCGACACGCAGATTTTTTATTAGCTCGTCTTTATTCTCAGCGCTCAACTTGGATGTCCTCTGAGACTGTCTATCCAAGCGTCTCCGTCTGTGTACTTTGGGTACTTGCCATCCACCAGTGTCTGCTTGCGTGCCTCGTCATACTCGTTAATTGCGTTCCACCGAGCATTGTTAAATCTGCCTGCCTCATTATACGCTTGGCACATTTTGTCATGCATCTCTTTTACTTTGGCCAGTGCACGCTCTAGATCGGTCTTTGGTTCAACAATAATATCTACTTCGCTCATGGTGCCGCCGTCACTTCTTTATACATGCGTTCCCACATATCTAGTTCCTTCTGTAGTCGTTCTATTTCGTTCCGTAGCAGTCGCATTTCCACTTTCTCCAACCAGTGCACTTCGCCTTGTAGTTGTTCTACTTCGTCAATCAAAGCGTGTACAACTTTCACAACAGCGTGCGACCCCGCATAAGGATCGCCAACAAGTTCGTCTATCAGGCCAAGGCCTCTGGCAACACTGTATACTGGTTCACTCATCACTTTCTCCTCCTAATTCCCAATCAACTACTTCATAATAATCAGCATATTTTAGCGAGTGGTTCATGATAGCGGCAAGTGGCCATGTAAATATGTTGTGCTTGTCATTCATCCACACAGGCTCAAGTAGTTTTATCGTCCACGATGACGCCACATTGCCGTACGCTCGCAAAAACGGATTGTTCGTTGATTTGATAAGTTTTGTGATCACAATGGTTCACTCATCACTATCTCCTACGTTGCCGATGTTTTCCAACAACCTATCGTATATGGCCTTTGCTTGGGCGCACGTCTCGCGGTATTCGACTCCCGCTGGACCGCACGCTTTCAAATATTTAACCCACGCGTGAGTGCGCGCTCTCAGGTAGTCTTCTTCAGCTTGGACTTTCTGTTCGGCTTTAGTCTTCGTATTCACAAAGGTCTGTCGCATTTATGCCGCCGACGCGGCGAGAGTACGCTAATCCACCATCAACTGCTGTGAATGTTTCGGATTCGTATGGGCATTTACAGACAACAAAATCATGGCGATGCTTGGATTCGATAACTGTGTCACAAGCGTGACAGTGCGCCGCATTGCGGATTAGGCGCGGTCTCGGTGATTTTGGCACTACAGGATAGTCTGGCACATTCACCTCATGTCTCCTTTGTCATTAATGTAATATAGCCCAATTATACAATGTTTTGGCGTGCATTACGGGCGTTACATAACGTATTTTAGCTCTACCCAAAAACACCACCAACCTCAGCCTTCATCATCAGTGTCGCTGTCTTCTCATTCTTCAACAATAGCCGCCGCGGAAAATTCACGCCCACTCATCGTCAAAGTAGAAGCAAGTACCGTCATTGTCTTTCGATTTGTAGTGGCATTCTGTATTATTGCCGTTTATAGTGTTGCGTCTAACTGTGCAGATCGGCGCGCAGTTTGGCGTTGTAACTGCGCTGATACTTAGTGACTTTGCCAGTCTTGCCGACCTTGACTTTCTTTTTAATGCTGGCCGACACTTTGCCCGTCTTATTAACAACAACTACCTGGAACGTATTATTTCCTTTTGCGTTTCCCGAAATCTTGATCGAAGCCGAGCGTGACGCCGTCACCGTCTTGACCAACACCCCATTACGATATATATACACGGTTGCCCCGACTGGGGCCTTGATTCTGAGTACAACATTGTTGCCGACGACCTTGGTAGCAAGCGCGACGATCGCGGTGTTGGTGGCGAGCGACTGGATCGGCGAGCCGAGAATTGGCGAAACAAGTCGTGAGGAAACTTCGTTGGAGCCACTACGAGCTATTGGCTCTACTGCCACCGGTGGCGCGACTATGCCGCCTCGCGCGACAGTTGTTGTCGTTGCTATTGGCATGTGGCGTGGCACAGTTGGCGCACCGCCGGCACCAGCACCGGCACCTCCGCCCACGGAATTGCTGCCGTTCGACGCGGGCACAGTCGTTGTCGTTGTTACGGGCACAGTCGTTGTCGTTGTTACGGGCACAGTCGTTGTCGTTGTTACGGGCACAGTCGTTGTCGTTGTTACGGGCA
>Ga0209702_10006903_pt1 | contig 14212 bp, 9 predicted proteins | sample FRY01_FD_187210 | JGI IMG/M metagenome (GOLD analysis project Ga0209702, IMG submission 187210) | Freshwater microbial communities from Lake Fryxell liftoff mats and glacier meltwater in Antarctica - FRY-01 (SPAdes) (version 2) | ecosystem: Environmental > Aquatic > Freshwater > Ice > Glacier... | reverse complement strand
AGATTTGGAATTTTTGGAAGTAGCGTTGAAGACGAGATCTTATAAATAAGTGGTCTAGTAGACTAGAGAACCCGTCAAATGAGAAGAAGTGCAGTTTCAATGCTAAGTAATATTGCCGAAGCTTGGGGAAGGGATTCGAACAAATCTTTTGTTCAGTTTTTTAAAAATTGCTAGAGCTTCATTGCTTGAATTAGAAACTCAACTTCTTATTGCGGTTCTTTTGAACTACATAGAGGCAGGAAAGGAAGAAGTGATGGCGGAAAGGCTTAAAGAAGAGTCGAAAATGATAAATGGCTTCATTAAGAAGCTAAAAGATTAAATAATAATTGATACTAGTCAACTAGGCATCTAGTCAGCTAGGCAACTAAATTTATAACAATGGATTTAAAATTAAAAATTTGGCGTCAGGCTGGCGCAAAGGATAAAGGGAAAATGGTGGATTATCAAGTAAGTGATATCTCTCCAGATTCTTCATTCTTAGAAATGATTGATGTGTTAAACATTCAATTAGTCGAAAAAGGGCTAGAAACAGTGGCTTTTGATCACGATTGTCGCGAAGGAATTTGTGGTAGCTGTTCGATGTATATCAACGGACAACCTCATGGACCGGGTGATAGAGTGACTACTTGTCAATTGCATATGAGAAGTTTCAAGGATGGAGATACCATTACTGTTGAACCTTGGAGAGCCAGTGCATTTCCAGTTATTAAGGATTTGGTAGTGGATAGAAGTGCCTTTGATCGTATTATTCAGGCTGGAGGATACATTTCCGTGAATACAAGTGGAAATACACAAGATGCGAATTCAATTCCAATCCCTAAAGAAGATGCAGATGCAGCTTTTGATGCAGCAACTTGCATCGGTTGCGGCGCATGCGTTGCGGCTTGCAAAAATGCAAGTGCAATGTTATTTGTTTCGGCTAAAGTTTCTCAATTGGATTTATTGCCTCAAGGGAAAGTAGAAAGTGAATTAAGGGTGCTGAACATGGTCGCTCAAATGGACAAAGAAGGTTTTGGAAACTGTACCAATACAGGGGCATGTGAAGCGGAATGTCCTAAAGGAATTTCCTTAGAAAATATCGCTAGAATGAATAGATTGTATGCTAAAAGTGCTTTAGCAGCGAAGTAGTTCTGCAACAAATGAATAGAAGCCCCAACTTGGTTTCCACGAAATGGAATCAACTTGGGGCTTTTTTATGAATCCTTGACAAAAAAAGTAGACAAATGCAATCTATCTTTTGTATTTTCGTAAATATATAAATGAACTACGCTTTCCATAATAAAATAGTTGTTTTCGTAATAGCAATGCTCATGGCATTTCAAGCTAGTGCAACCCACAATAGAGCTGGTGAGTTGCTGTATGAGTACATCTCACCATTAAGTTATCGAGTAACCGTTATCACCTATTCTAAAATTAGTGACATCAGTGCCAATGCAGATAGAGACTCCCTCCAAATTGATTGGGGCGACGGTACTTTAGAAATGGTAGTTCGAATTAATGGACCTTTAATGAATGGAGTTCCTAACGGACAACTCATCGGTAATGATATCAAGGAAAACATCTATCAAAGTGGGATTCACACTTATGGAGGGGCTTTACCTTTCTATGTTATTTCAGTAACTGACCAAAATAGAATTGCGAACATCGTAAATATTTCTGGAGGTACAGGTTCTGTGAATGTGGCAATCTATTTTGAAGATACCTTGAAATATATTCCACCGGAATTGTTTGAGGCGAATTCATCTCCAATTTTGTTAAATCCACCTATTGATTACGCGAATGTAAATGATACTTTTTATCATAATCCAAATGCTTACGATCCTGATGGAGACAGTTTGCATTTTGCCTTAGTTCCATCTTTACAAGCTAATGGAGTCGAAGTGCCTTTGTATGTTTTTCCAGATCAGTTTCCTCCAGGACCAAATAATAGTTTTACAATTAATGAGAATACGGGCGAAATCATTTGGGCAACACCACAACAACAAGGAACTTATAATATTGCTATCCTAATTCGTGAATTTAGAAATGGAAGATGCATTGGCTCTTTGCTTCGTGATATGGAAATTTTCGTTGATGCTATTTTGGACGATCCACCTGTCATTTCAGCAATTCGGGATACCTGTGTCACGGCAGGATCGACGTTCAGCTTGAACCTTACGGCAACAGATCCAAATGGAGAAATAGTGACCTTGTCGGCCTTGGGTGCTCCCTTTATTATTGATCCATTAAGGGCAACTTTCACTTCTATATCAGGCCTTACCGCTTCGGGTTCGTTTACTTGGCAGACCATCTGCGAAGATATCCGTCCCCAATTCTATCAAGTCGTATTTAAAGCTGAAGATGAGCCGAATGGTAATGGAGTAATTTTATCTGATTTGGAAACTTGGTTAATTAATGTCGTACCTCCTCCTCCCGCTGGTTTAAGTGCGAGTATCGTTGGAAACGACGTCTTGTTAAATTGGACTGATCCTTACTCTTGTTTTAATTCTACCGATTTTCAATATTTCTCAGTTTGGCGTAAAATCGGATGTGATAGCTTTGATATTAGTATTTGTGATCTAGGCTTAGATAATACGGATTACGAAATGATAGCTACTAATTTGTCGAGCTATTCATTTTTAGATACGGATGTAGATAGAGGAAATCAATATTCATATAGAATTTTGGCTCACTTTGGTAAAACACCAACTTCTCCTTCGGGAAGTGTTTACAATATAACTGTGAGCGCGCCTAGTAATGAGGCTTGCGTCGAATTGCCGCTAGATTTGCCGGTAATTACCCATGTTTCTGTTGATGAAACGAGCACAAGTGATGGCGTTGTTTTTGTTCAATGGTCTAAACCTTTAGCAGGCCCCAATTTATTAGACACTTTGCTAGATTTGCCTCCTTATATTTTTGAATTGTATCGTTCAGAAGGCTTCAATGGAAACAACTTACAATTAATAGAAACCTATGTTGCAGCGAGTTATGCAGCTTTAAATGATACGTTCAAATTAGATTCTTTGTTAAATACCGTAGATAATTCCTATAGTTATCAAGTCAAATTTTATGCTGATAATGGGGCAGATACGCTGGGGAGTACTTCTATTGCATCTTCGGTTTATCTTTCAATTGGTGCAGGTGATGGGGAACTTTTGCTTACATGGGAGGAGGATGTTCCTTGGTTGAATGAATCTTACATTATTTACAGAAGCGGTGCCATCTCTGGAGTCTTTGATAGCATCACCACGGTTACCACACAAAGCTATTTGGACAGTGGGTTAATTAATGATACGCTTTATTGCTATTATATTCAAAGTATGGGAAGCTATACCAATCCTAGCTTACTTAATCCAATAATTAATTTGTCACAAAGAGCATGTGCTATTCCAATTGATACCATTCCACCTTGTCCACCTCAGTTAGTCATTAGTAATGATTGTGAGACCTTAAGAGGGCAAGCATGGACTTCTCAAAATTTCCAAAACAGAATCTCTTGGTCTATAGATGCTTGTAATCAAGACGCTGTTGAATATAATCTTTACTACGCAGAGGATGATGTAAACTTTAATTTATTAAGTCAAACGGTAGATACTTTTTATACGCATCAGCTGAACACGACCTTAGCTGGTTGTTATATTATTACCGCGATAGATGAGAAAGGAAATATTAGTGAGTTTAGCGATACCATTTGCGTAGAGAATTGTCCCTTTTATAATTTACCCAACAGTTTTACACCGAATGGGGATGGGGCGAATGATGTCTTTACGCCTTTTCCTGGATGGAGGTTTGTTCAAAGTATTGAAATGAAAATTTTTAATAGATGGGGCAATCTCGTTTGGCAAACAGAAAATCCAAATATTAATTGGAATGGAACAGATCAAGAAAACGGAAAAGAATTGAATGACGGTGTTTATTTATATAGCGGTTATTACTTTGTGATTAAAAGTGATGGTTCGCTGGATAAACGTCCTTTACCTCAAGATGATAAAGGCGGAGGATTCATCCATTTAATCAGAAATAATTAACAGATAGTTACGCTATTTAAAAGGCCTATACGCCAAAAATGTTAAACCATGTTTACAGGAATTATTGAAACCTTAGCTGAGGTAAGCAAGCTCGAAAAAGAAAAAGGAAATTTACACCTTAGCTTAAAATCAAGTTTGACAGCTGCTCTTAAAATCGACCAAAGTGTTGCCCATAATGGCGTATGCTTAACCGTTGTTGCCATTGATAAAGATGAATATACGGTTACCGCAATAGCGGAGACCCTTCGACTCACCAATCTCAAGGATTTACAAGTAGGGAGTAAAGTGAACCTAGAAAGGTGCATGCAAATGAATGGTAGATTAGACGGGCACATTGTTCAAGGTCATGTGGATGCTATTGCCAAATGTATTGTTAAGGATGAAAATGATGGGAGCTGGCGCTTTGTTTTTGCTTACAAAGCTAGCAGAGAACACTTGATTGTAGAGAAAGGCTCTATTACGATTAACGGGATTAGTTTAACCGCTTTCAATGTCACAAACGAAAGTTTCGAAGTTGCTATTATTCCTTACACTTATGAACATACCAATCTGCACCAAGTAGGTGAGGGGGATGTAATCAATCTAGAATTTGATATTATCGGAAAGTACATTGCTCGCTTACAATCTATCTAATGCAAAAACAACGTTGCTCTTGGTCAACTAGTAGTGAAAAGTACCTAAAGTATCATGATGAAGAGTGGGGCGTGCCCTGTCATGATGATAAAATGCTTTTTGAGATGTTGTGTTTAGAAGGCCAACAAGCAGGTTTGTCTTGGATTACCATCCTAAATAAACGTGAAAACTATAGAAATTTATTTGCGGATTTTCATCCAGAAGCGCTCATAGAATTCAGTGATGACTTGTTGAATGAAATCTTAAAAAATCCCGGAATAATAAGAAATAAGCTAAAAGTGTATAGCATTAGAAGTAATGCTTTTGCCTACTTTAAAGTCAATGAAGAATTCGGCTCATTTGATAAATACATTTGGAGTTTTGTAAATGGTAAAACCATTCAAAACCAACGAAAAACGATGTCAGAAGTGCCAGCACAAACAAAAGAAAGTCTTGTTATGAGCAAAGACCTCAAAAAGAGAGGTTTTAAGTTTGTAGGAGCTACTATTTGTTATGCTTACATGCAAGCCGTAGGCATGGTCAATGACCATATGGCGGATTGTTTTAGGTATTAAGAAGTACTAATAGTTAAATTTAAAAGCCCCGTTTCAATCTAGATTGAAACGGGGCTTTTAATGTTTTTCGTCAATTATTCCGATAGCTATCAGGACTAATTAGCACATTATCGAGTTATCTAATCAAGGTAACACTTCCTTTTTTGTCAACAGTTTTACCATCTAAATAATCAACGCTAACATAGAAAGTAAATACTCCAGGACTTTGCATTTCACCTTTATAGGTTCCATCCCATGCAACTTTTTGATTTGAGCTTTCAAATACTTTTTCGCCCCATCTATTGTAGACTTGCATTGTAATGTATTCAATACCTTCGCCGTAGACTTCAAAGACATTGTTCATGTCATCAAAACTTCCCGGAGTAAAGGCGTTAGGGATAAACAATTGTAAGTTATTCTCTACATTAATCACGGTACTTGACAATTGATTACACAGCTCATTGTCTCCGCCTAAATAATAAATTGTTGCCGTGTATTCCGTATAATGATCATAGGTTAATATTGTTGGATCTATACAATCTGAGCAATTCAATCCTGTTGAAGGATACCAAATCACTTGAACGATTGAAGCATTAGTATAATTTGGAGAATTCACCTGCAAATCAAGCGTTAAGCTTTCTTCCAATTGTAAAGTGGTATCATTAGGAATTACTTCAAAATAGAAGTAAGGTTGTTCGTAAACCGTAGCTGAAATAGGCTGAGATAAACATGCGATGTTTGAACCTAAGTCCTGAACAATAATTCCATCATAAATTCCTGCAGGAATGTTGAAGAAGTCTGGACTATTTTGGAAAGTAAGACCACCATCTATAGAATAAGCATACCCGATATTAGTTCCCCCACCTGCTGTTATTTGCAATGCACCCGTAGCCTCACCAAAACAATTCGTTGAGTCTGCCAAAACACTAATACTAATAGCCGCAGGCTCTTCTATGTTGATGCTTCCTATTGCTATACACCCTCTGTTATCGGTCACTATAACTTGATAATTTCCTGGAGCTAAATTATTTGCTTCCGCCGTTGTTTGCACTTGTGGATCATTCCATAAATAAGTATATGTGGGCGTTCCACCTTGAGCAGCAACTAGGGCAATTCCATTGTCGTAACCTGCACAAGAAACATTCGTGCTATCTAAAGTAATTGCAAGTGGGGCTGCGGGTTGTGTAACATTTGTATTGTTGTTGTAAGCACAACCGTTAGCGTCTGTAATCGTAACCGTAAAGTTGCCAGCACTCAAGCCAGTAGCCGTAGCACTTCCTTGATTATTTGCAGCAGCATCCCATTGGAATGTAAATGGAGCCGTTCCACCAGAGGTAACACTTGCGGTTAATGAACCATCATTTCCACCGAAACAATTAACTGGAGATGAGGTGAAACCAATCGATACAACTGCAGGTTCATTCACCACGGTATTCTGACTAAGCGTACAATTGTTCGAATCAACAATACTTAAAGTATAGGTTCCTGCTACTAATCCAGTAATATTCTGAGTTGAAGCAGTAAAAGCATTCGGTCCAGTCCAAGAGTAAACGTAAGGATCGTTTCCTCCTGATACGGTAGCCTGAACAGCACCCGTACTTGCACCAAAACAGGTCACATTTGTTGGAACTAAAACAATTCCTAAAGCAGGATATTGGTTAATCGTTGCGGAGACACTCATTGGACAACCATTAGCATCTGTAACCGTTAGGGTGTAAGTCCCCGTCGCAGCGTTACTAAGATCCTCATTTGTTCCACCACCATTCGTCCAAGCATAGGTGTAAGGAGTTGTTCCACCAGACGTGCTAATATGAATAGCACCTGTGCTAGCACCATTACACAAGATATTTGTAATATTATCCACTGTAAGTAAAATAGAATCTGTAGGTTGATTAATAATTACTGAATCCGTAATGATACATCCATTTAAATCCACTACATCTATAACAACAGTTCCAGCGAATAGGTTAGGAGCTGATGCTGTTGTTGAAGGGGATCCAGTCCAAGTATAAGTATACGATGGTGTGCCACCGCTTACTGTTGCAGTAGCTGAACCATTATTAAATCCATAACACGTAACAGCTGTTGGAGCAATTGTCAAGGCTAAAGCCGCAGGTTGCGTAATTTCAACGCTGTCTGTGTATATACAGCCTCTGCTGTCGGTCACATTAAAGACGTACCATCCAGCACTTAAACCGCATTGATCTTCGGTTGTAATGCCATTTGACCAAGAGTATGAATAAGGAAGAGTGCCTCCTGTAACGGTCGCATCAACGCATCCATTAGCGTCTCCGTTACATAATAGATTTGTAGGAACGATTACAATAAGCACCGGACTTGGTTCTAGAATAGTTGTTGTGTCCGCAATTGTACATCCATTAAAATCGGCGATAGTCAAGATGTATTGCCCTGCCGGAATATTAATTGCGGTGTCATTTCCGGCAACAGGTCCATTTGGCCCGGTCCACGCATAAGTATAAGGTTGAATGCCACCTGAAACAGAATCGATATAAGCTGTTCCTGAATTTTGTCCTCCACACACCACACTATCATTTAAGATCGTCAAGTACAAAGGAATAGGTTGTGAAATGATAACGGTATCTGTTGCTTGACAATTGTTCACATCTGTTGTTACAATCCAATACGTTCCAAAAACAATGTTTTGAATATTCGGTGTCGTTTCTGCGGTACTCCATAAATAAGTATAAGCAGCTGTTCCACCATTAACTAAAGAGACTAAACTATCAATAGTTCCTCCAGCACAAAGTACATTGCCCGGAACAGTTATTTGAACATCTAGCACAGCTGGTTCAAAAATTTGAAAATTAAGAGAGTCTTTACAACCGTTTGCGTCTAAAGCATACGCCGTATAAAAGCCAGTATCTAAAGGGCTAAAATAACTTGAAGTTCCATAAGCGATGTCATCTAAAGAGTACTGAACAGGAGCTAAACCTCCAGTAACAATCAATGCAACTGATCCATCCACAGCTCCATTACAAGAGACTGGAGTAATCGAGTCTACTAGTAAATTTATAGCTGTTGTGGCGTTCAAAATAACTAAAGAATCAAAGAGACATCCTTGACCATCCAAAACTTGAACTGAAAAGTTTCCGCCTGGCAAATTAGGATAATTTGTGTTTGCGGAAAAGGTAGTCCCATTATCGATGCTATACTGTAAAGGTGGTTGTCCTCCTGAAACAAATAAATCTATTGCACCTAGATTGCCACAGTTAGCATCAGTGATTACAATAGAATCAGGTAGGATAGGAGCAGCAGCAGCTATTAAGCTTAAGGTATAAGTCGTGTCACAATTCGCACTGCCAATTAAAACGATATAAGTTCCGCCAGTTAATCCATTAAATACATTAGAGGCCTGCAAAGTTGTTCCATTGTCAATAGAGTATTGTAAACCAGCGGCTTGTCCTGAAGTATAAATGGTAATAGAACCAGAATTTGCCACACAAATCTCATCAACGAACGCAGTAGAATCTACGACAAAGTTGGAGATTCCAACAGTTATGGTATCTAATGCTTGGCAAGCACCTTTTGATGCTAAAATTGTGTAAGTTGTTGTAATATCTGGAAAAACTTGAGCATTAAGAATAGTATTGTTTATTATTGATCCATTATTTGGAGACCAAGAATAGGCTGTTGCTCCAGAAGCGCTAGCTTGAATTGTTAGCGTATCTCCAAAGCAAATACTGGTGTCCGCTCCGGCATCTACTGTTAATACTGAATCGACGTATACTATGATAGAATCAGAGTAAGTACAGCCTGACCAGTTGTTTACAACGGTTACGACGTATTGTGTGGTGGTGTTGGGAATTACAATAGGCGCTAGAGTATTTGCCCCATAAATATTAGTAGCAGGGGTCCATGAAATAGTTTGAGAAGCTGAAGAAGTTGAGTTGGGTATAAATCTATAGGCGTCATTAGAAGCAAACCATAAGGTATTATTTCTTCCTGGAGTTCCTTCTCCAATAGTAGCAGAAGCCTTCATTCCTTGAGTGGAAGTTGGCGTTGCAGCACTAATGATATCATTCATGCAATTTTCACAAAGTATGTCAATAAAGTTTGTTGTTTCATGTAGAATAATTTGACCAGTTACAGCCGCATTCGATGAGTTTCCTCCAATGTGCACTAGGTCGAATTCAAAAACCATTTTCCTATTCGGAGCATTACCTGTTACGAAATACTTAGACAATCCAGAAGAATCTGCTAAATCGCCCCACATTAATGCGATTATAGGACTATTTGGCGTAGCGTTAGGAAATGGACCATTCGTTGATTGAGATGGAAATCCTGCACTACTCATCGCTAGATAGCCATCTTCGTTCATTCTAACTTGACTAGTGTTGACACAATAAAATTTAAAAGGAAACGCTATTGGTATAGCAGGACTAATGCCATTGCTTTGGTTTGTATTGCTAACATATACGACACTCGTCGCGTTAGAACTGAATTCTTTTTTGAAGGGAATTTGAAATGGAGTGTAATCCGTTTCACATGCTTGAGAAATACCTTCCACATTGCCATACAGTTGATTTATTTCGCTCGGGCAAACGGTATCGTTTTCGGCAGTCGCATCTACGCTGTAAAACGTTACTGTGACCGAATCTGATCCACAAGCGGATGTGGCTGTGTAGGTTTGAGATGGACCAGGACTTGGTGGATTTGCAAAAGGAGTTTGACTCGAAGGGTTATCCAAGCCGGTAGAAGGCGTCCAAAGAACAGAAGCCCAAGGCGCGACACCCGACATGGATAAGGTGTCACCTGTGCCAACGCCTTCACAGATGTAAAAATCATCCATTACTTCTGTGGGTTCTACAAAAACAAAAACACTTCCGAAGCAAGTATCATCCACGCCATTCGTGTAGATGATATTGTAGGTAGTACTTGAAGTAGGGCTAACGAAGTATAGATTGGAATCAATTGATGCACCCGTACCAGAGTCATAAAAAGTATAAGCTGGATCGGCCAATTGAATGCTAATATTATCAAGACCCCAGTGATCACAACAAGCTCCAGAATTGAACTCTTGAATCCACTGGAAAGAAGTATTTGTGCCTATAGCTCCAGCCGGAATTGGAAAACAAACACTATTCCATACCGTGTAAGGGGTCCCCGTAGCACTAAATGGAGGGTTGTTCATTGGGTAGTTTGGTCCAGGATTACTAGCTAATTGTTCTCCATTTGGCATGAAGTAAACAATGTCAACCCAGGTAGTTCCTCCGTCAGGAGAGTATTGAAGCGTGATTCCTTCTTCTGATAAATCAGGCCCTTCTGTTGGAGCTGCTCCACCTTGAACAGCATATACAAAGTCAAAGCAAATTTGACCACCATAGGACACATTAAATGGCACCGTCTCAAGTGTTGCTGGCAATACCGCTGTAGCGCCCATCCAAAAATAGGTATCATTCGTAGGACTAGGGATATATGGATTGGTATAGATGGCACCGGCAGTGGTTTGCCATCCTGGATCATTTGGTCCTGAAGCAGAAAAACTTTCGGAAATAGCAGATAGTGCATAACCTACGATATTTATCGCCGCTGAATCCTCGCAGTCTACAATCGAATCAGTTATGAATGGATCAACTGTACATTGCCCATAGCTAAGTGAAATGAATAAGGGAGAAAACAACAAGACGAGAACTAACTTTTGCATAAAAAACGATTAAGCCTAAAAGTAATAAATTCTAATAGGCTATCCAAGTTTAAAATGCTAAAAAGTTAAGATCAGAGGTATGAAAAAAGTTAGCTATTTATATTAACTCAACTCTTGTTTGGTGTCGACCACCTTCAAAAGGAGTATCTAAAAATGCAGTAAGAATCGTTTTTGCTTTATTCACATTGAGGTATCTCGCAGGTAGACACAAAATATTTGCATTGTTATGTTGTCTTGCTAATGCAGCTATTTCAGGCTGCCAAGCGATTGCAGCTCTAATTTTTTTGTGCTTATTAGCAGTCATACAAACACCATTTGCACTACCACAAATAAGAATGCCTAACGCTTCAGGGTTTTTGCTAACGGCATCTGCAACTGAGTGTGCGTAATCAGGGTAATTCACAGAATCTTCATTGTTTGTTCCTTTATCTACTAATACAAACTCTAAATTTTTTAAGTAAATTTTTAAGGCCTCTTTTAACTTAAATCCAGCATGGTCGCAACCAATAATAATCTTCATAATACTATTTATTTGGGGGGTTAACTTTTTTTGCTACTAGGATGCTTAATAAATAAAGCCCAAACAAAGGGATGGCTACCATTATCATGGAAGCTACATCTGGGGGCGTTATGATTGCCGCCAAAACTATACATACGACAAATGCATATCTCCAATATTCATACATCATTTCTCCGGTAATAATTTTCATTTTAGCTAGCAAGAAAACAGCCATAGGTAATTGAAACATAATTCCACTAGCCAACACCATACTGCTTATAAAACTGATGTAATTGCTTAGGGTGAATGTATTTTTAACGATAGAACTCACATTATATTTTGATAAGAAGTCTAAAGAAAATGGAGTCAACACAAAATAGCCAAAGAAAACACCGAAAAAGAATAACAGGGCACTGCCCAATAGTGCAAATCGAGACGCTTTGAGCTCACTTAATTTTAATCCAGGACTGATGAATCTCCATAGCTCCCAAACCAAATAAGGAAACGCAACGATTACGCCAATCGACATAGCAATTTTTATGTGTACCATAAATTGCCCCGCCATTTCGGTGTTAATAATCTGGAAGTCAAAGTTGCCTAAACACAAATCCTTCCCTAAACCTAATTTTTCAATCAAAAGGCACCAATATTCATAAGCAATAAAATCAGGACGAGTGGGAGCAAAAATGATTTCATCAAAGATAAAACCTTTGAAAACAAAAGCAATTAAAGCAAATAGAACGACCACACCTCCAGCTCTGAAAAGTCTCCACCTCAATTCCTCAAGGTGATCAAAAAAGGACATTTCTTTTAATTTTTCTGACACTTGATGGCTTAGTTGTTGTTTAATAAATTGAAAATCTTATCTAATTTTGGTGAAAGGATGATTTCTGTTCTTCTGTTTTTCGCTTTATCCGCTGTCGTCGCATTGTCCGTTAAAGGAATATATTCTCCTCGACCACTTGCCGCTATTTTTTCTGGAGAAATTTTTCCGCTAACAGTTAGAATTCGTACAACGGAAGTCGCTCTCTTTACACTTAAATCCCAGTTATCTAATAATTGAGCGCTCCCTTTAAATGGAACATTGTCTGTATGACCTTCTACTACAATATCAAAGTCATCTTGCTTACTCAATACGTCTCCCAACTTAGAAAGGGCATCAGCACCTTTTGGATCTACAAAGAAACTGCCTGAAGAGAATAAAAGCTTTTCAGAAAGGGATACATGGAGTTTTCCATCTTTTTCAACAACTTGAACTTCGTCGGAGCTAAATCCTTTCAAAGCAGCCATAATACTTGCTTTTAAGTTCTGTATGGCTAAGTCTTTTTCTTTTAGTCTGTTTTCTAAATCAGTAATTTTCTGATTTTGTAATTCATTTTGTTTTTGCATTGCATTTAGTTCAGACTCTCTTGCACTAAGTTGTTTGTCTAAAGCTTTTTGCTTTGCTGCAATAGCATCCAATTCTAATTCTTTTTGAGCCAGTTTGTCACTTAAACTCTTTTGATTTGCATTCGCTTCGTTTAAAATGTTTTTCTTTGAAGTGAATAACTCATCATTCAATTTTTTATATTCTGCAATTTCACGCTCTAATTGTTCTTTGCTTAAATTTAATTTAGCCAAGTCCCCTTTCATTTGTGAAATATCACTCTTTAATTTATCCTTTTCAGTGGTACAATCATCTAAATTGGACTGACTTTTACTAAGTTTCTCCTCGAAGCTTATCTTGTCTTGTAAATTCTTATCACTCAAGGCCATAAGCTCATTGAACTTTTTTGAACTTACACATGAACTTAACATCAAGAATGAGGTAAATAGTAGTGCTAAATTTTTCATTTAAATAAAATTTTTACAAATGTATAATAGAATTGTGATATTATCACAAAAGCTTGTAAACGAAATAGTGGTAATAACATAATTTAGCAAATTGAAAAAAAAATAGATTAATTTCTCTTATTTTGTAAGCTAAATATTAATTTAAATGAAAAATTATGTGATCCTTTTTTTTTTAATACTGAGTATTTTTACGATTGATAAAACTTATGGACAATCAAAGGAACAAATTCAACAGCTTCTAGATGAAGGTGCTGGGGAGGAAGAGAAAACTAAAAAAACTAAAGATTCTAAGCAAGAGAAGGTGAAAGTGGAGAAGGAAGCTAAGGCGAAAGTGGAAAAAGTCAAGGTGGAAGTGGCGAAAGAAGTTAAAGTGAAAACGACGAACTAATTTAGAATTTTTCTTGATGAATAGCTTTTAAACCAAAGAGCATATCACGAAGCCTCGCTGCTTCAAGATAATCTTTTTGTCCAGCTGCTTTCTTCATTGCTTTTTCTACAGCTTCAATTTTCTTCAGCATTTTCTTTTCGTCTGTATAAGTTTCGCCTTCTTCTGCCGCGAATGCAACGTCTACATGTTGTTCTAAGCTGTTCTTGTTGCCATTCATGAAGTCTAAAATTGAACCAGATTTCATAATATCCTCTTTCGATTTGTACACAGTTTCTGGTGTGATGTTATGATCTATATTGTACTGAATTTGTACGGCTCTTCTTCGCTCTGTTTCGTCTATGGTATCCTGCATGCTTCTTGTTATTCTATCCGCATACATGATTACAAATCCGTTCACGTTTCTTGCAGCTCTTCCTGATGTTTGAATCAAACTCCGCTTGTTTCTTAAAAAGCCCTCTTTGTCCGCATCTAAAATGGCAACCAACGAGACTTCTGGAATGTCCAAGCCTTCTCTTAAAAGATTCACACCAATTAAGACGTCAAATTTCCCAAGTCTTAAATCTCTGATAATTTCCACGCGTTCTAAGGTATCTATGTCGGAATGGATGTAACGGCAACGCACACTCATTTTGGCAAAGTACTTGGCTAATTCTT
>Ga0209702_10006898_pt1 | contig 14217 bp, 13 predicted proteins | sample FRY01_FD_187210 | JGI IMG/M metagenome (GOLD analysis project Ga0209702, IMG submission 187210) | Freshwater microbial communities from Lake Fryxell liftoff mats and glacier meltwater in Antarctica - FRY-01 (SPAdes) (version 2) | ecosystem: Environmental > Aquatic > Freshwater > Ice > Glacier... | reverse complement strand
CGCCAGAGCGGCCACGACTGCCGGGCTTTGCAACTGAAAGCCCCAACCGAGTTGCTCGCCCGCCGCGCGCAAGGCCAGCAACAGCGCACCGAGCGCCAGGAAAGACAGCGTCACGCCAGCGGTGTAGGCCAAGCCGGCAGCAACGCGGGTGCGCTGGTCTTTCACATTTACAAAACTCACCATCTTGATGGCCAGCACCGGAAATACGCAGGGCATCAGGTTCAAAATTATGCCGCCTATCAAGGCACCCAATAACGCCGCCCAAAGCGTCAATGATGCGGCTGGCGCTTGAATCGGGGCTGCACCACTGCTGGCGTTGCTCTTGAGCGCTGCCTCGAGTGCAGGCGGTAGTTGTGCGGCGACGGCTACTTTTGGCCACTCGCCTTTGACAGGCGCTTCAATCCGGTAAGAAATTTTGTCAAAAGCCACCACGACGGGCATGACTGCCGGGCTTTCAGTGCGTTGGCCAGACAGCGGGATTTGCGCTGTCCATACGCTGCCCTGCCAGCTTTGCGTCCACTGGGCGGCGGGTTCTATCACGCTGCCAGTTTCAGGGAAAAACGCCAGCTCTTTGCCTGTCAGGCTTGCCGGTAGCCCGCTCAAGACAACCTTGATGGCCTTGCCGCTGACCTCTATTTGGCTTGTACCCGCAGCCAAGGGCTTGGGCGCGGAATCAAATGCGGCCTGAAACGCCTGGCTTTGAAGCGCGGTGGAGCTTTTAGAAGGAATGCTCAGGGTGAAGTCGCCCTCTTGCGGAATGCATTCTTTCTCGCACACCAGCCAGGCGGCCTTGAGTTTGATGTCAAGCTGCTCGCCGTTGAAATTCCTGGCCACCGTCAGGGGGACGGGCAGCAGCACGGTGTTTTCATAACCGTAATTGGCTAGCGTGCCAATCGGTATTTTTTTAGGCGTAGGCCAGGCAATATCACCCGCCGTGATGCCCGCAGGCAATTGCCATTCAAGCACTGTGGGCAAGCCAGAGTCGCCCGAGTTTTTCCAGTAAGTGTGCCACTTCGGCTGGTGTGCAATCTGCAGGCCCACCCATACCGGTTTGCCGGGCTGCACACCTTCAGGCGCGAAGGCCATCAACTCGGCACGCACCTGGTCAGTGGTGATGACGGTACTGGCCGCAGGCTTCTTGTTGAAGTTGATTTGGGCTGAAGCGCCCTGAAATAGGGCGCAAGCAGCTATAAAAAAAAGCGCGTTTTTGAGATATCGGGAGTTCATGGGCACTGTCATTGTGGCTATGTGAGCGGGTATTTGGGGCAATAGTTCCGGCGGGCTTGTGGGTTTAGTCTGTTTTCACAGGGTTTTATTACAGCTAGAAATGCCGAGCTCCGATAATAAGTTCATGCCAAGTCCTTTTAGCGTCATTGTTATTGCTACCCTGAATGCCAAATACATTCACGCATCGCTTGGCCTGCGCTACCTGCTGGCCAATATGGACGTGCATGGCGGTGCGGGGCTGAAGGCGCAAACGCAATTGCGCGAGTTTGTCATTGCGCAGCCGCCTCTGCAGATTGTTGAGCAATTGCTGGCGCTTAACCCAAGAGTCATTGGCTTGGGCGTTTACATCTGGAACGTGGCTGAAACCACTCAGGTGGTGCAGCTGCTCAAAGCCTTGCGGCCAGACATCAAAGTCATCCTTGGCGGGCCTGAAGTGAGCTTTGAGACTGACAGCCAGGAGATCTGCCGCCTGGCCGACCATGTGATTACCGGCTGGGGCGATGTCAGCTTTCCCAAGCTCTGCCGGGCTTTGCTGGATGGTCCGCCGCCTTTGATGAAAGTCATGGCTGGCGAGCAACCTGCCCTTGAAGCGATTGCGCTGCCCTATAACGAATACACCCCTGAGGACCTGGCCAAGCGCCTGCTGTATGTGGAGGCGTCGCGGGGCTGCCCCTTCAAATGTGAATTTTGTTTAAGTTCGCTGGACAAGACCGCCTGGGCGTTTGAGCTGGATGCCTTCATGGCCGAGATGGATGCGCTGTACCAGCGCGGTGCGCGCAACTTTAAATTCGTGGACCGCACGTTTAATCTGAAGGTTGATTTTTCAGTGCGGATATTGCAGTTCTTTTTAGACCGAATGAAGGCTGATGCGCCGGATTTGTTCATCCATTTTGAAGTCGTACCCGACAGTCTGCATGACCGCCTGAAAGAACTCATCGCGCAGTTTCCTGCTGGCACGCTGCAATTTGAAGTTGGTATTCAAAGCTTTAACCCCGAGGTGCAGCAACGCATCTCGCGCAAGCAAGACAACATCAAAACTGCTGATAACCTGCGCTGGCTGGTCACGCAAAGCCAGGCACACGTGCATGCCGATCTGATTTTTGGTTTGCCGGGTGAAACTCTAAGCAGCTTCGCCGAAGGTTTTGACAGGCTGTACGAGCTGGCCCCGCATGAAATCCAATTTGGCATTTTGAAGCGCCTGCGCGGCACGCCCATCACCCGGCACACGGCAGACTACGCGATGGTTTACGAGCCGCAAACGCCGTACACGATTTTGCAAAACTCAACGGTTGATTTCATCACCATGCAACGCATCAAACGCTTTGCGCGCTATTGGGACATGGTGGTTAATTCAGGGCGTTTTTCGGCTGCCTTGAGACTGCTGCTTGCGCCTGGCTCTGCGTTTAATCACTTCCTGAATTTCAGCGACTGGCTATGGCAAACGACAAGCAAGACGCATGAGTTCGCCTACGAAAAATTGGTGGATTTGATGCACGCGTATTTGATGGTGCAAAGAGACTTGCTGCGCGACAAGGTCCATGCTGCCTTGCTAGCTGACTACCTGGCCAGTGGTGCGCGCGGACGGCCACAGTGCCTGGCTGGTGCATTGATGCACAACGCAGCAAATTCAAAAGCATTTAACGCCCAGCGCAATGAGCGCCAAGCCCGGCACATGTCGCTAAAACTCGAAGCCTAGTTGCGGCGAGGTAACTGTTTGGGGCGTTGCCTTTTTTGCTTTGACCAAGTTGCTGCGAGGCCGCACCCTTTCACGGTTCGGGCTGCGTGAGCCGTGTTTTTCAAACACCCGTGCTGCTTCGGACTGCACAGCCTTTTCAGCTTTTTTACCGTAGATTTTTTCCTTCGCGGCCAGCGTTGCAGCCTTCAGTTCAACCACTGGGGCGGGGTAATGGGCGGGCGGTAAAACCATCAGCCATGGCTCGTGAATAAATTCTGCTGTAACCCCGGCCAGCTCTGGCACCCATTGGCGAATAAACCCACCTGTTGGGTCTTGATCATGGCTTTGCTTGACGGGGCTGTACATGCGGATGGTGTTGATGCCCGTCACGCCTGACTGCATCTGGCATTGGCTCCAGTGAATGCCGGGTTCAAAATCAGTAAACTGCCGCGCCAGGTGCAGGCCGGTGGGCCGCCAGTGCAGCCAGAGCTGGTAGGCGGCAAAGCTCATCAGCATCGCCCGCATTCTGAAGTTGATCCAACCGGTGGCCAGCAAGCTGCGCATACACGCATCAACAAACGGGTAGCCGGTGCGGCCTTCACACCACGCGGTCAAGCGGGTTTTTTCAGCCACTGTTAGCTCACCTTCGTTGCGCAAATTGTCGAAGCCACGGTTCACATTGCGGCGCTCTATGGCGGGTTCAGATTCAAGCTTTTGAATAAAGTGGCAATGCCAATGCAGGCGCCCTTCAAAGCTTTTCAGTGACTGCAGAAAGCCATCAGGCCGGTCGCTGGTCGGCAGGTGACACAAGCGGCTGCGCTGCGTGGCCACGGCTTTGATGCATTCACGCACGCTCACCGTACCCCACGCCAAATGCGCTGAAATACGCGAGCAGCTTTCTGGTGCGGTGACGGGGCTGGACATTTCAAACCGGTAGTACTGACCGCGCCGCTCTAAAAAAGACAGCAGCTCCAGCAGTGCCTCTGACCGCCCACCGCGTTTTCTGAGCGGCTTGTCAACGCCACGCATGCCCAGTTCAGCCGGGCCAAGCTCGCCGCACATCAGCAAGCCTTGCAAAGCGGCACTACCTATCCAGCGCACACCCTGCGGCGCTGGCAGCAAACTTGACCGCATGCGTTGCAGGTGGTTCGCGCTCCAGCGGTTGCGCCCGCCGAGTGATTGCAATCGGCGTACCACGCCGTTGCTGGCGAATTCACGCCACTCCACACCATTGGCTGTGCACCAGGCGGCTACGTCCAGGTCACGCTGATAGCTCCAACTGTTACCTGTTTCTTCATGACTGACCAAGGTAAAGGGGCCAACGCGCTCAAACAGCGCCGTCAAAACCGCCAGCATGTCGCCGTGCATGCGGCACAGCCCGGGATGGTTGTCTCTGCTGGTTGTTTGGGCATCATGCTGCACCCAGTCCCCCAGCTCGCTCAAGCATTCGTTGGCAAACCCCATGTGTTGTACCGCCATATCGGGCTGTTGCCACATGGCGGGCTCGTATACCCAAAGCGGCAGCACCGTGTCACCGCTGGCCGCGCCCGCTTCAGCCCACATCGCTGCATTGGCCAGCGGCGCGTGGTCATGCCAGCGCAAATCTTTTTTAAACCAAACGACGTAAACCATGTGAGGCAGTTTAGTGGTGGGTGGTCAGTATCGTCGGTGCGCAAGAACATACCCCGCCAAGGCTGATTTACCTGAGCGGCCCTGAAAAGCGGGTTGTGAGACTGTTCGTTCGGCATGAAAGTGGCTGCAGCCCAATCGGTACGCGGGCAAAGAGGTACTGAATTTATAGCGCCTTATTCTCAGGCGTAAGTCACCCACTCCGCATACTCAGATGCATCCAGGTGCGGCAGGGTGTTGTAGGTCACCAGCATATGGCGCTTGGGGGTAAAGGCGAACTCGGTTACTGATGCATTGCGAATCCGCAGGTTCAACTCAATCGTGGCTTCAGGGCTGCAGCCCAGTATGTGCCCTACAGCGGTTGAAATAGGCCCGCCGCTGGAGACCAGCAACACATTGCCATCATGGGTTTGTCGCACATGGTCAAGCGCACTGGTCACGCCCAGCACAAAGTCGTGGTAGCTGGGCATGCCTTGTGGGCTGACCACACCGTTCATCCATTGTGTCAAGCCGTCTTTGAGCAACCGAAAGTGGTGGCGGTACTGTTCGGGCGTGGTGGGTTTTTCAAGCTTGCCGCCATGCACAGTCGCTATCACCGCGTGGCTGTCATATTCATTCAAGCCTGGCCATGTCATATAAGCCCCCACGCTTGTCACTGCGTGTACTTCGCTACCCCTCGAGGGGGCTGAACTTGCTAGGGGCGGCCCGTCGCGGCGTTCGGCAGCGCTTGCTTGCGGCATTTCTACGCCCAAACCTTGGCAAATCCCTTTAAGGGTGGTAATTTGCCGCTGCAAGGTGCCCGTCAAGGCCGCATCAAACGTAATCCCTTTGGCTCTGAAGTATTCGCCCAGACGAATTGCCTGCTGCATGCCCAGTGGGCTCAACACGTCGTAATCATCAGCGCCAAACGAAGCCTGGCCGTGGCGGACCAAATAAAGAGTTCCCATCAACCCATTGTGGGGTGCCTCGCGCCAAAGCTTTGTCGCTTAAGTGTCGCAGGCCAAACTTTAGGAATAAATCGATGCTGCAACCCAATAAAATCCCGTACAAGAAGCTATTGATTAAATAGCGGTCAAAGTCCTTTCGATTGCAGCGTTACCAATCCACGCGGTGTTTGCAAAGAGGCCGCTAAGTTGGCTTGACCTTGCACCACGTCGACGCCCTGCAAGTTGAGCGCAGCGTACGCCGCACGAAGTGGACCCGTATCCGGCTGGCTTGCTGTCAGCGATTGCAGTGTCACGCCAGACGCTGCCATGTGCTGCGTGGGGTGCACATCGCCCCACTCAATCAGCGTCGGCAGCGTTCCGTTCATCAAGCGTTGGCCGTCGGCGCGCACGGTGATCTTCCATGACAGCAAGCCGTGCGCAGTCATGCGCGAGGCCGCAAGCAATTCACCCCGGTCAATGCCCAGACTGGCCAACGCCTGAACAGTGGGCGCAGCCTGAGGCGTACGGGCGACAAAATGAAGTAGTTGCGGTCCGTTTTGCTTCAAACTCAGCTGTACGACCTCATTTTCAAGGTCAAACCAGCGTTTTTCGCCCTGAATTCTGGCGCAAGCAGCTCCTGATTGCATAGCAATTATTTCAAGGTATGCGGTTGGATACTGCGCCGTGGCAATTGAAAAAAGCCGGTTGTGCGTGCCCATCAGCGGATGCTCTCCGCCCGAGCCAGGCGTGATGCCCAGTATGCTTTCGCACCAGGCCACGCCGTCTTCCAGCGTGCTGGCAGCTATAACCAGGTGGTCCACCTGAGATGTCACAACCTGACCGTCCCATCAATGCAAGTGACCGACTGCCCGCCCACCCAAACCTGGCCTTGGGCATCACGCTCTAGATCAACTTGTCCTGCGCGGCCCATGCACAGCCCTTGCGAGGCGCTGTAGTGCTCAGGCATGAAGCCATCGGCCATCAGCCATTGGGCCAGGCTGGCGTTCAGGCTGCCAGTTACCGGGTCTTCGTTGATGCCCATGCAGGCAGCAAAGGCCCTGACTTCGAGGTTTACGCCAAATTCAGCTGCGGTTAATTCGGTTTGTGTGAAGGCTTGCGCCTCACGGTTGGCCCTTGCAATCAGCGGTGCGGATTGTGAGGAGACCGGTGTGTAAATACCCGCCACACCGACTTTGATGCCCAATCTGGCCAACTCCTGGTGGTTTGGCAGCAGTTGCAAAACGCTCTCGGGGCTATCTAGCAGCAAACCCAGCCAGGCCGGGCCGTTGTCGAGTAACTGGGCAGCGGTGATTTGGGCGGCTTTGATGCCGAGCGCGCTGGCCACTTGCGCCAGCACCACCGGGCTGGGCGCAGAACACAGCAAGCTCGGGGCTGCAAACGCCAGGCGGGCGCCACTGGCATCGCGCCGAATATCAACCAGGCCTTTGGCGCATTCCTGCACGATCAAGTCTTTGCTCTTTGGCTGTCCACCCGCCTCCAGCCAGGCGTGGCAACTGCCCAGCGTGGGGTGGCCCGCAAAAGGCAGTTCACCGCCGGGCGTGAAGATGCGCAGGCGGTAGTCGGCTGTGGGTTGTGTGGGCGCTAATACAAACGTCGTTTCTGACAGGTTCGTCCATTTGGCAAAGCGCTGCATGGCTTCATCGTCAAGGCCATTGCCATCCAGCACGACGGCCAGCGGGTTGCCGAAGTAGGGCGTGGCGGTGAAGACATCGATTTGCTTGAAGGGGCGCTGTTTCATACGTATTTGATTCAACCTTTTGTTCAAACCACTGCCAAATCAAGCACGCCTTTGGCCGCAGGCCGGGCCAATAGCGCTGCAAACCAGCGCTCAATGTGCGGACGCGACGCGCGTGATTGCGGCAGTCCAAACCAGCGCTGCACTTCGCAGCCCAAAGGAATATCAGCCATGGTGAAGCTTTCGCCGATCACGAAATTGCGTGTGGCCAGGTGTGCATCGAGGATGGCCATCAGCAGCTCAACAGCGGCATTGGACTGCGCGATCAGCGCCGGGTCACGCTCACCAGCGGGCAGGCGAATCAAATGCCAAAACCCATTGCGGCTGGCCGGGTTGGCGCTGGTTTGTTGCCATTCCATCCAGCGTTCAGCGTCGAAGCGTTCGTTGAGGTTTTCAGGGTACAAATTGCCCATCGAGTATTTGGCTGATAAATAACGTGTGATGACATTCGACTCCCACAGCACATAATCGCCATCTTGCAACACCGGTATTTGCGAATTCGGATTGAGCGCAATGTACGCTGGCGTTTTCACTATGCCGTGCACGCCACCGGCCTCATGGCGTTCAAAGTCAAGACCCAGTTCTTGTGCGGTCCAGACGACTTTTTTGACGTTGATGGAGCTCATGCGGCCCCAGATTTGAAATTTGCTCATGTGCTTGCCTTTTGTGAAATACCGAGTTTTAAGTGACCTTCAGTATCTCGCGGATCATCAAGGAGTTCATCTTTTCGGCGCGTTGCGCTTGCGTCCATTTCATTTACTCTCCTCCTGGTGGGCCGTAAAACACAACCCAGGTTACAAAGTCGTGGCTGAAGTTTTCAAATCTGTGCTCAACACCCGCAGCTACAAAAAATGCGTCACCCGCAGATGCCTCAAACGTTTGACCGTTGATCACCAGTCGGCCTTTACCGCTGTGAATAAAGTACAGCTCGTCTTGCGCATGAGGTTGTTGCAAGTCGCAGTCTTTTGGCGCAAACACCTCCAAGCTCATTGTGCCGCCCGCCATCATGCGTACGAACGGCGCGCCGCCTGGATAGGTCGCGGTTGGCGCGGCAGGTAGCTGGGCCAGCGCTTGGTTAATAGAGACTTTCATGATGCCAAACAATACACGTTCATTTCGACGGTCCTCCAGGTTTACCAACCGGCATCTTTTTACCCATAAAAACTGTAGCAATAACCGCCAGGCCAAAACCAACTGTCACCGCATCAAGCGTCTCGCCCAGCAGCGGTATGGCAAATAGCATCGACAAAAACGGTTGCACCAGTTGCACCTGACTGACCCGCACCGTGCCGCCCAGTGCAAGCCCGCGATACCAGGCAAAAAAGCCCAGCCACATGGAGAACACGGCCAGATAGCCGAAGCTCCACCAGGCCGCCGGCTTGATGGCCTGCTCTGGCCATGCATAAACACTCAAGGGCAGCGTGAGGGGTAAAGAAATAATCAGCGCCCAGCAAATCACATGTTCAGCGCGCATGTGCTGCGCCAGCCGGCCACCGTAGCAGTAGCCTACCGCTGCGCAGGCCATGGCGGCTAACAGCAACAGATCGGCAAAGCTGATGTTCAGGCCTGAACTGCCTGAGCGCATCACCGCAAATACCACCACCAGCACGCTGCCGAAAGCGGCGCATAGCCAAAACCCGGTAGATGGCCGCTGGCGATGCAACACTGCACCCACCGCTGCGGTGGCCAGTGGCAGCACGCCCACAATCACGCTGGCATGCATTGCGTCCACATAGCGCATGGCAATGGAGGTGAACAGTGGAAAACCAAACACGATACCGCCAGCAGTAATGACCAGTGGCAGCCAGTCCTTGCGCGCTGGCAGACTCGCGCGGGTAGCCAGCAGCAGCACGGCCGATAAGCCCGCTGCCACCACGGCACGCCCCATGGCGATGAAAAGGCCTGACATTTGAGGCGCTTCCGGCGTACCCACAGCCAGCCGTGTCATGGGCAGAGTGACTGAAAAAATCACAATCCCCAGCAGACCCAACCACAGGCCTTTCGCCGTAGCGTTCATAAGAAAAACATCCACACGGCGGTAGCCACCAGGGCGATGGCCATCAGGCGGTTAAACCACAGCAAACGATTGTTTTGCGCCAGCCAGTCACGCAGCAGCGAGCCGACCAGCGCGTAGGCCAGATTGCTGAAGAAACCAAATAGCAGCAACAGCGGCAAAATTTGCGCAAACCGCAGTAGCGTGTCAGGCCGTCCTGCCAGCCAGCCCGCCACCACGGTGAGGGCCAGCATCCATGCTTTGATGTTTAGAAATTGAAGCATCATGCCCTGCCAGAATGTGATCTCCAGGCGCTTGTTATCTACCTGGGAAAGTGTTCGAGTATTGGCAAGCCGCAAGGCCAGCCACACCAGGTAGCCGCAGCCAAACCATGTGATGGCTTGCCTGAGTACCGGCACTTGCACCACCAGCGCGCCGACGCCTGCTGCGCATAGCGTAAACAGCAAACCCCAGCCGACGGGTACTGCCAAAATAAACGTCATCGCCCGCTTTAGCCCGTAGTTGGCGGCCAGCGCGGTCGAGAGTGTCGTGTTGGGGCCAGGGGTGAAGCTGGAGGCAGTGCTCAGTAGCAGGAGGGCGGTAAATTCTTGCCAATTCATGAGCTTGAGTTTATAGCCATGAAAAACACACTATGAATACACTCATGCGCGTATATTTAAAATCTGTACTGCTTGCTTTGTTAACACAGCGCACCACTCGCGGCACGGCGTGAGCGCCTCGACTGTGGCGGCGGCTTACGACAGGCTTCTGGCGCTGGTGCTGTTTGAAGCATGCGAAATCGCGGGTTACATGGAAAAAACGGTTGCAAGGCAATAAATTTCAGTCCAATTGCTCGTGAATAAATAGCGCAAAGGCCCAAATATCTGTCGGTAAACCCCAACCCGGCATGGGTGTGTTTCCGCCGGATTGGCTGGAGACAACTTTCATTGCCGCAGAGGTGCGGCGCTTCACTAATGCCAAGGCTTTGTACGGCTATTCGTCGCATTACGGCGAGCCGGCAGGCGACAGCAACCTGCGCCGCGCGCTGTCGCAAAATCCCGCCAGCATCAACGTACACGCCGCGCCCAGCCAAATTATCAGCACGGTCGGTGCCACCCACGCGCTGGACATCGTCAGCCGTACCTTGCTGCCCGGGTGACTACGTGATGGTCGAGCGACCTGGTTGGGCGATTGAGTTTGCACGGCTCAACGCGCTGGGGATGCCCATCTTGCCAGTACCGCGCTCAGCCGCCGGGCCCGATCTGGACGTGATGGCGCGGTATTGCGAAGGGCATCAACCCAAGTTGTTCGTCAGCGTCAGCCTACTGCACAACCCGACGGGTTACTGTCTATCGCCAGGCAGCGCTCACCGTGTCTTGCAACTGGCCAACAAGCGTAATTTTCATATGGTTGAAGGCGACGCCTACAGCCATTTGGCTTTGGAGCACGTCACCCGGCTATCGGCACTCGACGGGCTACAGCGCACGATTTATGTCAGCGATTTCGCCAAAATTTTGGCGCCTGGCTGGTGCGCGGGCTACCGGGCCGCCCCACCCGAGGTGTTTGAGCGTTTGCGGGACACCAAATTGCTGGCATCGCTGACCACCCCGGCGCTGTTTGAAAAGGCGTTAGCCTGGTTCAGTGACCACGGCCAGTTGCGCTGACACGCCGAGCGAATACGCGAACAGCTTGCAGTGGTCAGGGCGCGCAGCGTCAAACTGGCGCTTGCACACGGATGTACTTTTGCGGCGGAGCCGGCGTGCCTGTTTGGCTGGTAGACACTGGCATCGACACCGAGGCTCTGGCCTAACGCATGCCCGACAAGGCTTATCGCCTGGCACCCGGCTCACTGTTTCATGCCACCCGGCAGCCCTCGACCTTGATGCGCATCAACTTCGCCACCACACATGATGCGACGTTGTGGAAGGTTTTTGCACGGCTGCGTGACTTCGTTCACTAAAAAAGGCGTTTGACAAGTTTTGAGACCGGAAGAAATGTATAGAATTGTAAGCATCTAAAGAGTTTGCGCGCCAGCGCTTGTTTTCTACATTTAATCGGTACGCTTGGGTACTATTTATCCAATTTATTTGACCTGACCTTATGGTTGCGCATCCCGACGTCCTTCTACTTTGCTATCAAGCCGCTGCCAGCGCAGCGAGGCCCGCTTTGGAGCGCTGTATCGACGATGCCATTGCCGAGATGCAAACCCTTGAGACGCAAAGCCTGAAACTGGCCGAACGCGATGCGCTGACTGACGGCTGGCGCTACTTGCTGGCGCATAAAACCGCTTGGGGTGAACGCTACTCCAATGACCTGCTGGCGGAATTCACAAAACGTCTTTCAACCAAACTGGCACTCGGGTCTGGCGCAGACTTTCGGGTCATGCCCAGCGGATTTGACTCTTTTAGCCTGGTTGATGACGCTGACCTTAGGCAAGCATTAGATGCCCAGCGTTTGCTGCAGGACCTGTTGACGGCAACTGAGCAAGCACTGGCGGAGCTCAATGCGCTGGTCAGCTCAGCGCTGGGTTTTAGGCATGTCGCGCCAAAGCGCAACCTGCTACGCCCCGAAATTTTTGCCCGTACGCTACAGCAACTGATGAGCCCCAGTCTGGAAGATGCCGCAGCTGCCCTGCTGTCGATCAAACACATCGCTAAGCCGCTGGGGCGCGAACTCAATCTGATTTACAGGCAAGCCATCAAGGCGCTCACGAAGGCAAACATTCCCGCCGCAGGTTACCGGTACAAGGTTCAGTCTTCGGCACCGGTTGCGCCCAAGTCGCAGGGCTTCGGCGTGCAGCAAGATGCGTCAAAGAATGGTTTTAAAGGCGATGCGTATGCCGCCACCAGGCCTCAAGAGTTGGCAGATTTGTCGAACCAGAGCGTCAGGGTTGCGCTGCTGAATGAATTTTTATCGAACGCTGGCGCTAGCGGTCAGGCCGAGCAAGGCCTGGCCGCACCGTACTACGACAATATTGACGAAGAGTTGGCGGCTATCAAAGCGGCCTCTGGCGGTACTGGCTCTGACAGCGTCTATCCTGCCAGTGCTTATTCAGCCAGCGCCGCCATACCGGTTTCACCCCGTATGCAAGCCAGACTGGCCCGCATGCCCGTTGTCGACAGGCCGCAGCGCGCCATCGATGCATCCAGCCTTTTAAGTGAGCAGGTCTGGGGCCCGTACGGTACCTCTCGCGCGCGTACCCTGGTGCGCACGCAGCTAAAAAAAGAAGCCACCAAAGTCAGCCAGGTGCTGGGGCTCGAGGTGGTGCGCGAGCTGGTCAATAAGGTGGCGCAAGACCCGCGCCTGTTGAGCCCGGTGCGCGAGGCGATTGTGGCGCTGGAGCCGTCGCTCTTGCGGCTGGCGATGGTGGATCCCCGGTTTTTCAGCAATGAGCTTCATATAGGCCGCCAGTTGCTGGAGAGCGTTGCGCAGCGAAGCTTCAAATACAACGACGAGTTCAGCCCTGAATTCGACGATTTTTTTCAGACACTGACCAAGAACTTTAACCAGCTCAATGCCAGCACGGTGGAAGACATCCAGCCTTTTCGGGCCGCGCTGGCGGCGCTGGAGGAGAAGTGGAACGCGCAAGACCAGCAGGATTTCGACAAACGTCAGCAGGTTTTGCAAGCCCTGCGTTTTGCAGAAGAGCGGCAACACAAGGCTGACCAGATTGCATTTGATTTAAGCGTGCGCTCTGACCTGAAAAAAGTACCTGGCGTGGTGCTTGACTTTTTGTTGGGCCCCTGGGCGCTGGCCATGGCCAATGCCAAGCTGCTGGATACACGTAACCAGGTTGATCCCGAAGGCTTTGGTTCGGTCGTGCCAGATCTGGTGTGGAGCGTCAAAAGCGAGGTGACTCTCAAGCAGCCTGCCAAACTGATCGAGATGATTCCAGGCCTGCTTCAAAAATTGCACAGTGGCTTGCGTCTTTTGGGTCAGGACCCGACGGAAAACGAAGCGTTTTTTGAGTCGCTGATGAAGCTGCATCGCCCGGTGCTGGAGCTGCGCCGCCTGAAAAGCCAACGTGATGCCGAAGAGCCAAACATTGCGCCTTCAGAGCCTGAAGAAGAAACGGCCTCACCCGCTGAGCGGCTGGAAAAATTGCGCGCGCATGCTGACGTGCCGCTATGGATGCCGCAGGGCGATCTGGATGCAGCAGGCTTTGAAGACAGCCAGCTGACACAACCTGCTGAAGTGGCTGAAGTGGCTGAAGTGGCTGAACTGGATGAACTGGATGAGTTGATGGTGGCAGAAGACCCCATTGATGAGCAGGCGGGCGGCGATGCTGCTGGGCAGATAAGACCGGTTCAGCTGCCAGACGCCGTCTTGCCGTTGCCTGCAGAGCAGAACAGCGAACAGGCCAAAGAACAGGCCGCTGTTGTTTTGAGCCGCCTCAGAACTGGTGTCTGGGTTGACCTGTATTCCAAACGCCAATGGCTGCGCGCGCAATTGGTGTGGGCCAGCAGCCACGGCACGTTGTTTATGTTCATTAGCCATGGCGGTCAACCTCATTCCATGACCAAACGCAGTTGTGAAAAGCTTATCGCCCAGCGCCTGCTCAGGCCAGTGGACACCCAGGGCGTAGTGGCTCAGGCGCTCGATGCTGTGGCCGAGGCGGCGGCTCTGCAAAGCCGCCCCGCAAACGCGCAAGCCGCCAAGACCAGGGATGAGCTGAAAACATGATGAAAAGACATATTTTTAGTCCATAATCCTGTAAATAAAGGCTTGACAGCTACTAATTAAATAGCACTTTGTAACTGACCTTGCGCCTGATTGCTCACCTGTTCAATCACTGGCACATCAGCCACCAAGCCAATTGGCAGTCCAGCATGGTCTTCTTGCATCCAGCTGCCTGACGTCACCAGCAAATGGATGAAATGCAGCTTGGCAATCACCTCATGCGGCAGTACAAAGGGATAAAAATCTGGCTGCCCCATGCTGCGCGACATCTCATTGAGCAAAGTTGTCAGGCGTGTCCAGTCGTTTAAAAAGTCCAGAAAATCTTGCGCTT
>Ga0209702_10006890_pt1 | contig 14242 bp, 13 predicted proteins | sample FRY01_FD_187210 | JGI IMG/M metagenome (GOLD analysis project Ga0209702, IMG submission 187210) | Freshwater microbial communities from Lake Fryxell liftoff mats and glacier meltwater in Antarctica - FRY-01 (SPAdes) (version 2) | ecosystem: Environmental > Aquatic > Freshwater > Ice > Glacier... | reverse complement strand
TCAAAATCATCCCGTAATCCAATCGCTGAACCCATGGTCATGTCCTCCAAAACATGGAGCCATAGAATCAGACTATCCTCGCTTTGGGAATCCCATACGTGAGTCACCCTCATCGAAGGTTGGTATCAGAGCTTCAGGCCTTGGGATAATTGGCATCACATCTGGAACACCATGGTGGTGCCGACAGTGCTGATGATCACCAGCCGCTACAGCAATATCTTTGCCGCCGGGCCTGCCGCTGCGCCGCCACCAGAAGAATCAGGCCACCAGCCTTAGATGCGTTGCCCCTCGCCGGGTGGTCAGCGACACATTGGAAATTCCTTCCAGCTGCTCCAGGCGCTCCGCCAGTTCGCCATCTAGCTGGAAATCGCGGCCCAGCCGGACAATTGGCTCAGCGCCGTCACCGGCATGCAGCGTGGCCAGCACTTCGCCGCGGCCTTCTGCTCCGGGGATCAGTTCCATCTTCAGATCATGCAGCACATCGGCGCGGTGGATATCCAGCGTCAACAACATGCGCGAACCGCCCTTAACCTCGTCCAGGGGCCTGCCGCCGCGAATGGTCACCCGGGGCGGTTCATCCGGACTGGGGGAATCCAGCTCGACATTGAGCAGGATGCAGGTTCCTTCAGCCGCCCATTTCTGGAAGTTTTCGACCAGCGATTCCTCGAAACATGCGGCATCAAACTGGCCGGAAGGATCGGAGAAGCTAGCGCGGACGAAATCCTTCCCGCGCCGCGTCTTGCCGCGCTTCACGCCCTCGACCATCGCCGCCATGACGGCGGGCGCGCGGCCCCCGGGCGGCGCACCGCTTTCCATCAAGCTGGCGAAACTGCGGGCGCCATTGGCGGATGCGACAGCGCGATATTGTTCGACCGGATGGGCGGAGAAATAGAAGCCGAAATTCTCCCGTTCCTTGGCCATGCGTTCGGCACGGGACCAATCCTCGGTATCGGAAAGGCGGATCGGCTCGACCGCGTGATCCTCGCCGCCGAACAAGCCGCCTTGCCCGCTGGTGCGCTCCCGTTCCGCCGCATCAGCGACGGCCAGCAGCATTTCAGCACTGGCAAACACTTTGGCCCGGTTGGGTTCGAGCTTGTCCAACGCCCCTGCACTGGCGAGCCCTTCCAGGCCCCGGCGGTTCATTGATCCGGGCGGGACCCGTTCGAACAAATTCTGCAGGCTATCGAACCAGCCATGCGCCTCGCGCTCGGCCACAATCGCCGCCATCGCTTTCTCGCCAACGTTACGAATGCCTGCGAGCGCATAACGTACGGCATAACCCTCATCCGTCCGCTCGACGCTGAATTCCGGCTCGGAACGGTTGATGCACGGCCCGGCCAGCGCATAGCCTGCGCGGCGCATGTCATCGACAAAGATCGCCAGTTTTTCCGATTGGTGCATGTCGAAACACATCGATGCGGCGTAGAATTCATGCGGGTAATGTGTCTTCAGCCACGCCGTCTGATAGGCCAGCAGGGCATAAGCGGCAGCGTGTGATTTGTTGAAGCCATAACCAGCGAATTTGTCGATCAAATCGAACAGTTCGTTGGCTTGGCTTTTCTCGATGTCGGAATTTTCCTTGCACCCATCGACGAAGCGCTGGCGCTGCGCATCCATTTCCGCCTGGACCTTCTTGCCCATCGCGCGGCGTAGCAAATCTGCATCACCAAGGGAATATCCGGCGAGGATCTGCGCGGCCTGCATCACTTGTTCCTGATACACGAAAATGCCGTATGTTTCGGCCAGAATGCCTTCCAGCTTGGGGTGCGGATAGGCGATCTCTTCCTCGCCATTCTTGCGGCGGCCAAACAGTGGAATATTGTCCATCGGGCCAGGGCGATAGAGCGAAACGAGCGCGATAATATCGCCGAAGCTGGTCGGCTTCACCGCTGCCAGTGTGCGCCGCATCCCTTCGGATTCCAGCTGAAACACGCCGACCGTACTGCCCGACTGGAGCAGTTTATACACCGCTGCATCGTCCCACGCGAGCGTATCGAGATTGACCGTAATCCCGCGTTGTTCCAGCAGTTTTACGGCCTTTTGCAGGACCGAAAGCGTCTTCAGGCCAAGGAAATCGAACTTCACCAAACCGCTGGTTTCGACATGTTTCATGTCAAATTGCGTTACTGGCATATCGGAGCGGGGATCGCGGTACAGCGGTACCAATTGCGCCAGCGGCCGATCGCCGATCACCACGCCCGCAGCATGAGTGGAACTATTGCGCGGGAAGCCTTCCAACTGCATCGCCAGATCGACCAGCCGCTTTACCTCCGGCTCGTTATCATATTCACGCCTGAATTCCGCCGCACCATTCAGGGTGCGCGGCAGGGTCCACGGGTCGGTCGGGTGGTTGGGTACCATCTTGCACAGCCGGTCGACCTGACCATAGCTCATCTGCAAAATCCGACCGCAATCGCGCAGCACCGCGCGGGCTTTCAGCTTACCGAAAGTGATAATCTGCGCGACGTGATCCTCGCCATATTTCTGCTGCACATAGCGGATCACTTCGCCGCGCCGCGTTTCGCAGAAATCGATGTCGAAATCCGGCATGGACACACGTTCGGGATTGAGGAACCGTTCGAACAGCAGACCCAGCTTGATCGGATCGAGATCGGTGATGGTCAGCGCCCATGCCACCACAGAACCAGCGCCCGAGCCGCGCCCCGGCCCGACTGGAATATCCTGTTCCTTCGCCCATTTGATAAAATCGGCAACGATCAGGAAGTAACCCGGGAAACCCATCCCGGTTATGACATCGATTTCGAACTGCAGCCGCTCGTCATAGACCTTGCGTTCTTCGTCCGACATTTCACCGTACAGCGCCAGCCGCGCATCCAGCCCCGCCCGCGCATCGCTCGCCAGCAATTTGACCTCGCCTTCCAGATCGCCCGCCAAACTTGGCAGGATCGGGTCGCGGTTGGGCGGAGCGAAGGCACAGCGTTCAGCAATCGCCAATGTGTTCGCGGTCGCCTCCGGCAGATCGAGGAACAATTCTTCCATCATCGGCGAGGATTTTACGAACGCCTGCGGGTTGGACCGTATCCGGTCCTCCGCGTCGATATGGGTTGAATGGGCAATGCACAGCATCGCATCATGCGCGGAATGGACATGCGGATCGGCGAAATTGGCGGGGTTGGTGGCAACCAGCGGCAGATCGCGGGCATAGGCGAGGTCGATCAGCGCCGTTTCCGCCGCGTCCTGAGCAGGTACATTGGACCGGGCGAGCTCGATATATAGCCGGCCCGGGAACAGGCCCTGTAACCGGTCAAGCAATGCCTCGGCATGGTCTTGTTGACCATCAGCCAGCAGGCGCGACAGCCCGCCTTCGCCCGCGCCGGTGAGCGCGATCAGCCCGTCAGAATGCCCTTCCAGATCACGCAAACGGACATGGGGTTCAAATTCGAGCGGGCGGCCCAAATGCGCATGGCTGACCAGATTGCACAAATTGTCGTATCCGGTCTCGTCCTGCGCAAATAGCGGCAGATAATCGACCTGCTTGCCTTCTTTGTCCCGCGCAACGCCCAGCAAGGTACCGATGATCGGCTGGATACCCTCGCCCAGACAGGCCGAGGCAAATGCGACCACACCGTAGAGCCCGTTACGGTCACAAATCGCGATGGCGGGAAAGCCGCGCTCCTTCGCCAGTTTCGCAATAGCCTTCGGGTCCACCGCTCCTTCAAGCAGTGAATAGGACGACATAACTCGCAGAGGAACAAATGGGGCGAAAGACATTCAGGCAATATGCGGACAATTGGCTAACCTTCCAAGGTGTCTTGGAAAGCTATCCCCTAACTCATCCGCATGAATTCTACTATTACTCGCCAGCCTCTGCCTTGGCCGCAGCGATTTTCTTGCGTGTGTCGCGGATGCTGGACCATGCGCCGTAAACAATCAGCACAGCGAGGAAAATCCACACCCACACCGGAATATTCTGCCCGGCAATCGCCAGATAGATATAGGCCGATACGAAGCACAGGCCCGCGCTCATCGTCGGCAGCAGGGTAGATTTTCCAGCCTTGGCATTGCGCACCAGCCAACCGATGGACAGGATGAAGAACGGGATTGCGCCAACATAAATCGCGCCAAAAATATACGGGTTCACCCCATATTCCGCGCCGAGCGACAAAAACCACTGGTTGATCGTATCAAGCATAATGAGCCTTTCGCATGCCCCCTAGTTAGGTTGGGCGCGCAGATTGGTTACAGCAGTTTCTCGATATCCCTGGCAATGGCTTCGGGCCGGTCCGCCGAGGCGTAGCGGCGCACGACATTTCCTTCGCGGTCGATCAGAAATTTGGTAAAATTCCATTTGATCGCCTTGCTGCCCAATATGCCGGGCGCTTCCGCCTTCATCCAGTCGAACAGCGGGCTGGCATCGGCGCCGTTCACGTCCACTTTCTTCATCAGCAGAAAAGTGACACCGAAATTGACCTTGCAGAATTGGTCGATTTCATCTGCATTACCGGGTTCCTGACCGCCAAACTGATTGCAGGGGAAGCCAAGCACTTCGAAACCCTGGTCAGCGTATTTCTGATAGATCTTCTCCAGCCCGTCATATTGCGGGGTGAAGCCGCATTTGCTGGCGGTGTTGACCACCAACAGCACTTTGCCCTTTTTGTCGGCGAGATCGATCTCGCCGCCATTTGGCAACTTGGCTTTGAAGTCAGCGATAGTTGTCATGGGGTATTCTCCGGTCGAGGGCGATAGATGAAGTCGAAACTGTCTGACCAGCTAAGCCCATGGTCAAGCGATAGTTCACCATGCTGTCGAACGCTTCTTGTTTCGGGACTACCGTCATTCGGCGTGTAGGTCATTCGGATTAGTCCGTCCTCACCCTGTGGACCCACACCAGCCCAATAGCCAGTCAGTACCATCTTGCCGTCGACCGGCCCTCCACTGAATTCGACATGGCCGGGTGAGCTGCCAATCCACATTTGGTGCCACCGTCCGGTAGCGGGATCGAGGCTGTTGAGGCTTCCGCCTGAGGCACCGCTCAGCGGATTCCAGTTTTCACGGATCGCGCATCTGGCGTAGAGCCGCTCAATTGTACTGCGGGCGACCTGCGTGTCCGATCCATTGGGAAAGACGTCCCATTCGCCGATCCAGAAATCGAACGCGGCATGGGCCGACGTGTCACATACCGTCTGCACAGGCGGCGGCGGCGTTTCTGCTTCGGCAACCGGAATCCACGCGGCCTGAAGCAGCGCGAGCGTAGCAAATATGGTAATCATCAGCGCATTCCCCTTCTGAGGTGCGCCGCATTATGCGCGGTAAGGCCGATTCATTCCAGCCTGCCTTCGTGCAGGCGGAAAGTCCGGTCCATTTTAGCGGCCAGACGCTCGTTATGGGTTGCGACAATCGCTGCGCTGCCTTCGCCGCGGACCAGTTCGAGGAATTGTTCCAGCACCCGGTCGGCGGTTTTCTCGTCAAGATTGCCGGTGGGTTCATCCGCCAGGACCAGATTGGGCCGGTTCGCCAATGCGCGGGCAACCGCGACGCGTTGTTGCTCGCCGCCCGAAAGCTGGCTGGGACGGTGATCCTTGCGCGCGCCGAGACCCAGCGCATCGAGCAACGCCGCCGCCCGCTCATCCGCTTCTTCGCGGGTTTTGCCGGAAACCATTTGCGGCAGCACGACATTCTCCTGCGCGTTGAAATCCGGCAGCAAATGGTGAAACTGATAGACGAAGCCCATGTGGTCACGCCGCAGGGTTGTTCGCCCGTTGGAAGACAATGTGGTCGCGTCGATCCCGTCGATCTCGATCCTGCCACCAAACCCGCCTTCCAGCAGGCCGACTGCCTGCAGCATAGTGGATTTTCCGGAACCGGAAGGGCCGACCAGCGCGACAATCTCGCCCGGCCCGATCTCCAGATCGATCCCGCGCAGCACGTCAATCCGCACTCCGCCCTGTTCAAAGGACCGCGTTAGCCCGGTGAGTTTGACGACAGGTTTCATGGACGGGTTACTCATAACGAAGGACCTGAACCGGATCAGTGCTCGCCGCCTTCAGCGCTGGATAGAGCGTGGCGAGGAAGCTGAGGACCAGCGCCATGATGACAATGATCAGCACTTCAAACGGATCGGTTCGCGATGGCAATTCAGACAGGAACCGGATTGACGGATCCCATAGCTCAATCCCGGTCACAAATTGGATACCGTGGACGATCGATTGGCGGAAAAACAGGAAAGTAAAGCCAAGCGCCAACCCTGCCACAGTTCCCAGCGCCCCGACGACAAATCCTGTGGTCACGAATATCTTCATCAAACTTCGCCGGGTCGCACCCATCGTGCGCAGGATCGCAATGTCCCGCGTTTTCGCGCGCACCAGCATGATGAGCGAACTAAGGATGTTGAACACTGCCACCAGCACGATAATCGACAACACGACAAACATCGCGACCCGCTCGACCGCCAGCGCTTCGAACAAGGACGCATTGATCATCTTCCAGTCAGAAATCGCGACCTGACCTTCCAGCTTTGATTTTATCGGCGCAAGAATTTCATCGACATTGTCCGGGTCGTTGGTTGTAACTTCGATCATTTCGATCGTGTCACCGGTCAGCATCAGGGTTTGTGCGTCTTTGAGCGGCATGATGACGAAGGTTTCGTCATAATCAAACACGCCGACTTCGAATATGGCGGACACTTCATACAGCACCTGGCGCGGCACAGTGCCAAACGGTGTCGGGCGGCCCTGCACATTGAAGATGGTGATGGAACTCCCAACCCGCGCGCCGATATTTTCTGCGAGCCGCGCCCCGATGGCAACCTTGCCGCTTTCCGGAGTGATTGCTGACAGATTACCAACCAATACTTTGGACGCCAATTTGCCGATATCGCGTTGTGTGTTGCCGCGCACCTGCACCCCGGCGCTGCGTCCATTAAAGGTGAGGAAAGTCGGTGCTGCTATCAACGGTGATGCGCTGACTACGCCAGGTGTTTCGCGCACGTCCCGCAGCACGTCTTCCCAATTATCGATCGGCTCGCCATATCCCTGGACAATCGCATGGCCGTTCAGCCCGACAATTTTGTCGAACAATTCCGCGCGAAAACCGTTCATCACGCTCATCACGATAATCAGCGCGGCCACGCCCAGCATAACTGCGGCCAGACTGATCCCGGCCACCAGCGCAATAAAAGTCTCTCCGCGGCCCGGCATCATATACCGTTTGGCGATGGTCCATTCGAAAGGGGTCAGGATCAAGGGCGCCTACTTCACTGAATTACTGGGCTGAAAGCCGGGAGAGGTGGTTAATCTGTCCCGCGTTTAGGCAGGCTTTCCTGTCCCTGCAATGAAATCCCTATCCCACGCCGTTAATCATTAGGCGGAAATCCGCCCACTGCGGGTTGTAATATGTTTGCAATATGGCCATTGACGCGTCGTAATCTCGGCACATTCACGGGCGACCCGTAAAATGAACTTTACCGACCCGTTTCATGATGAATATGGCGACAAGCTCCGCGAAGAATGCGGGGTATTTGGCGTTATCAACGCGGCAGACGCGACCGCGATCACTGCTTTGGGTCTCCATGCCTTGCAGCACCGCGGCCAAGAAGCCGCCGGCATTACCAGTTATGACGGGACTGAATTTTTCACCCGCCGGGGCACTGGCCATGTGGCGGAAAACTTCTCCTCCAGCGAAGCGGTTGCCGATTTACCGGGGTTTATGGCGGCCGGCCACGTGCGGTATTCCACCACCGGCGGATCAGGCCTGCGCAATGTCCAGCCGCTCTATGCCGATCTGGCTTCTGGCGGATTTGCCGTGGCGCACAACGGCAATATCTCCAATGCAGAGACACTGCGCGCCGAACTAGTCAGCCGGGGCGCGATTTTCCAATCCACGTCGGACACCGAAGTAATCATCCATCTGGTTGCCACCAGCCGTTATCCGCAAAGCATCGACCGGTTGGTAGACGCGCTGCGCATGGTCGAGGGTGCATATTCGCTGATCGTAATGACTCCCGAAGGGATGATCGCCTGCCGCGATCCGCTGGGCATTCGCCCGCTGGTAATGGGCAAATTGGGTGACAGCATCATTTTCGCCAGCGAAACCGTCGCGTTCGACACTATCGGTGCGCAATTCATCCGCGAAGTCGAAGCGGGCGAGTTGATCCGGGTCGATTTCGACGGCAAAATCCAGTCACTCCACCCATTCGGCAAACATTCGCCCCGCCCGTGTATTTTCGAACATGTCTATTTCAGCCGCCCCGATTCGATATTTGGCGGCCAGTCCGTCTATTCGGTGCGTAAGGCAATTGGCGCGCAATTGGCCATTGAAAGCCCCGCTGATGTGGATCTGGTCATCCCGGTACCCGATAGCGGAGTGCCTGCAGCCATCGGCTATGCCCAGCAATCGGGCGTACCGTTCGAACTCGGCATCATCCGTTCGCACTATGTCGGGCGGACATTCATCCAACCATCCGATGGCGCGCGCAATTCCAGTGTAAAGCGCAAGCACAACGCCAACCGAGCGCTGGTTGAAGGCAAGCGGATCGTGCTGATTGACGATTCCATCGTGCGCGGCACCACCAGTTTGAAAATCGTGGAGATGATGCGCGAAGCTGGCGCAAAAGAAGTACATTTCCGCGTCGCCAGCCCGCCAACCGCCCATAGTTGTTTCTACGGGGTTGATACGCCAGAACGTTCCAAATTGCTGGCCGCCCGGATGGATATCGAACCAATGCGCGAATTCATCAAGGCGGACAGCCTCGCATTTGTTTCCATTGATGGCCTGTACCGCGCTGTGGGCGTCGCCAAGCGCGATCCTGACTGCCCGCAATTCTGCGATGCCTGTTTCTCCGGTGAATATCCGACTTCGCTGACCGATCTGGCCCGGCGGGACACCAAGGATGCCCAACTTTCCTTCGACAAGGTCGCCTAATGCCCACAACATCACCTGACACAAAGCCATTCGAGGGCCGCGTTGCGCTCGTCACCGGATCAAGCCGGGGGATCGGCGCCGCCTGCGCGCTCGAACTGGCCAAGGCTGGCGCGCATGTTGTGCTGACGGGCCGCGACGTGCGCGAATTAGAAGCTGTCGAGGACGCAATCCATGCCGAGGGAGGCCAGTCGACCATTGCCCCGCTCGACCTGACCGAAGGCGATTCAATTGCCCGTCTGGCTGCCGCGATTGGGGGTCGGTGGGACAAGTTGGATATTCTTGTTATTTCAGCGGCTTATTTGCCAACCTTAACACCGGTTGCGCAAATTGAGCCAAAGCAGTTCAATCAGGCGATCACCACCAATATTCTTGCCACGCAAATCCTGCTCGCTGCATTCGATCCCCTACTGAAACGCAGCGGACAAGGCCGGATCATCGGAATGACCAGCAGTGTCGGTTCGCAGCCCCGTGCCTATTGGGCCGCCTATGGCGCCACCAAGGCCGCCTTCGAATCCATGCTTGATAGCTATGCCCAGGAAGTTGAGAAAATTGGCGGGGTTAAGATCGCGATTGTTGACCCCGGCGCCACCCGCACGACCATGCGGGCAAAGGCCTATCCCGGCGAAGATCCATCGACCGTGAAACCGGCAAATATTGTCGGCGAACAAGTGGTAGAATTGCTGATGAAGGACTTTCCGACCGGCCACCGGATGCGGGTGGTAAAAACTTCTTAAGCAATTCTGGTAACAGATTTGCAAGCAGAACCGGTCACCACGTGCGAAGGCTGTTGGGAAATACTCCCTCAACGCCCGCTAGCCGCACCTGGTCTGATTAGGGAACTGGATCGATGATTGTCGAAAAACCCGTAAGATACGAAATCGCTGCGCAGGAAGATCGCAGCGGTCCGCGAACGAAGTTGATGATCCCTTGTCAGCTCCGGGCGTCAGGCGGCCGTGCGTTCCAGTCAGTGGTCAATGACTTGTCTATCTCCGGTTTTTCAGCTGGCGCCATCAACCGGATGCATGCCGGGCAGATGTGCTGGATCACGCTGCCTGGCCTCGAATCGCTTCAGGCCGAAGTAATCTGGTGGGATAACAGTCAGGTCGGCTGCGCATTCTCCGAATTGCTCAGCCCTATAGTCCACGATAACATCGTGTCGCGTTATCTGGGCAGCACAATCCATCGCAGCGCCTGTTAAGTCCTAAACAGGAAACTAATCGGCGGCAGCGATCTCTGCGATTACTGCCTGCCATTTGCCGCGATAATCACTGGTGGTGGCGGTTGGCCAATTGGATACGACAGCCACCACCAGATCATGTTCCGGCACGATAGTAATTGCCTGGCCGAAAATGCCCTGCGCCCCGTAATTGCCGCCCGGATAGGTCCACCATTGGTAACCATAGCCAAGACCGGGATATTGATCGCCAAATTTGACCTGCATAGCGGTCGCTTCGGCAAACCAGCCATCGGGCACTACATCCCCGCCTCCATCCAGAACGAACTGGCCCATACGCGCATAATCGGCGAGACGAAGCGACAGGCAGCATCCGCCAATATTGCGGCCTGAAGGCTCAATCATCCAGAACATCGGCGCTTCAAAGCCAGCGGGATCGACAATCTTCGCCTTGGCATAGGCCGCCAGGCTGCTGCCGGTCGCGCGTTCGACCAGCACACCCAGCAAGTTGGTTTCGCCGAACTTCTCGCCCGCCGGTGCCTCGCGCGGAAGCACCTTCAGTTGGTTCACGATGGCGTCTTCGCCCGGACCCGCCGTAATGTTGGCCATCTGCGCCACATCGCTGTCTCGATCGGTATAATCCTCGTTCCAGCGAATGCCGGAGGTCATGGTGGCCAGCTGCTTGACCGTGACATCCTCATACGCCGTCCCCTTCATTTCAGGGATATACTTCGCCACACTGTCGTCCAGGCTGGTCACGTAACCATCGCGGATCGCCGCCCCGAGCAGGGTCGAGGTGAAACTTTTCGCGACTGAAAAACTGGTCCAGCGCTGGCTGGCATCAAAGCCGAGGCTGTAGCCCTCGTAACGAAGTTTGCCGTCCTCGATCACCATGACCCCAGCAGCGTTGGTTTCCAGCACCAACGCAGCAATCCTGCTTCGCAATGCCGGGGCAAGCTGGCTTCCGGCAGGAAATTCGCGAACCTTCTGCGCGGCCGGCACTTCATAGCCGGCAAACCAGCTTTCCATGCGGCGGAAACGGGCGCTGCGCTGGGCATCATCCCAGAACAAAACATTCTGGTCTTCCAGCGTTCGTGCAACTGGCGGCATGGTCAAAGTGGCGAGGGTTGGCCCTTCGGTGACGGTGGTGACGGGCGAGTTCGATATTGGCGCAGGACCATCGGTTGAATAGGTGGAGGCACAGCCAGCCAGCAAAGCGCAGGTAAATACTGCGGAAATAGCTTTCATCATGATCGGAAGCCCTCTGAAATGTTGTGTTCTGTTATTCTTGTTTCTGTTCTTTAATCAACGTTACTTGATGAACATTGATCCCGCCACCGCGGAAACCGCCTTCGCAATACATCAGATAAAATCGCCACAACCGGGCAAAGCGGGCATCGAAGCCATCGGGCAAGCGGCCTTCGTCAACCGCGGCATCAAATCTCTCCCGCCAAATCTTCAGCGTGCGCGCGTAATCAAGGCCGAAATCCTGCTGACCTTCCCAGCTTAGCCCGCGTTCCGCCGCAAGAGCCCGAAATTCGCTAGTGCGGATGAGCAGCCCGCCGGGGAAAATATACGCCTGAATGAAGTCCGCACTGGCAGCATAGGAATCGAACAAATCATCATCGATCGAGATATATTGGATTGCCGCGCGCCCGCCGGGCTTCAGGCAATTGGCGATGCAATCGAAATAGGACGGCCAATATTCGCGGCCCACTGCCTCGACCATTTCGACGCTGACGATGGCCTCGAACTTCTCTGCCACATCGCGGTAATCCTGTTTGCGAAAATCTATCGATGGATGCTGCCGTTCCCGAGCCCACGCCAATTGTTCGTCCGACAGGCTGATCGCGGTTACTTTGGCGCCGCGCTGGGCCAGATAGTCCGCCAATGATCCCCAGCCGCAGCCAATTTCCAGCACCGTTTCTGAGTTACCCAACCGCTCGCCCAGCCGAGCCCATTTCCTTCGCTGCGCCGCTTCCAGATCGTCGCCAGCCTCAAACATGGCGCTGGAATAACTCATCGTCGGGTCGAGCCACTGATCGTAAAAATCATTGCCCAGATCGTAATGCGCGTGAATGTTACGCTTCGACCCGGAAGGGGTGTTGCGGTTGAGCCAATGTGCGAATTTTCCGGCCCAGCGAAACGGTCCCTTGGCCCGCGCAGCATCGCCCAAAGTCGCTGCATTATCGTTGAATTGCGCGAATATAACCACCGGATCGGGGCTGTCCCATTCGCCCGCTTCCCATGCCTGATACCAACCGATGGAACCGTTGGTTGCCAATCGCATCAGCGCGCGCCAGTCGGCCAGTTGTACCGTGGTTTCAAGGCCCGGATTACTTCCGCCCAGTCGCCGCGTCGTGCCATCGGGCAAATGGATCAGCATGACCCCCTTCTCGAGCCCGCTATCAATCTGGTCCAGCACCTTGTGCCAGCCCGGCGCAACGAGCCGCGCAATCAACCCCGGTTCGCGTTCGAACCGTGCGCCGCCGGCCAGCAATGCCCGGCCTCTGCCATAACCCTCAGATCCCATAAGCAGTCCTATGACGCCACAAAGCAGCGCGGGCAAGATCAGCTAGATTTCATTGCCCGATAAGCCGCAAGCGCCCGTTCCCGCGCCGCTTTGTGGCCGATAATTTTCGCCGGATAATCAGCCGGACGACAGCCATGCTCCTCCGGATCATGGATATAGGGTTGATCCAGATCGGCCAATTCGGGAACATACGTACGGATATAACCGGCCGCGTCGAATTTTTCCGACTGGCTGAGCGGTGCCATAATCCGCACGAACATATTGGAATCGACACCGGTGCCGGCGCTCCATTGCCAATTGACGCCGTTGCTGCCGTAATCAGCATCAACCAGCGCATCCCAGAACCATCGTTCGCCTTCGCGCCAGTCGATCAGGAGATGCTTGATCAGGAAACTGGCGGTAATCATCCGCACGCGGTTGTGCATCCAACCGGTCTGCCACAATTGCCGCATCCCGGCATCGACGATCGGGTAGCCGGTGCGCCCATGCTGCCAAGCCTTCAGATCCGCCGCAGCATCTTCGTCCGTATCCGGATCACGCCACAATTCCGGGCCGTAGCCTTCGCGATAAGGCTTCACCGGATAGTCCGGCGTTTCGCAGATCACATTCGCTGCATAATCGCGCCAGATCAGTTCTTTGCCGTAAACATACCAACCCTTGCCGCGGCGACCTTTCAAAGCATGCCATATTTGCACCGGAGAAATTTCGCCAAAATGCAGATGCGGGGACAGGCGGGATGAGCCATCCTTCGACGGCAGATTGCGCGCATCGTCATAATCCGCGACGTAATCCTCCCATTCCTCGAGCCGGTCATGCGCGGCAGCCTCGCCCACCTGCCAGAAATCGCGCATGCCCCCTGCCCAATCTGGCCGGGTTGGCAGTAGATTCCAATCCGCCAACTCGTCACTGTCCGGCCAGCTATCAGGGTGAGAAATCACCTCCGGCACGGGGAACACATCGCGCGGCGGCATATGTTCCAGCGTTGCTTTTGAAAACGGGGTGTAGATCTTATACGGGGTGCCCGATCCCGTGGTCACCGCGCCAGCAGGCAACAGATAATTGCCGTCATGCAGCGTCAGATTGACCTGCTTGGCCAGCGCGCCCTGCGCCTTCCTCCACCACGGTTCGTAGTGGCGGATGGCGTGTACCGGCGCGCCACCCAATTCCTTGGAGATCGCCGTCAAATGTTCGGCCGCATCGCCGCGCCGCAGGATAATTCGCGAATGACGCCCTGCCAGATCGCGCCCAAGCGATTCGAGCGAATGATGCAGCCACCAACGCGAAGCCCCGCCATAGGCATGATGCCCCGCCGCATCATCATCCAGCACATAGACCGGCACCACCGGCCCTGCCTGCGCGGCAGCAAGGAAAGCGGGCTGATCCGCCAGACGCAAGTCGCGCCGCAGCCAGACAATTTGTGGCTCAACTTTTTCGGAATGCGTCATTGATACCCCTTTGCCGAGGAACGGATGGTCATGCTAGTGGATTGATTCCAACGTTTGGAACCCCCGGTTTCGAGCTGCGATGATTTCATCAGGATCGGCTTTCCAGACGAAAGGCTTTGGGTCGTTGGCGTTGTACTCGCGGATGAAGCGATTGATCGCGGCCTGAAGATCGACAAGCGAATGGAAGACGCCATTCTTGAGCCGCCGCCG
>Ga0209702_10006887_pt1 | contig 14247 bp, 15 predicted proteins | sample FRY01_FD_187210 | JGI IMG/M metagenome (GOLD analysis project Ga0209702, IMG submission 187210) | Freshwater microbial communities from Lake Fryxell liftoff mats and glacier meltwater in Antarctica - FRY-01 (SPAdes) (version 2) | ecosystem: Environmental > Aquatic > Freshwater > Ice > Glacier... | reverse complement strand
AGCATTTTCCCAACGGTCGGCGTGTCGCCGACGAATGGCGGCTCGCCAATATCCGCGGCGATGCCCCGCGGAAGTCTGGATCCTGCGTCTTCACGCTGAAGGGTGAGCATGCCGGCGACTGGCACGACTTCGATGGCGGGCAGGGCGGCGGGCCGCTGAGTGCCCTGGAGGAGGCGGAGGGCCTCACCAATCGCGACCTCTTTGCCTACGCCGCCGAACTGGTCGGCTGGTCGGCCGGCGCGCCCGCGCGAAGGGAACCTGCCACCGCCGCGGCGAAGCCGGAGCGCGACCCGTCGCGCGAGATCGCCTTCATTCTCGATCATGCCCGACCCATCGACGATACAGCGGCGACAGCCTATCTCGAAGGGCGCGGGCTCGTGTTCGCCGGTGCGGTCGATCTGTTGGCGCACGCCGATCTGACGCATTGGGAGACGAAGTCGGGCTACCCCGCGATGATCGGCGTAGTCCGCAATCTCGCCGGCGAGGCGGTCGCGCTCCACCGTACCTACCTGCAGGTCGATGTACAGGATCCCGGCAAGGTAACGAAGGCGCCCGTTGCCAAGCCACGCATGATGCTGGGCAAGGTAGCGGGCGGTGCGGTGCGGCTGGCCCCGATCAATCCCGGCGCCGCCCTTGGTCTGTGCGAAGGCATTGAAACCGGCCTTGCCGCGATGACGGCCTGTCCTGGCTTGCCGGTCTGGGCGACCTTGTCGGCCACCAACCTCGAACAGGTGAAGCTGCCCCCAGAAGCCCACCGCATCGTCATCCTGGCCGACCACGATGCATCCGGTGCCGGCACTCGGGCGGCCGAGACCGCAGCGCGGCGGTTACGGGGCGAGGGGCGACAGGTAGCGATCGCGATCCCACCAGGGGAAGGTTGCGACTTCAACGACGTGCTGTTGTGCGAGGGGCCCGAGGCCGTCGCAGCCATCATCGAAGCGGCTTTCACCACGAAGGCGGGAGAAGAGGCGGGGCACGCACCCGACGCCACCGGCCGCCACCTCCCGATCGGCTTTGTGGAGCCCTCCGGGCCGCTGCCGACGCTGCGCGCCGATGATGGCGACCTGGCTCGCGCGGTCGATCGTGCCTGGAGCGTGCTGCTGGCGTCCAATCGCACGCCGTGGCTGTTCCGCGCCGGCGGCCTGCCGAGCTGGGTCGTGCCCGACGACGAGGGCCGCCCCATGGTGGCGCCGATCACTGACGAGCGCCTGCGTCATGTGCTGGCCAGGCTCGCCAACTGGCGGCGTATGGACAGCCGGGGCGACATCGTTCCGGCGCATCCGCCGACGTCGCAGATCAAGTCGCTGATGGCGACGCCCGATCCCGCCCTGCCGGTCCTGGCAGGCATCGTTACCACGCCGGTGTTCGGACGGGCCGGGGTGCTGCTGACCGAGCCGGGCTATCATGCCGATGCGCGACTGCTGTACCAGCCGGTGCCCGGGTTCCAGCTGCCCACCATTCCGGAGCAGCCGACGGCCGACGACATCGCAGCCGCACGCCAGCTGATCCTGGACGACCTGCTGGGCGAGTTCCCGTTCACTTCGCTGGCCGAACGCGCCCACGCCGTGTCGCTCCTGCTGCTGGGCTTTCTGCGCGCCATGATCGAGGGGCCGACGCCGCTGCACCTGATCGAGAAGCCCACGGCGGGCACCGGCGCCACGCTCATGGTCGATGCCATGGCGACCATTCTCACCGGCTCGGGCGCGGGGGTGATGACCGAGGGCACCGATGAGGAGGAATGGCGCAAGCGCATCACGGCGAAGCTCCGCCAGATCCCAGTGCTGGTGCTGATCGATAATTTGAAGCGCCACCTCGACGCCTCGGCCCTGGCCGCCGCGCTGACGGCGCCGTTCTGGGAGGACCGCATCCTCGGCGTTTCGGAGATCACACGCCTGCAGATCCGATGCCTCTGGGTCGCCACCGGCAACAATCCGACCTTCTCCAACGAGATGGCGCGCCGGCTGGTCCGCATCAGGCTCGATGCGCATGTCGAGCGGCCCTGGCAGCGCAGCGGGTTCCGCCATCCCGATCTGATGGTCTGGGTTGTCGCGAATCGCGCTCGCCTCGTCGCGGCCTGCCTCACCCTCGGTCGTGCCTGGATCGCCGCCGGCCGGCCTCGCGCAACCCGCACCATCGGCAGTTACGAGTCCTGGGCTCAGACCATGGGCGGCGTACTCGAGGTCGCCGGCATCGAGGGGTTCCTGGGCAACATCGAGGAGATGATGGCAGCGTCGGACAGCGAGGGTGGCGCCTGGCGCAGCTTCGTTTCGGCCTGGTGGGATCGGTTCGGGACGGCCGACGTTGGGACGGGCGACCTCCATACCCTCGCGAGCGAGTGCGAGCCGCCGCTGCCGCTGGGAACTGGCAACGAAAAGTCGCAACGCACCCGGCTGGGCATGGCGCTCGCAAAGATGCGAGACCGGGTGTTCGACATCGACGGAATCAAGGTGCGCCTTCAGCTGCTCGGCGTCTCGCATCAGGCCAAGCGGTGGAGGCTCCGCCTCGAAGACAATAAAGGGCCCTCGCCGGAGCTGTCGGGCCGTTCCGCCGGGGAACCTTTGGCCTCGGAGGGGAACCTTTGGAACCAAGGTTCCCCGACCTATCCCATTGAAAACAAAGGCTCCGGGGAACCTGGGGAACCTGGGGAACCTTTTTTAACCCTTACACATGCGCGCACGCGCGTGTATGCGAGAGAGGATAGGGAAAAAGGTTCCCCAGGTTCCCCAGGTTCCCCCGGCCCTGAAATATCAAAGGGTTACGTCGGGGAACCTTGCGGGGAACCTCGGTCGCAACGTTCCCCGATCCCAAATCCGCCCGATTGGCTGAAGGAGGTGCTGTGATGCGCCGCCCTCAAGCCACAGGGCCGCCCGATTGCACCCAAATCCCCCAAGCCGGACGACGACGGAGAGCTCCGCCAAGAACCGCTCCGTCGCCGCCCTGACCACGACCACCCCCTCGACGGAGATCATCATGGCTGAGACGATTCAGACGACGGCCGCCGACAATGCAATGCCGCTGTCGGCCGCACTGCGCCCCGGCGGCGCCCTCCTGGCGCTGGACCTCGGCACCACGACCGGCTTCGGGCTCCGCGGAGGCGACGGCGCCATCACCAGCGGCACGGCGGAGTTCCGGCTCGACCGCTGGCAGAGCGGCGGCATGCGCTTCCTGCGCTTCAAGAACTGGCTGACCGAGATCAAGCACCAAGCCGGCGGCATCGATCTCGTAGTCTACGAACAGGTTCGCCGGCACGCCGGTGTCGATGCTTCGCATGCCTACGGGGGCTGGCTCGCAATCCTGACAGCGTGGTGCGATCACCATGGCATCGCCTACCAGGGCGTGCCGGTCGGGACGATAAAGCGGTTCATCACCGGCCGCGGCAACGCCGACAAGGGAGCCGTCATCGCCGCAATCCGTGCTCGCGGCTACAGCCCGGCCGACGACAACGAGGCCGACGCCATCGCCATCCTGCTGTGGGCCACCGAGACGCAGGGAGGGTTGCGATGAGCACCGACGGCATCCTGAATCACGCTGCCAGTGTCCTGGCGGATCGCAGCAACACCTACGGCGATCCGCGCCAGAGCATGGCCGCGATCGCGGCGCGCTGGTCGATCACGCTGGGGCAACCCATCACGCCGGCCCAGGTCGTGCTGTGCATGATGGACCTCAAGCTGGCACGGCTTCGCCGCGACCCCGCCCATCGCGACAGCATGATCGACCTTATCGGCTACGCCGCCCTGCTGAACGAGGTGACGCGATGATCGCCGCCAATCACTTCGGGCGGTCTTTGCCGAACAGTGAGGTTCCAGCGAGACCGCGCTGCCCGACACGGGGCCGCAACGGCTTCTGGAATAGTCGGGTCAGGTGCGTCTTTGGGCTGACCTGCTCGGCGCCGGGTATGACCAGCTGGTTCCCGTCCTTCGCATATCTGGCTTTGGGAGCAGCGCGCGGCTTTTCCGTTCCTGGAATCACCAACTGCTGCCCAGCAGCCGTGCGCTCGACGTTGAAATGTTGTCCGGCCATCCCGCATCTCCCCACACGCCATTCCCGCCCTGAAGCGAACCACGCCGGAGGCGTCACGACAATCTGGGAAACCCGCCAATGAAGTGGGCACCCAAGGGATTCGGTGGAGAACGCAGGCCGCCCGAGGACATCAAGCGCCAGGGCTGGCAGGCCCAGCGCGTGCTGGTGATCGAGGCCGACGACGAGCGGCTGACATGGCCGGAGCGCGAGCTGGTCCGGCAACTCGGCGAGAAGCTCTATGGCGACAAGCAAAAGCGGCAGGAGGCGGGCCATGAGTGACTGGACATCCGAAATGGTCGAGGAGCGGCTGGTCGAAGCCGCCACCGTGCTCCGGCGCCTGCCGCGAGAGCGGGGGCAGGGCTACTTCAGCACGTGGCCCCAGATGTTCGTCGAGTTCAGTGACCTCGTGGGCCAGACGCCGGAGCCCATGCGGTTGCCGCCACCGTCCGCGGCTGCGATCGACCGGATGGAGGCTACGCTCGGCTGGATGCCCTGGCTCGAGCCGATCGATGCCAGGATCGTCTGGATGCGGGCGAGCGGTACGCGGTGGAAGGAGATCTGCTGGGCGGTCGGGTTGGCGCGTGCGGCGGCGCACGAGCACTGGCTCTATGCGCTCTGCGTCATTGCGTGGCGGCTGAATGGCCGTGCCGGGTTGGGGCGCATGGGACGGCGCGCAGCGATTGCGCGTGTCCGGGGCGAGCGCGGTCAGGCAGCCACGTGGTAGCGTGAGTGGCCAGAACGGCTGAAAGGGGACGCTTGAATGAGCGATCAGCCACCATCCCAGGATGACGGCACAGGAGCGCCGCGGATCCTGCTGCCGAAGAACATCGCCCAGACGCTCAGGTACCTCGACGATTGTGACCTCGGCGCGTTGCGCGGCGCTGTTGAACAGGAATGGCAGCGCCGACGCTTGGGGAAAGGCGAGGTGCCGGCCGAAGGGCCGATGGCAGCACCTCCGGTGAGCCCTGGTCGTGCCAAGGCTGAGGCGAAGCAGGCCAGTTCAGCGTTGCCGCTGGGCAAGGCTAGCCTGATCAGGGCGTCCGCGCAGTCCGGCATGAAGCCGAAAGCCATAGCACGCACGCTGCGGGTGTCGCTTTCCCAAGTGAACGAGGTGCTTGCCTCCAAGACGGCAGGAAGGCGGTAGGGCGGTGCGTGGGCGTAGAACATCTCTGCCTACACGGCAGTCAGTATCTGCCACCACCAGCGCGGCGAGAGGCTCGACAGTCTCGTGGACCGGGCGCGCACAGTTACGGAGGGGCGCTAAAGTCTACGCTCCATATAGAGCCAGTGAGGCTGTAGTCGCTCGGGCGGCTCTGCTCCCGGATAGGGATCGCGCTCGATAAAGCCTGCCGCTTTATAGATGCGCTGGGCCGATGTCATGAACACGCCTGTATCAAGACGGATTACGCCATAGCCCAGCCGCTTAGCTTCGCCGATGAGTGCGTTCACCATCTGAGTTCCCGCTCCCTGTCCGCGGCATTGTGCCCGGGTGAAGATGCGAACAATTTCCGCTGCATCATCGGGTAATCTGCGTAAGCCGCCCATGGCTATGGCAAAACCATCTGCGGCGCGGAAAAAGTAGAGCCCACCATCTGCAGTTCCCAGATCAGCGCCGGTGCCGACCGTGTATTGCACATAGGATTCGATGTCCATGCCGACCATGTCCGGAATAGACAGGCCGGAGACGGCTACGATTTCGGGGTTCATCCAAGTAAAATATTCCCGGCTCAGATCGAGAAAAATCTGACGGTCTTCAATATTTTCCAGATTGGCACGGGTGAGGATCAACGCCACTAGCTATCCTTTTATGCTTTCAAAGAGCATCAAGTGTACTTGGTACGGGGCCGGACTGTAGGGTTTAAATGAAATGACAAGGCTCGCTGTTAGGGACCTCTTGGTTCAGGTCGTCACAGGGCCATGAAGCCGCCGTCGGTGTTTAGCAAGGGCCGACTAAGAACGTTTGATCTGGCCGGAGCGAGAATTGACCCACCAGCTCGGCGAGAAACTCTACCGATTCAAGCGGTATCGCCTGCGAAGATTGAGCCGGCCGATGTGCCGACGGGCAAGGCAAATCTCATCAGGGCATAGTATCAAGCAGCCATGAAGCCCGTGGCCATTGCCCGCACGCTTCGGATCTCCCGGAGTGTGGTGGATCGGGTTCTGGGTTCTTCGGGGAAGCTAAAGACATAAGCGGCACTGCAGTAATGATCGCATGAAGCACATCTGCCGGTGGTGCCCTGCAAACTTCACTTGCAGACACTTTTCGCTCAGACAAGTTCGGCGTCCTAGGCTAGATTTCTTGCTATGTTCGCGACAGGCGCGCGTGGCGGGCATCATCCACAACACGAACGACAAACCGGCGACCACGTCGTGACGCAGCCGCCGGTTCGCGAGAAAGCCGGATGCTATTCGGCGATGCGGTAGACTCGCCCTCGCGGATCGACCTTTTCGGACTCGACCTTGAGCCCGAGCTTCTTCTTAAGCGCGCCAGCGATAGCACCTCGCACTGTGTGTGATTGCCACGCTAACGTCTCGACGACCTCCGCAATCGTGGCACCGTCCGGCCGCTTCAGCATTGCAATCAGCTGTGCCTGCTTGCTCTCGGCGCGTGGCGCGCTGGCCTGCTTTGTGGTGGCCTTGGTCTTGGTGACGCGCTTGGTGGTCTTGGTCGTGGCCTGCTTGCGGGTGGTCTTGGACATGGTCGACGCTCCTGATTGCAGGCCGCGACCATCGCGACCCTGCTACTGAGCCGAGCCCCGCTGGCAATGCCGGGCGGGGCGGTCGCGAGGGGGCGCGTTACTTGGCGTGCCGTTGTTGGTGACGGCATAAGCGCTTCGATGGCGGCACGAGCCAAGCGAACAAGCCGATCATCGCATTGCTTTCTTCGGAGCATCTTCATCATGGGATTACAGGCGCTGCAGCCGCGCGTCGGCTTGGCGAATCTGCGCACGGCGGCGCTGCCGCCCAAGGTGGCGGACCCGTTCTACTCGTCGCCGGCATGGGTCGCGCTGCGTGATCGAGTGCGACACGAGGCCGGTGGACGATGCCAGGCGCCTGGCTGCGGTCGCGGCGAGCGACGAATGTTCGTCGACCACATCGTCGAGCTGAAGGATGGAGGTGCGCCGCTTGATCGATCGAGCGTGTGGCTTTTGTGCGCCTCGCACCACAGTCGCAAGACGGTAGCAGAGCGCGCGAAGCGCACGGCACGGAGGCCGGGGGGCCTCTGATCCTTGGGGCTTTTGGGGCCGTGTGCCGGCGTGGGGCCCACGCAGAGAATTTTTCCGCCGGCCCAAAACCACAGCTCGAATATTTACCGTCCGCTAATGCCACCAGGAAATGGCCTGTTTCGGGGCCTCACCGCGAGCCGCGGCAACGACCGCTGAGAGGGCCGGGGCGCTGCCGCCGGGAAAGCCGCTCCTGTCGGGGTTCTGGGGCATCGACCGCCGGCGAATATTTCCCGTCCGCTAATGCCTCCAAGAAATGGCCTGTTTTAGGGCCTCCACGCGAGCGGCGACAATGACCGCCGGGAGGGCCGGGATACGACGTGCGGCCGGGAAAGCCGCTCCTGTCGCGGTGCCTGGGCCGTTCGCCACCACCGAACGCCGGCGAATATTTCCCGTCCGCTAATGCCTCCAAGAAACGGCCCGTTTTTGGGGTTTCGACGTGAGGGGCGCCAAGCCGACGCGCGGCTACGGCGCCTGTAATCCCATGATCGTATAGCTCCCGACAAAGCAATCGAATGATCCGCTTGTTCGCTTGGCTCGTGCCGCCATCGAAGCGCTTATGCGGTCACCAACAACGGAGACCGACATGAGCCGCACCGCCCTCGACGCCTACCTCGCCAGGAAGACCGAGATCGACGCGATGCTCGCCCGCCTCACGGCGCTGAGCGACGACCATTTCAACGTCGCGCCTGACGAGGTCACCTGGGCCGACGTCGGCACCCTCACCCACTACGCCGAGCTGCTGAAGCGCATCACCGACAGCGCCTTCAAGGAAGGCGAGCACGCCGCGTAGCGACGCACGCTCCCGGCCGCCCCGACCGGCATTGCCGGCGGGGCTCGGGTCAGTAGCAGGGCAGCGATAGTCGCGGCCCGCATGACCGGAGGGTCCACGCCATGTCGAAAGCTTCAGCCACCGCACGCGCCAAGAAGCCCACGCACGCCAAGCGCGCCACCAAGCCGAAGGCTGCCGCCACAACCGCCAGCACGCCTCGCGCCGAGAGCAAGCAGGCCAAGCTGATCGAGATGCTGAAGCGGCCCGAGGGGGCCACCATCGACGAAATCGTAAAGGCGCTGGCATGGCAGTCACACACAATACGTGGCGCGATTTCGGGCGCCTTGAAGAAGAAGCTCGGCCTCAAGGTCGAGTCCGAGAAGGTCGACGACCGTGGTCGCGTGTATCGAGTCGCCGAGTAGCTTCCGCTCTCGACCCAGGCTGGCGGTCACGTCGATAGCGTGGCCGCCGGCTTATCGTTCATGTTGTGGGTGCGCTTGCCACGAGCATGACAGAAAATCCAGCAGGTCACGTGGATCTGTCTGAGCAAAAGGTGTCTGCAATCAGGGAACTCGCCGAGATGGCCGCTTAGCAAAACTTGGGACGGCATGAGAAGGCCGCCCGGTTTCGAATCTTGTTGAGCGTCACCAGGCAGGCTGGTAACCGATACCGGTCGAACACACCCACCCAGTTTCGACATACTAAGAGCCTCGTCCCAAACCCATCCCGAGGCTCCCGAGTAGCGATGGCCGGTGTCCCCAAGCACCGGTCATCGCATTCTCCTTCAGTAATATTCGGCGCAGGCCGGCGGCTGCGTCGATGGCGTGGCCGCCGGCTTTCGTCGTCCATCCAAGACGCGCGATGAATCGCGGGGACTAAGTCTGCCTCCCCCTGACGGCTCTGAGGCGGCCAATCAGTTCCCGGCGCCCCACGCCCTTCGGCGCGGCACGGCCATTCAGCCGCCACGCGATGACGCAGAGTGCGTAGAGCCAGTGCTCATGCGCAGCGGCCCGCGCCAGCCCGACCGACCAGCAGATCGACTTCCAGCGCTCCCCGCTGGCCCGCCGCCACACGATCTTCGCATCGAGCGGCCCCAGCCACAGCAGCCACGGCAGGGCGGCGTCCATGCGGCTGATGGCGGCCGCCGACGGGGGCGGCAACCTCATGGGCTCCGGCGTCTGGCCCACGAGGTCGCTGAACTCGACGAACATCTGGGGCCACGTGCTGAAGTACCCCTGCCCTCGCTCAGCGGGGAGCCGCCGCAGGACTGCAGCCGCTTCGATCAGCCGCTCCTCGACCATCGCTGGCGTCCAGTCATTCATGGCGAGCCTCCTGCCTGCTTGTGCTTGTCGCCGTAGAGCTTCTCGCCGAGTTGCCGGACCAGCTCGCGCTCCGGCCATGTCAGCCGCTCGTCGTCGGCCTCGATCACCAGCACGCGCTGGGCCTGCCAGCCCTGGCGCTTGATGTCCTCGGGCGGCCTGCGATCACCGCCGTAACCCCGCGGTGCCCACCTCATTTCGTCACCTCGCCCAGCACCGTGGCGTAGCCGATCAGGTCGATCATGCTGTCGCGGTGGGCGGGGTCGCGGCGAAGCCGGGCCAGCTTGAGGTCCATCATGCACAGCACGACCTGCGCCGGCGTGACGGGTTGCCCAAGCGTGATCGACCAGCGCGCCGCGATCGCAGCCATGCTCTGGCGCGGATCGCCGTAGGTCTTGCTGCGGTCGGCCAGGATATCGGCCGCGCGCGAGAGCATTGCCTCCGCGCTCATCGCACGCCTCCCTGCGTCTCGGTGGCCCACAGCAAGATGGCCAGCGCATCGGCTTCGTTATCGTCGGTGGGGTTGAAGCCGCGGGCACGGATTGCGGCGATGACGGCTGTCTTGTCGGCGTTGCCCTTGCCGGCGATGAACCGCTTGATCGTGCCCACGGGGACGCCCTGGTAGGCGATGCCATGGTGATCGCACCACGCCGTCAGGATCGCGAGCCAGCCCCCGTAGGCGTGCGAAGCATCGACACCGGCGTGCCGGCGAACCTGTTCGTAGACTACGAGATCGATGCCGCCGGCTTGGTGCTTGATCTCGGTCAGCCAGTTCTTGAAGCGCAGGAAGCGCATGCCGCCGCTCTGCCAGCGGTCGAGCCGGAACTCCGCCGTGCCGCTGGTGATGGCGCCGTCGCCTCCGCGGAGCCCGAAGCCGGTCGTGGTGCCGAGGTCCAGCGCCAGGAGGGCGCCGCCGGGGCTCAGTGCGGCCGACAGCGGCGTTGCGCCGGTGCCACGAATGTTCACAGTCGTCTCAGCCATGATGATCTCCGTCGAGGGGGTGGTCGTGGTCAGGGCCGCGACGGAGCGGTTCTTGGCGGAGCTCTCCGTCGTCGTCCGGCTTCGGGGATTTGGGTGCAATCGGGTGGCCCTGTGGCGTGAGGGCGGCGCATCACAGCACCTCCTTCAGCCAATCGGGCGGATTTGGGATCGGGGAACGTTGATCAGGTTCGCAAGCACGTTCCCCGGCACGTTCCCCCTTGTAACCCTTTGATATGTCAGGGCTCGGGGAACGTGGGGAACGTGGGGAACGTTTGGAGGGCTCCTCTCTCACACGCGCGCGTGCGCGCGCATGTGTAAGGGTTGGAAAACGTTCCCCACGTTCCCCACGTTCCCCGGAGCCTTTGTTTTCAATGGGATAGGTCGGGGAACGTTCATTTCCAACGTTCCCCTCCGAGGTCAAACGTTCCCCTTTTTGCATCAGCTGCCAGCGCTTCGCCTGGTGCGAGACGCCGAGCAGCTGAATGCGCACCGCAGTTCCGCCGATGTCGAACACTCGGTCGCGCATCTTGCCCAGCGCTTTGCCGAGGCGGGTACGCTGAGACTTCTCGTTGCCAGGCCCCAGCGGCAGGGGTGGCTCACAGTTGGCGGCGAGTTCGAAGAGGTCTCCTGTCCCCACGTCAGCCGTGCCGAACCGGTCCCACCACGCCGACACGAAGCTGCACCAGGCACCGCCCTCGCTGTCGGAGGCTTCCATCATCTCGTCGAGGTTGCCGAGGAAGCCCTCGATGCCGGCCACCTCGAGTACGCCGCCCATGATCTGCGCCCAGGACTCGTAGCTGCCGATCGTACGTGTGCCGGAGGGCCGTCCGGCGGCGATCCAGGCGCGGCCGAGGGTGAGACAGGCAGCGACGAGCCGCGCGCGATTGGCGCGAACCCAGACCATCAGGTCGGGGTGCCGGAACCCGGTACGCTGCGCCGGGCTTGCGACCCCGGCGTCGAGCCTGATGCGAACCAGCCGGCGCGCCATCTCGTTGGAGAAGGTCGGGTTGTTGCCGGTCGCGACCCACAGGCTGCGGATCGGCAGCCGGGTGATCTCCGAGGCCCCGAGGATGCGGTCCTCCCAGAAGGGTGCCGTCAGCGCGGCGGCGAGGGCGGACGCATCGAGCTGGCGCTTCAGGTTGTCGATCAGCACCAGCACCGGGATCTGCCGCAGCTTCGCGGTGATGCGCTTGCGCCACTCCTCCTCGTCGCTGGCCTCGGTCATCGCGCCCACGCCCGAGCCGGTGAGAATGGTCGCGATCGCGTCGACCATGAGCGTGGCACCGGTGCCGGGGGTCGGCTTCTCGATCAGGTGGAGCGGCGTCGGTCCATCGACCATGGCCCGCAGGAAGCCCAGCAGCAGGAGGGCGACGGCATGGGCCCGCTCGGCCGCGGAGGTGAACGGGAACTCGCCCAGGAGGTCGTCCACGATCAGCGTGCGGGCGGCGGCGATCTCCACAGCGGTCGGCTGTTCGGGGATCGGCGGCACCTCGAACCCGGGCACCGGCTGGTACAGCAGCCGCGCATCGGCGTGATAGCCCGGCTCGGTGAGCAGCACGCCGCCCCGGCCGAACACCGGCGTGGTGACGATGCCAGCCAGCACCGGAAGAGCGGGGTCGGGCGTTGCCAGCAATGACTTCACCTGCGACATCGGCGGATGCGCCGGAACGATGTCGCCGCGGCTGTCCATGCGACGCCAGTTGGCGAGCCTGGCCAGGACATGACGCAGGCGCTCGTCAGTGATCGGCGCCACCATGGGGCGTCCCTCGTCGTCGGGTACGACCCAGCTCGGCAGGCCCCCGGCGCGGAACAGCCAGGGCGTGCGGTTGGACGCCAGCAGCACGCTCCAGGCGCGGTCGACCGCGCGGGCAAGGTCACCCTCGTCGGCGCGGAGGACTTGCAGCTGGCCGTTGGGCTCGGCAAACCCGACCGGGAGATGGCGCCCCGTAATCGCGGGGGCAGGAGTTGCCACGTCTTGCGCATTCGCCACGAACGCTGCCTCGACGATCCTGGCGACGGCCTCAGGCCCCTCTCGCAGCAGCACATCGTTGAAGTCGGAGTCCGGATCGGGCGGGAGCGCGATCACGACCTGTCGGTCCTCACCTCGCAGCCGCATGGCCGCGGCTTCGGCGGCACGCATGCCAGCGCCGGAGGCATCGTGATCGGCGAGGACAACGATGCGGCGCGCCTGTGGTGGCAGTTGCACCTGCTCCAGACCCGCCGTCGACAGGGTGGCCCACACCGGGAGGCTTGCGCAGGCGGTCATGACCGCGAGGCCGCTCTCGATGCCCTCGCTGAGTCCAAGGGCGGCATCAGGGTTTATCGGGGCCAATCGCACCGCACCGCCCGCCACCTTGCCCAGCATCATGCGCGGTTTGGCGACGGCCGCCTTTGTCGCCTTGCCGGAGTCCTCGACATCGACCTGCAGGTAGGTGCGGTGGATCGCTACCACGTCACCGGCGAGATCGCGGACCACGCCGATCAGGGCGGGATAGCCGGATTTGGTCTCCCAGTGCGTCAGATCGGCGTGCGCCAACAGATCGACCGCATCGGCGAACTCGAGCCCTCGCCCTTCGAGATAGGCTGCCGCCGCTGTATCGGCGATTGGCCGGCCATGATCGAGGATGAAGGCGATCTCGCGCGACGGGTCGCGTTCCGGCTTCGCCGCTGCGGGGACAGGTTCCCTTCGCGCGGGCGCGCCGGCCGACCAGCCGGCCAGTTCGGCGGCGTAGGCAAAGAGGTCGCGATTGGTGAGGCCCTCCGCCTCCTCCAGGGCACTGAGCGGCCCCCCGCCCTGGCCGCCGTCGAAGTCGTGCCAGTCGCCGGCATGCTCGCCCTTGAGCGTGAAGACGCAGGATCCAGACTTCCGCGGGGCATCGCCGCGGATATTGGCGAGCCGCCATTCGTCGGCGACACGCCGACCGTTGGGAAAATGCTGCGGCACCCAGGATTCCGCAGTGGCGCGCAGCCGTGCCACGATGGCATCGAGGTCGTAGCGGACCCGCGGCGCGGACGGATAGGTCGCTCCGTTTAGGTCAATCAAGGATCACCAACCCGCGCTCGGCGCGCGTGATGGCGGTGTAGAGCCAGCGGTTACGCTCCTCCGCGGTGCGGCTCAAACCGTCGTCGTAGACGATGACGTTGGGCCAGGAACTTCCTTGGCTCTTGTGACAGGTGATGGCGTAGCCCCAGACGGTCTCGATCAGCTGGCGCAACTCCTTCCAGTCGCGACGGGTACGATCCGGATCCGGCTTGACGTGATCGTCGTAGTATCCCCGGTAGAAGTATTGCCGGCCGTTAATCGCCACGCCGTCCTCGGTGGTGACGGTGGCGCTGAACGAAAGCCGCCCCTCGCCCCGGATATCGGCCAGGGACACGAACATGCCGTTGACCAGGCCGAGATCGTGGCGGTTTTTTAGGCAGATGATTTTCTCGCCGCTACCTTGCGGCAGCACATCGGTGAAGCCGGCCGCGTGTTTCATGGCGGCGTTGAGGTGAAGGCGCGTGGCGTTGCGCCCGCAGATCACCTGTCCGCCGCGCAGCAGCTGCTCGGGCCCGACCTCATTGCGGCGCATCTTCCAGACGTAGTCGTCATGGCGGCCGTAGGGGATCGGCTCGCCCTGCCGCGCCAGGGTGGCCAGGCGCAGGATCGCACTATCGCCGGCCTGGCGATGGATCTCGGTCAGCATCACGTCCGGCACGGCCTCGGTGAAGGCTCCGGTGCCCTTGATCGGCGGCAGCTGCCCGGGATCGCCCAGCACCAGGATCGGCTTGCCGAAGGCCAGCAGGTCGGCCGCCATCTCCGGCCCCACCATGGAGACCTCGTCGAGCACGATCAGGTCGGCGTCGCGGACCAGAGACTTCTCGTTCAGCAGGAACACCGGCTTGTGAATGTCGGCCAGGCGCAGCTGCAGGCGGCGGATCTGGGTCT
>Ga0209702_10006876_pt1 | contig 14259 bp, 13 predicted proteins | sample FRY01_FD_187210 | JGI IMG/M metagenome (GOLD analysis project Ga0209702, IMG submission 187210) | Freshwater microbial communities from Lake Fryxell liftoff mats and glacier meltwater in Antarctica - FRY-01 (SPAdes) (version 2) | ecosystem: Environmental > Aquatic > Freshwater > Ice > Glacier... | reverse complement strand
GTCAAGCAAGATCGAGTTTGTTTCTGCGGTGCACGGGCCATGCTCCGCAGGCTCACTTTGCAAGCTCACTTCGCAGGCTCACTTTGCAAGCTCACTTCGCAGGCTCACTTTGCAGGCTCACTTCGCAGGCTCACTTCGCAAGCTCACTTCGCAAGCTCACTTCGCAAGTTTGAGATAGCCCATCAACTTGCGGCGATCAAGCGCAATCTTCAACCCCGGTTTGATCTTCAACGCATCATTCGTTCCAGCAGGCGTTTCAATGACGAACTGCGCTCCAGGACCGCTTGGATAACGCTTGAGGCGATTGTGATAGTCGTTATCTGATTCGTCGGCAGCTTGAGGTGCTTCCTTCTTCATCGTGAAGACCGATAGCACCGTGCCATCGGGTGCGAGATAGGCGATGTCCATATCAACCAGACAGTTGATCATCCAGAACCCGCGTTCATTGCCCGACGGAAAGACAAAAATCATGCCAGTTTTTGGCTTGATTTCAGCCCGTTTGGACAGCCCGTGCTGAATGTCGGCGTCGGTCGCGGCGACTTCCAGATCGAAGTCTTGCCCTTGAATGACAATTCGCTCGATGGGCAATCCACTGGCGGCCTTGACCGGTGGAGGATTCGTCGCACCCTTGGCAGCGCCCACCTTAGTGTCCCCGCCGTCGAAAGGCCGATTGGCTGCATAGGCAAGCCCACCCATTGCGATCACGACGATTCCAAGAAGTCCAAGTCGTATTGCTGTCACTCGTTTCATTCGAAGCCTTTCTCAAGTGGATTTACTTTGCAAAGAATTTCAGCCTAATTCGACCTGCGCTACCAGGTGTTGACCTTCGACCCATCGGCTTTCGTTGCGCCAGAAACATCGCCTGCGACGCTGCTCTCCCAACTCAGTGGATAGTTCATGTCGTCCAGTTCCAGCGCAGCCTTGGTCGGAAAGAGTGGTCGGAATGTATCGCACATCACCGCCAGTTCATCCGTCTTGGTTGCGCCGATCGATGCCTCGACGGTTCCGGGATGCGGTCCATGTGCGATGCCTTGCGGGTGCAGCGTCAGCGATGCACTCTCGATGCCACGACGCGCTTTGTAATTTCCAGAGACATAATAAAGCACCTCATCTGAGTCAAGATTCGAATGGTTGTATGGCACCACGATCGCCTGCGGATGAAAGTCGAGCAGGCGCGGGCAGAACGAACAGATCACAAAGTTGCGCGCCTCAAATGTCTGATGCGTCGGCGGTGGCATGTGATGTTTGCCCACAATTGGGCTGAAATCATCGATATTAAAGATGTACGGGTAATAGCAGCCGTCCCATCCCACAACATCGAGCGGGTGATAGGTGTACTGATAGGAATGCACCATGCCGCGAGTCTTGATGCGCACTTCATACGAGCCACGCTTGTCGAAAGTCAGCGGCAGTTGCGGCAGGAGCAAATCGCGCTCGCAATATGGCGCGTGCTCAAGAAACTGCGAAGTCTGCTTGGAGAGATAGCGCGGCGGAGGAAGGATGTGTGATCCATTGACCGATTCAATCATCAAGAATCGAGAGTCTGGCGCGCCCTCCGCGACGGGATCGAAGATCATCTGATAAATGATCCCCTTGGGAATGATCACATAATCGCGCGGCTTGAACTTGAGCGTTCCAAATGTTGTGTGGATGATTCCAGATCCGTGATGGATAAAAATGCACTCGTCACCGGTGCCGCTCTTGAACCAGTACGGCATCGCATCAGCGGGAACGCACACGGACATTTCAACATCATCGTTTCCAAAGAGCACCACTCGGCCGGTAATGGGATCGCCCTTGGGCGGCATCGGCGCGCTGCGAACATGTCGCATGCGCATGACTTCGCGCTCAACATATTCCACCTTGCTGCTATAGATGGGCTTCCATCCAGCCACCTGCGTCGGTGGATGAATGTGATAGAGAGTTGAAGTCGGCCCAACAAATCCCTCGGTTCCAAAGACTTCCTCGCTGTACAGCGCCCCGTCAGGACGACGAAACTGAATGTGGCGCTTCGGCGGGAGATGTCCCAATTGTGTGTAGTAAGCCATGGATGCTCTATTGTAGGGCGTCTGCGAAGATCGCTCGTTGCGACTCTGGAGCATTTTCTGTGAACGACCCTGCGCACGACTCATCATCTCGACAACGCATGCTGCCCAGCATCGTGCGTGATGAACCCGACTGGTTCGTCGTGAACAAGCCGATTGGTTGGCACTCGGTGCAAGAGCGTGTCACGGATGGTGATCCAACCATCGAACAGTGGATCGGCGAGGCATTCCCAGATCAGCGCTCGTTGCCCGATAGCGGCTTGGTGCATCGCCTCGATCATTCGACCAGCGGGTGTCTCTTGGTGGCCAAGAATGTTCAGATGCATGAGACACTGCGCGAGAACTTTTCCGCCGGCTTCGGTGGCTGGTCCATCGAGAAAAAATATCTCGCGCTGGTTGCGCGCGGATTGCAGGCGCAAGGGGAATTTGCGTTGTATTTTTCCAATCGCCACAAGGGATCAGCCAAAGTCACGGTGAAAGAAATCGGTGCGCGCGCCGAACTGGGCAAGTGTCGCTGGACTGTGATGCGAGCGGGCCGCTCGCACGGCGACTCAACCGATCCGCATGCGTGTGATCTGGTCGAAATTGATTTGATCGGCCCAGGACGGCGTCATCAAATCCGCGCGGGTCTCAGTTCGCTTGGTCATGCTTTGGCAGGCGACTCTCTATACCGCGGCGCGCCGCTTGATGCGCGCTGGAACGATGGTCACGCCGCGCTGCATGCGTGGAAACTCACTATTTCAGGCACGATTGTGGAGAGTCCACGACCCGCATGGGCGCACGGGCTGCGCTGAGCAATCGCGGCGCTGGTCTACAAGCCGCGTGGAACTTCGTGCGAAGGTGGATCTTGGCCCGAGTCAGCTGAGGCTGGAGGATCTTCGATATCGACCATCGGTGTTGCTGGCGCATCGGACGCATCCCGAACTGATGTGTCCTGTTGTTGTGCAATGCGAGGATCGCTCCAGTCGGGCAACTTCGAAGCAATAACGATTTCCGAATCTGGAATTGATACCAGTAACAACTTGTGCGCAGGCTTTGTCTGATCTCCGTCACTCCAGAAAGGGAGTGCGAACCGTCCGCCCGTTCGAAGGTCGTCCATCGTCAGAACACCATCGCCCGAGAACGATCCATCGTTATTCGAGCACATCATGTTGCCACGGATTGATATCGCTACCGGATTTGCTCGATGCATCTTGAGCACTTGGTCGTTGCCGAGCGTGGTCGAAAGCAGAGTTGTTTCGAGGGCCGACAACTGTCCAAGTTCGAAATGATGTGGTTCTTGGTCAATTGTGACATCCACGATTGTGCGAGGTTCGACCCAATCGCAATTCAGATCCGTCCACTCGATTCCTTCAACTTGAATCGTCACGCCAGGCACTTCGAGCGCACTCATCAACGCAGCAACCTCTGCTTGCATCACAGCTGCCTCACCCTTGGTGCGAGTCGGATCGAGATACCACACCGCAATCGGCGAGAGTTGGGCGTAACTCCCATTGGCGAGTTGTTGAATCTGCTCGTAGAGCATGCGGTCTTCGGCCGTCTTGACCGTCGTCCAAAGTTCAACAGCCTCGGTCTGGAATTGCGGAACAAGCGTGAGCACCGAAGCACTCGCAAGGCATTGGCGTATTTCTCCAGCAATATTCGACCACTCGCCGTCAACCTTCGCATGATCAGCCATGGCCGTCAATTGATTCAGAAGCAGGATTGCGAACTGATTCTTCAGATTTGCAACCGCGCTGATTTGATCATCGGTTTCAGGGTTGAGAGCCACAATGCCATCAGCAGCGCTGGCCATCTTGCCCAGTGTGATCCAATGAGTCACTGCGTCAAGTTGCTCGCCACAGACTGCGGCTCGAGCCATCGACTCCTCAAGTAGGCGTTGCGTCTCAGCGAGTTCCTGCGCTCGTTGGCCGATGCGTGTGGCCAGATTCTGCAAGGCGTTGGCGACCACGGAAAGTTCGCTCTGCGGAGCAGCGTCGTTGGAAATCCCCTGCGCGAAGTTTGCAATTTGATCAAGAGAATCGATTTGGTCGAGTTCGCTGGATCGTTGGTCGATCCACGCCATTGCAGCGTCTCGCGCTGTCAACACCTCGATGATCGCATCGGCCGATTGCATGCATTCTTGCGCGAGTTGCCTGGATTGGTCAAACCTCGCATCGATCGATATCGGTAGCGCTGCAAGTTGATCTCGATTGTTCGTCAGCGTTTCGAGCGATGCAGTCTCAACATCAGTCGCATTGAGTTCGTCGAGCGCACCGCGGAGATCGGTGTGCAGTGTGTCGCGTGCGATCAGCAAAAACTCAACGAGTTTGGCCTGTTCGCGGATATTCGACATTGCTTCGGAAAGTTCCGGAGGATTTCGATCGATTGGCAGCGGCTTACTGAGACTCGCCGAGGCCGAGGCAAGGTCGTCCAAGCTGGGCGACGCTTCAATCAGTGCCTGCAATTCCTTGAGAAGACCAATGGCTTCATCTTGGGCCTGCACGAGCTGTGCAATGTCGGACTGAACTCGAGTTCCAGTTTGCGCGGTCAATTCATCCGTATATCCACCGTCGTTGGGGTTGGGAGCTTGCGAAGCTTGCAAGTCATCGAGCAGACCCTGCATCACTGGAATTGTTCGGTCGTCAATTGCGAGTGCATCATCAATCGTACTGACCTGCTGGGCGTACCAGTTGCGATTTGCTTTGCGTCGCTGCGCAGATTGCCCCAATTCCGCAGCCTCTGCCGTGGCGGTTTCAAGGGAATGCTGATCGATGAATCGCACAGCGACGCGGTCCCACCACGGCGCATCATTGATTGTCGCGACGCGCCCGGCAAGTTGGCTGGCTGTCGCAATTTCTCCAGCATCAGTTGGGTTTCCATTGGCCGATTCAGCTTGATCGCGAGCATTCATGAGATCCGATTGCAATGTCGCAAGAGCCTCGCGGTCGACCCAGTATGACCATCCGAGCCAACCAATGATCGCAACCACGAATGCGCTCGCGCTGAGAAGTGCCAATCGCACGACACTCTTGGGTTTCTTTTTCGTGCTCGTTGTGCTCGCTGCGGAAGCAGGCGCACTTTCATCAGCATCAAGGAACTCTGCGGTGTCGGTTGGTTGCGGGTCGGAGTTGAAGTCAGCCATGTCAGCCATGTCAGCCATGCCTTCAGCCGAAAGTTCTGGCACGGATTCGTCTAGATCAGCAAATGGATCCACTTCTTCATGATCGCTCGGATTTGTTGGGTTGTTGCTCATGGCGTAATAATGAGAAAGCGTAATCGCTCTTTAGGAATTCCCTCGTCTGTCTTGTTCATTCTCCAGCGCCTCAAAAAGCGCCTTGAAATTACCTTTGCCAAATGATTGGCTGCCCCGGCGGCAAATAATTTCAAAGAAAAGTGTGGGGCGATCCTGCAACGGCTTGGTGAAAAGCTGCAGCAGATATCCCTCTTCGTCCGCATCGACCAGAATGCCCAAGTCGCGCACGCGCTGGTGCTCTTCCTTGACGGATTCATGACCGTGGCTGGTGAGCATCTTGTTCACACGATTCCAGACATCCTCGTAATACGATTCAGGGATCGCAAGAAAATCAACATCGCGGCGGCGAAGTTCAGTAACGCTTGTCAGTTCGTCGTCGGTTCGAAAAGCAAGATGCTGAATGCCTGGCGTCATATGGTGCCACTCAAGATATTCCTGAATCTGACTCTTGCGCTTGCCGGGTGCGGGTTCGTTGATGGGCATCTTGATGAGATGATTGCCAGAGGCCATCACCTTGCTCATGAGTGCTGAATAGTCCGTGGCGATGTCATTGTCATCGAAGTGCTTGAACATCCGAAATCCCATGACATCTTCATACCACTTGACCCAGTAATTCATCTTGCCAAGTTCGACATTCGCGACACAGTGATCCACGAACTTCAATCCGCATGGATGCTTGAGATTGAATTCGTTGAGCGCCAATCCTTCCATCTTGCGATAGCCAGGCGCAAACAATCCACCTTGTTTCACCTTGGCCAACTCGTATCCACCCGAGCGGCTGACAAATGAATGCACCACTCGTCCATATGTTTGGATGCCCGCCATCGTGACCGTGCCAGTTGCATCTTCGATCGTTCGCGGCGCATAGGCTGACTCGCCGCCATTCTTCATCGCTTGTTCCCACGCCTTCTGCGCGTCGAAAACTGTGAAGGCAACATCTTTGATGCCGTCGCCATACAACTTGATTTCCTCGGCGGCGGCATGGTCATGGGTCAGCGGGGTTTCGAGCACCAGTCGAATGTTGCCTTGGGTGAGCAGGTACTGTGCGGAATGCCGATTTCCCGTGGTGAGATCGGAAATTTGCTCGACTTGGAAGCCGAAAGCCGAGGCGTAGAAGTAAGCCGCCTGTTTCGCGTTGCCGACGAAGAGTCGAACATGATCGACATCCACCAGGGTCAATGGGTCGGTCGTTCGATCGGTCGATGAGGGAGTGCTAGAACTCATAGTTGCCATGAATTGATGGTATCGTTCTCCCCCTTATGAGTGCGAATCAACAACCTGCAAGCGGCGGCAAGAAAATCACGCTCATCATCGGGGCCTTGCTGCTCGTCGCGATCGTTTTCGTTGTGGTGATGTGCACCGCCGGTCAGCCGAAATTCTTGGAAGCTCCCGCCGATTTTCAAGCGCCAAATAACTAGCATCACCAGTGATGTATCACGAGTCTTTTTATGGCACACCGAATTGATCCAAAGGCCAAGCGACTTGAAACGGTGGAACCCGTTGGTCGTCGTGTACTCATTCGTAAGGATGAGGACAAGAAGATCACCAAAGTTGGCATCCACCTTCCAGACAAGATGGAGATTCCGACTCTCACGGGACGGGTCGTGGCGGTCAGTGGCCAGGTTCTGCGCGACGAAGATTATTCCGTCGTGCAATATGATCGCGTTCTCTTTCATCCCAAGAATGCGATCCCAGTCGATTTCGAAGGAGACAATCGTCTCTTTGTTGTGCCGATCGAGGATGTCGTTGCCATCTTTCGCACCGCAGGCGCCGACGGTTCGTGAGCGACACAGCGAGGTCAGTCGCAGTCGATCAGGGAATATCCATTTCGCCCGCTCGTCGCCCGTTTCATGTCACCATCGAGCCGCCAGGATCAAAGAGCGAGACCAATCGGTTTCTCATGCTCGGCGCACTATCGAGCGGCATTTCGCGGCTTGATTCGCCGCTGCATGCCGCGGACACCGATCTCTTTATGGATGCGCTGCGCGCCATTGGAATTCCCATTTCGTCCAGCGAGTCTTCAGCAGATATTCACGGATGCGCGGGGCGAATGGCTGGCGGCGTATCGGTCACGCTCGGCGATGGAGGCACTCCGACTCGCTTCATGATGGCGATCGCATCGCTTGCGCGAAAGCCCGTGATCATTGATGGAAGTGCGCGCATGCGGCAGCGTCCAATCGCTGAAGGCATCGAACTTCTGCGCGCTCTCGGTGCCAAGATTGAATATGTCGAGGAAGAGGGTCGATTGCCAGTGCGTGTCGGTGGCGGAAGATTGCCGCGCGGTGGCAAGATTGAAGTGGGGCGCACGGCTTCGAGTCAGTTCATCTCCGCGGTGCTGTTACTTGCGCCGCGGCTTGAACGAGGCGTCGATCTTTTCGTGAATGCTGAATCGCTCACGAGCCCCTCGTATGTTGAATTGACTTTGCATGCGCTCAAAAAGTGGGGAGTTCCTTGTGATGTTTTTCGCAACGAAAGTGGGCGTATCACCCGGGTGACCGTCGCACACCATGACTTGAGCGCGACTGTGGTGCCGATAGAGCCAGATGCCAGCAGCGCCGTCTATTTTCTTGGTGCCGCTGCGCTCGTGCGCGATGCACGAGTGACGATTCGCGGGCTGCCTCGGCTTTCGCGTCAACCAGATGCGGCGTGTTTGCCTGCATTTGTTTCGATGGGTGCGCATGAATGGTCTGGACCGACTGGCATGGGGATTGAAGGAACCGCGACCCTCAACGGAATTGATGTTGATGCGTCGAGGTGGCCCGACGGTGCGCTGTGTGTCGCCGCTGTCGCGTCGTTGGCCAAGGGGCGCACACGCATTCGTGGACTCGAAACGCTCAAGGTCAAGGAATCAAATCGAGTTCAAGTGCTCGCTGAAGAACTCACCAAGATGGGTTGTCGCATTGAAACAACCGAGAACTCGATCACGATTGATCCCGACTTCTCATCAGCCAAGCCAATTGTGATTGATCCGCGCGGCGATCATCGAATCGCGATGACCTTCGCGGTGATTGGTCTTGCGCGACCTGGGATCACCATCGCAGATCCCACATGCGTCGGCAAGAGTTATCCAAACTTCTGGCGCGACTTTGCGACGCTGAATCCACCGAGCGGCTGATACACTCGCGCGGTCGAAATGGGATCGTTCCTTTTATTTGCTCGTCGCTTGCTGCAGTATCCAGGCCAACTCGGATTGGCGCTATTTTTTGCGGTCATTTCTGCTGCAGGACTTGGTGCTGGTCTGCTGGGATTGGTGCCGATTCTTCGGCTGATTCTTGGCGAAAAAGGAACGGCGCTTCCCGAACTTGCACGCAACTTCAATGCATCCAAGCCGATCATTTTGATACCAGATTTTCTGATCGCGCACTTGCCAGAGGGTCGCTTCGAAGGCGTGATGCTCATCTTGATTGGACTTGGGGTCTTGACCGTGCTGGGCGCGGCGGCGAATTTCATGCACCAATATGTTTCGATCCATCTGTGCGCCAAAGTGATCGCCCGAATTCGACTCGATGCATTTCGTCATGCGATCCATGTATCGCTGAGCGATGTCATGCGATTAGGTCCGGCGGAATTTGCAAGTCGAGTTATTCGAGATTCAGCCGAATTGCAATCGGGTCTCTTGGCGCTGACGAGCCGCACGCTCGCACAACTGACCAAAGGAATCGCCGCATTGATCGCAGCCGTCGTGATCGATTGGCGCATTGTGGTTGTGGCGGCGATCGCAGGTCCATTGCTTGGAATCATTCTTCGCAAATCGGGTAAGCGCATCCGCCGCGGTACCAAGGGCGCGCTGCGCTATCAAGCGACATTGCTGCGCGTGACGGGCGAGAGCCTGCAGGGACTTCGCATGATCAAGACCGCGACGGCGGAAACCAGCATGCTTGGCCGATTTCGCCAAGCCAATTCCATGGTGGTGAAGGAACAACTGCGCGCTCGCACCGCACAAAGTTTGGCAAGTCCACTCATCGAAACGCTCACCATTCTCGTGGTGATCGTGCTTGCGGCGCTTGCGGTGCGCGAAATTCTCAGAGGGACTCTCACCTTTGACCAATTCCTGCTTTCACTTGGCGCGCTCGCAGTAGCGGCTGGTTCGATGCGACCGCTAGCGGGCCTTGTCACTGAATTGCAAGCAGCAAGTGCGCCAGCCGAGCGACTGAGCGAAATTCTCGCAATCGATTCCGAAAGCGGCTTCAATCGGAATCGGCCAAGTCTTCTTCGCCACCAACACTGGATTCGATTTGAAGAAGTCTCATTCACTTATCCCAATGCGCAGACGCCCGCACTCAATGCGGTCAGCCTGGAAATTCGCCACGGCGAACATGTCGCGATTGTTGGTCCAAACGGTTGCGGCAAGACGACATTGCTTTCGATGATTCCGCGCCTGTTGCAGCCACAGCATGGACGGGTTGTCATCGATGGCACCGATATTTCGGGTGTGAATCTCAAGAGCCTGCGCCGTCAGATTGGCGTCGTCACTCAAGATTCTGTGCTGATTTACGGCACTATTGCCCAGAACATTTCCCTTGGAACAGTCGGTGCAACTCGCGAACAGATTTGCAGTGCGGCCGTTCGTGCGCATGCCGACTCGTTTATTATGCGCATTCCCGGCGGTTACGACGCAGAAGTTGCCGAACAGGGTGCGAGCCTCTCGGGTGGGCAGCGCCAGCGCATTTCGATTGCACGAGCGATCTTGCGTGATCCAGCGATTCTGATTCTTGATGAGGCAACGAGTCAAATCGATGCCGAGAGCGAGGCGCAGATTTCGCAAGCCATAGGCGAATTTGGACGGCAACGAACCGTCATCGCCGTTGCGCATCGGCTCTCGACGATGCTTGCGGCGGACCGAATCATCGTGATGGACAGTGGAAGCATCATCGATTCTGGAACGCACGATGAATTGTTGGGTCGCTGCGATGTCTATTCACGGCTGGCACGAGCGCAGATGCAATCATCCCCGACAATCGCAGCGCGATGAGTCGTTGTGCGCTAGGAATTCGCAGCTAGGGTGTTGACGGCGCTGGTTGAACGGGGGGCGTGACGGTTGTGGCTGGGGCGGGCGCGGTCACAGGTGCAGTCACGGGTGCAGTCGCGGGCGCGGTCACAGGTGCAATCACAGGTGCAGTCGCAGGCGCGGTCACAGGTGCAGTCACAGGTGCAGTCACTGGTGCGGTCACGGGTGCAGTCACGGGTGCAGTCACGGGTGCAGTCGCGGGCACGGTCACAGGTGCAATCACAGGTGCAATCACTGGTGCGGTCACAGGTGCGGTCACAGGTGCAGTCACTGGTGCAGTCACTGGTGCAGTCACAGGTGCAGTCACTGGTGCAGTCACTGGTGCAGTCACTGGTGCAGTCACAGGTGCAGTCACTGGTGCAGTCACTGGTGCAGTCACTGGTGCAGTCACTGGTGCAGTCACTGGTGCGGTCACTGGTGCAGTCACTGGTGCAGTCATTGGTGCAGTCACTGGTGCGGTCACTGGTGCGGTCACAGGTGCAATCGCCGGCGCAGCCGTCGGCATCGCAATAATCACCGGTCCGCGCGTCGCCGCCCAGATTGCATACACCAAAGCAACCGTGCAGATGGACGCAACGACCGAGAGCCACCACTGCAGTGCCTTCTCAAGTCGATCGGACTGCGCGACACGACGCTGTGTCGACTGTGCCAAAGTCTCGAGCGCCCGTGCGTGGCGATCGCTAGTCACTGCGAATGTGCTGAGTGCGCCGGCAGTTTCGCGCAGACTCTCAGCAACACGCAAACTGATTTCGTGGTTGAGATCGAGTTGCTGTTGGACAAGTCCAAGAACTTGAGTTTGGCGATCGGCGCCTTCAGTCAAGTGCGTCAAACTGCGCTCGATGGTCTGGTCGCGTTGTCGTGCGCGCGCCGCGCCTTCCAAGAGTGTTTCGAGCACTTGACCTTGCTGGCGCGCCAACTGCGGCAGTGCGTTCAATGTTGTATTGAGCGAACCGAGCAATGTGGTCAATTGTTGCTGTGACTGCGCTTGCGAAGTCAATTGATCTCGAAATTGCACCAGCAGGTGCTCGCCGTCGATCGGTTCGCTTGGCGTTGGTCGAAAAATCTCCACGGAGCGCCCCTCATCGGCCCGCTCGACGATCACCGCGATCGGCAGTTGCGGTGGGGCAGCTCGCTGGAAGAATCTGCGCAGTGATAACCAGATGCTCATTGCATCCACTACTTTAGCGAACCGTGAAGCTCCGTGAGTTGCCTGCGAATGATCTGTTGATGGTTGCGCTGTCGTTCGCATGGGTCTCATGCGTCTCATGCGTCGCATGCGTCTCATTTGTCATGGTCTGCGGCGGTTGCGGTCACGAACCATCTTCGCCCACTGCGGCAGGCAATCGCGCAACAAATATTCGCATCGTTTCGCTCTCCCCTGGTGTGACATCGAGCATCACGGCGCTTGGCGCTGGCGATCGACTCGTCGGCCGTACACCGTGGTGCCAGAGTGCATCGGCCGTACCAATCGTTGGCACACTGCTCGACCTTGACGCGGAGGCGCTCGTCGCAGTGCATCCAACACTGGTCATCCTTCAGCCGCCCGCGCAAGGAGAGCCAGCCGCACTGGGCAGACTCGTCGCGCAACATGGCTGGCGCGTCGAGCGTTTTCGTATCGATTCTCTGGCGGATGTCCTGGCAGTCATCGATCGTTTGCCAGCGGTGATCTGCGATCCACTCACACCTGGCGATTGTGATGGCATCACTGCTCGAGCCGTTGAAATTCGCCAGAGCATGCTGAGTGCGCTCGATCCAATTGTCGGTGCATCGGGCGCCGGTCGAACGCTCGTTGCGCTCGTCGGTTCCGAAGGCGCAGATGTCATGGGATTTGGTGAGGGTTCTTATATTGGCGATGCACTCGCACGAATGGGAATTGCCAATGCGCTCACTCGATCGGGTTACCCGGCTCTCGGTGCTGAAGATTTGGTGAAACTTGCGCCGGATACTGTCATCATTATTGCATCACGACCATCTGGCGCGAGCGAGCAGATGCGATCGATCCTTGGCAAGTCGACAATTGTGCGCATCGAGGCGCCAGAACTTCTTCAACCCGGCGCAGGAATGATCTCTGGCCTCATTCAATTGCGCGCGGCATTGATTGATGCGTGCGCGCACCAGACGATTGGCCCATGACCAGCATGACCAACATGACCACCATGACCACCATGACCACCATGACCACCATGACCACCATGACCAGCATGTCCAAGCGATCAATCATTGGCATCGCTCTTCTGGTGGCGTTGGTGCTCGCTGCCGTGATCGCCCGATTGCTGATTGGGCGAGATCCCATCGCGGGCGGCATAAACTTTGGTTGGCCCGTCGCTGAAATTCTCGTGCTTCGATTTGGCGCGGTGCAATCGGCGCTTGTTGCAGGCGCGTCTCTTGGGCTCAGCGGTCTCCTATTGCAGGCACTGCTGCGAAATCCGCTGGCATCACCGTTCATATTGGGTTTGTCTGCTGGCGCAGGACTTGGCGCCACCGCTGCGCTATGGATTCTCACAGCAAGTGGCGCCGCAGCTGCACCGTGGATGTTGATCGCAGTGCGTGGCGCGGACGGTGTGATCCCCGGCACGATTGGATCGCTCGGCGTGCTCATCCTTGTCTATGCACTCGGTCGCAGAGGCGGACGACTCGATCCATTGACATTGGTTCTTGCGGGAACTGTTGTGGCAACGCTCTGCGGAGCTTGCATACTCTTGGTGCAATCATTGATGCCGCCAGCAAGCCGAGGCGATTCATGGATGTGGTTCATGGGACAAGTTCCAGAAATGCCTTCGCGCGGCACACTGTTTACGGCGATCATGGTGTTGTCCATCGCGTTCGCCGCAAGCGTGCGCAGCGCGGCCGCACTTGATGTTGCGAGCACGAGCGATGATGAGGCCGAGAGTTTGGGAGTCTCGCTTCGCACACTGCGCGTCATGCTGTTTGTCTGCGCGGGCACGCTGGCATCGGCAAGTGTCGCGTTGTGCGGGCCCATCGCATTTGTCGGATTTGTTGCGCCGCACATCGCTCGTGTTGTGCTTGGAGCGCGCCATACGGCCCTCGTGCCGGCGAGTTTGCTCGCTGGTGCGGCGGTGTTGGTTTGGGCCGACGCAATTCGTCAGTCGATCGACATCGGCGCGGGTCGTCTGCCGATTGGAGTGCTGACCGCATTGATCGGCGGTCCAATTTTCTTGATCGTTCTTCGCTCGGGGCGATCTCGAAGTGGGGAGTGGCGATGCTGACACTCGACTCTGTCTCATTTCAGTATGGCCACCGACACGCACTGCGCGCAATCACCGCATCGAGCGACGCGCAGAAAGTGGTCGCACTTGTCGGTCGCAATGGAAGTGGCAAGAGCACGCTGCTTCGTCTGATCGCAGGACTCGCTGTGCCAACCAGCGGATCGCTGCGGTGGCGCGGTTCGGTGCTGTCAGCCCTCGCGCCTGCTCGTCGCGCGCTCGAGGTTGCGTATGTTGCGCAGCGTCCATCGCTCTCAATCGATTTAACGGCGCGTGAAATGATTTCGCTCGGGCGATTCGCATCGAGGTCGCGATTGGATGGCGCAGTTCGCATCGACCGTGCCATAGAGCAGATGGGGCTCGAAGGGCTGCGGGATCGTGCGTTTCATGAACTCTCTGCTGGTGAGCAGCAGCGCTGTGTCGTTGCGCGCGCGCTGGCGCAACATGAAACCAACGGACTTTTAGCGCTCGACGAGCCGTTTTCCAATCTCGATCCTGGGGAATTGGTGCGTGTCTTTACCGTCATTCGCCAGTGCGCCAAAGAGGGTGCGCTTGTGGTCATCGCGCTGCATGATCTGAGCTTCGTTGATCAAGTCGCAGATACGGTTTGGTGGCTTGAATACGGTTCCGCGCTGGCGATGGGAGCGCCGAGTGATGTCTTGACGACCGCGAGATTGAAGGAGATATTCAAGTGTGACTTTGTTCGGGGTCCGCAGGGACTCACGATCGAAATTCGGTTATGATGCG
>Ga0209702_10006874_pt1 | contig 14262 bp, 11 predicted proteins | sample FRY01_FD_187210 | JGI IMG/M metagenome (GOLD analysis project Ga0209702, IMG submission 187210) | Freshwater microbial communities from Lake Fryxell liftoff mats and glacier meltwater in Antarctica - FRY-01 (SPAdes) (version 2) | ecosystem: Environmental > Aquatic > Freshwater > Ice > Glacier... | reverse complement strand
GGCTACCCACTCGCCTACGTTCTCAACAGCAAGCAACGAGGAAGCATCACCCTTCGCAGTTCACTGTGGCTGGGAACCCTTGTTGGCACGATTGCGATTCTGGCAATCGGTATTTTCTTCCCACTGCGAAGTGCAAATGCACTACTCATCTTCGTGGCACTGCTAGCCATTGCAGCGATCGGTAGTTTTTTACTCTTGAGAAAGCAACCAAGAATCAAAACGATCAAATCAAAATTCAGTAAGAGCCACTGGATCCTGATTGCAGCCCTAGTGCTCGCACTTGCGTACTTAGCATTTGCAGCACTTGGCCCAGTAACAAATTACGACTCCGGTCTTTACCACCTTGGCGCAATAAAGTACGCCGGCGGCTACGCAACCATTCCTGGCCTAGCCAACCTTTACTTTCCATTCGGCTACAACACCAGCCTGTATCCAGTTGGAGCTTTTCTCGGCAATGGTCCCTGGGGGTCAAACGGATACCGCCTAGCAAACGGCTGTCTTATCTTATTGGTAGTCCTCGACCTTGTGTTGCGACTGGTGAGAACTCACGGAGCACTAGCCAAGAAATCGGTGGGAACCTACTTCCTACTCGTTGCTGTTCCCCTCACGCTGATCCCACTTGTTTCACTGTCCGACTACTGGGTAACCAGCCCATCGAGTGACGCCGCAGTCCTTGTTCTCACCGTGATATCCGTGGCGTACCTGCTGGATGCGCTGACCAAGAAGACGAGTATTGTGATGAATTCCTCGGTGTCTTTCGTTACTGCAGTCATTGCTTTCTCGATGCGTCCTACCATGGTGGTCTTTCTACTGGTGTCGAGTGTGGTCTTGTTATACCGACTGACCCGAATCCAGCAATTAAAGGCAAGTCTCAGATTGCTCACTATCCCCGCGTTCATAGGCATTGTGCTCCTTTTCGTTCAAAGCACACGTGACTACCTGCTCAGCGGTTGGCTGCAGTATCCGCTTTCACTGGTTTCGTTTAACGTGCCGTGGCAGGCAGTTGATCCGGTGGACAATAGGGCCGCAACATTGGGAAATGCACGAAACCCGGGCGATATTTGGGGTTCGGTGGAAGGATTCGCGTGGGTAGGCCCCTATCTCTCGCGTCTCCCCTCACAGTGGGAAACCTTTTTCGTATTGGCGCTCATAATTATCATGCTCGTCCTAATCTTTGCGGCAAAACTAATGAGGGCAAGGCTTCGGTGGAGGACAATCCTGGTTGCAGAACTACCAGTGCTTGCTGCTGTCATTACCTGGTTCTTTTTCTCACCGCCAACTTTTCGCTTTGGTTGGGGTCCAGTATTCTCTCTGTCTTTTATCCCCATTGCCTTTGCATTAAAGGCTCTTTTCGAAACGAGCCCAACCAATAATCCCATTGGATCATTGGTTGTAATGAAAAAGAAGACACTGCTTCCAGCACTTGGGGTCATCCTGATCCTGCTAGTTGGCTTCAACACCGCAACCCGATTCCAGTTCGACTCGATCAACCAAGAACAAAAGTGGTCACTGGGACCCGTTGGAATTAAGTATTCAATCGCACCGGTAATCGACGTTCCAATCATTGACATTCCTCTTAAATCAGGGTTGGTTGTCACATCACCCACCCAGTCTGACCAGTGTTGGGACAACTACCCTCTTTGCACCGCAATCCCGTTACCAAGCCTGCAGATGCGCGGTGACGGAATCACCCAAGGCTTTCTGCCTTAACCCAACCAGCCTCTCCTGCGGGGCGCGCTAAGAACATTTCTCACATGATGTCGAGCAGTGACACTCACTGAAAGAAAAGCATTGGGCTCCAAGCCAGTACTTTCCGCGAATGCACCCGCAGCTACCGCTGCTTCGTAGCCAAATGAGGACTGCGCGAAATACACCAAGGCTTGCGCATTGCCTAAGATTCTCCAGTCGATTAATGCGTGCACATCACTGGAATACGCCCCGTTCAACTCAGCCCCGGGCTCAAAGCTCCACGGCTGCAATCCCAACCGAGTGAGTTCCTCGTGCCAGTAACTCAGTTCCTTGCGAGAATCACTGGCAACGAATATTCGCCTGATTCCACTCTCGTGTGAAACCTTCAGAACGGCACGCTTTATCTCACGGCGGTTAGGGGTTTGATGCGAACGATCCGAATACCGAAGGTGCAAGCCTATGAATGGACTCTTGTCACAGCCGGAAACTGCCGCTTCGATTGAGGCATTCAACACCAATTCGTGGTACCAATGTGATCGTTCGGAACGAAATGCAGAGTTATCCCAACTCACCGGTTGCGAGCCAGGCGCGAGGGAGAATCGTCCACCCGCAATGATCACAGCTACCTCGGGCTTAACTCGCTCAATGCTCTGCATGAAGGCGTCAATCAGTGGCTGTTCTCCTCTATCGTGACCAGCAAGTGTCGCCAGAGAACCACCATTGGGCAATGAAGTCTCGTTAACATAAAGTGGAACATCTGTAAGAGAGATCCCCAGATCGCTAATTAAATCTGTCTCAGACATAAACGACAAGTCGTTACGGGATTCAAAAATTTCACCAAACGGAGCAGGAGCAGCGTTCTCTGGGAGCCAGCACACGGAGAAACTGGCACCAAGGAAACGAGCAAGTAATTGTGAACTTGCCATTGCTTGCAAGCGATTTATATATCCATTGCGTGGAACCACGACCACATGCATAAACGCAGTCCCTTCGACGCATTGATGTACTGATGAAATTCGAGCAGTACAACCAGCATACTGATTGAACCTGATTCAATCCAATGATCTTTGCGCACGACAGCCGTCAAATGCATCGACTTTTGGGACCTGATTTGCTTTTGGATCCCTAGACACTTTCGTAGAGTGTCTAGGGATCAAAGAACTAACTAATTCCGAAATCTGACCTAGTAGTGTTACAACGTGTGCACAAATCATTAGAGGGGAATTTTGTGTCGAAACGCCAAAAATTGATTGCCGCACTACGTGCCGAGAAAGTTTCATCTATTGCGTTCATCTTCATCATCGCAATTGCATTGATGTTCCTAACGTTAACTTGGGTGGCCGCGCTAGCCGATAGCCCCGACGGTGTCACAACTGATTCTGGTGCTAGAACAGCAATCATTGCTATTTGCTCAACTTTCATCATCTCCTTAATGTTTGGCAGGGCCGAGATTTGGGGTCCCTCGTGTCTCAAGTTCGTCCCAATCATTGGGACCGGTGGATTCCTACTGGCGGCAGCTGCACTATTCGCTAGCGAAAAACTTGATTGGGCATTTGCCCTCTACGGCGGATTCCAAGTACTTCGGGCGGAAATGCTGTTCAGCGATATGAGCTGGGTACTCAATTGGTTTGAGTGTGATTTTTGTGAACGGTGGGATCCCCACTATGGTCCAACACTCGCCTGGCTAGAGCCACTTTCACTTGGCACAATTGGAAATAGTTTCCTATTGGCCGCTAGCATCGCATTGATTGTTCTTGGAATTGGTGCTTTGTTATATCTCGCGAAGCTAAGTTCACCACTGGGAAAGTGGCTCATCGCCGTTGCCTCAATCAGTCCAGCGTGGCTTTTACTGGTCGACCGGGCAAACTCTGATCTCATAGTGTTTCTCTGCGCCGTTGCCGGACTCTGGGTTGTAAATCGATTTCCCAACTTACTTACTTGGGCACTCTTCGCCTCTGCCTTGTGGTTTGTTGGCACGATTAAGTTCTACCCTTTCGCGATCGGGATCACGCTTCTGTTTGCGTTAAGGATTAGACACGGTTGGACAATAATCGCCGGGTTTGTTGTCGCAACCGCGCTGTACATGATCCTTGCTTGGGAGTCATACCTAGACTCAAGCCGTTGGACCGTGCGACCTGACTTGTTTTTGGGTGATTTCCCCTATTACAGCCGCACCTTCATCGAGGATCGAATCACCGGAGGGGATCCCTCGACTTTGGTTAGCTTGGGGGTCTTTGTAGGGCTTAGTCTCTTGCTGGCCGCAGGTGCCGTGATTGGTTTCGGGGTTAAAACTCCTCAGTGGAACCAACACCGGCAATCTTTAATTGGCTCGCTCGCACTTGCAGGTGGAATTGCCTTTTCAGGAAAAGTTCTCTGGGCAGGATTCGGATTTATGTACACCGGTGTATTTCTTCTCATGATCATTCCAGTGCTGTCCGTGATGGCAGACTCGCGTAATAGGAGAAATGGCATCATGTTGGGAATGGCACTATTCGGGGTGTTTGCGTTGTTCGCGGCTTACAGCACGACCTTGGCAACCATGTCAGGAATTATTTTTTCAGGCTTCGGCCTCGGTTTTGGTCTTAAGGCCCTTATGTGTCACATTACAGATCAAGAATCCCAACCTGATATTTCCGCCCGGCATCAATCCTAGAGGTCACTTTGACTTCCTCTAGACTGAGAAGATGCGCGTGGCAATGGATGAACAGATCTTTGCCATTCAGCATTACGGAGGAATTTCTCGACTGTTCTATGAACTCGCAAAGCAGTTCACTTCAACCCCTAAATTAGGGGTTGACCTTTTGCCAATCAAGGCACCTATTGTAAATCAATATTTAATTGATAATCCTGCTCTCATGAAAGCCCTGCACACCACCGAAGCGAAGAGCTCCATGCGGGCTCTAGGAAAGTATTTCTCGCATCGCACCAACGCGCGAGGTGCAGACCTTGTTCATAACACTTTTTATCTTCCCCACGGACTAGCCGGTGGCCGAGGGGCGAAGCGAATTGTCACGATTCACGACATGATTCCTGAACTTCTACCCAAGACCCGACGACGGCTTGATCTACTCACCATGAAACGGCGATACGTTCACGAAGCAGATCACATTATTTGCGTCTCTGCCGCTACACGGGGTGATCTCGTTAGACTCTACCCCGAAATCACAGCGCCGATTTCGATTGTGCATCACGGTGTTGACCCCGTATTCACTCCTGGCGTTCCCAAGTGGTCTGACCTACCCAAAAAATACGTATTGTTCGTCGGTAACCGTGATCAATACAAGGATGCTGACATTCTCCTCAAATCTTTCGCCCAATTCTCGCGGGAATTCACTGAGGTGACCCTACTTTTCGTGGGCGGTGGTGAATTCACTTCAAAGGAAAAAAAACTAATGTACTCACTGGGAATAGCCGGTACCGTCCTCCAGCGATCATTACCCGACTCGGAAATGAGTTCCGCCTACTGCAACGCACTCTTCACCGTGTTCCCCTCACGCTTTGAAGGTTTCGGGCTACCTGCCCTGGAATCTATGGCTAGCGGCACCGCAACGATTCTGGCAAACGCAACCTCACTACCCGAAGTTGGTGGCGACGCAGCGCTCTACTTTGAAACCGGTGACAGCACAGACCTCGCTGAGAAAATGGTCAAGCTGGCAGCCGACCAGAACATGAGAACGGCACTATCTAAGGCTGGTATCCAGCAGGCCGCCAGATTTTCTTGGGAGAAGTGCGCTACTGAAACCGCGGCCGTGTACCAATCAACGCTTAGTAACAGCTAGAACGGTATTCTGAACCGAAATGACTGTACGAGCAGAACATGACTCATTACGGGGCTACCTCGAATCTGTTTTGACACCAGAGCAACTCGAGCGTCCGCTTTTGACGAACTTCAACCACTGGCATATAGCCCAAGGCGCCTTGGCTGAACTAGCACTCACCCTTCACAAAATTAATTCACAAGTTTCTATTGCTTTTTGGGCAGATAGAACCCCTATGCCCGATGTTTCTTGGGAGACATCTCGACTGCTCGGGACCATGCTTCTCAGCCCCACCAAAGAACAACAAATAGAAAAATCGCTCACACATGTCGGTGTTCCCAAATCTGCCTTCGTAAAACCACCCATTCGAAGGTGGAAGCCAGTTGAGCCGATCGAGATTCCAACCGTCATGAATCGAACAAGTATTAGGGCCATGACCTACCGGGGCGCTGACATGGGTAGATCAATCCTTCAGGTGCATCCGGATAAAAACACACCGATGACGGATGAATTTTTATGGCCACGTAGGTGGGTCGAAATAGCTGCGAAGTCATTTGCATTCGCATACGACCAGACAGCCGAACTGATCAAGGAAAGAGCTATTACTTCGATCGCGGTCTTCAACGGGCGCTTCTTGCATGATCGGGCCGCCGCCACGGCTGCCCAAGCGGCGGGTATTCCGGTGCTGAACTACGACCTTGGTGGACTTCAAACAAACTTCGATCTCACGATCGACGACACGCATGACTGGGATGCGCTCCAACGACGCATGCTCTCCCTCTACGACCGTTGGGATCCAACAGAAAGAGACGAGTTAGGTAGTAGCTGGTTTCTTGACCGCACTGAGCACCGCGACCCCCTTAATCGCCTATTCGTTGAGGCGCAAAAGATCGGCTCCATGGTTGACTTGCCTGAGAACAAGAAAGTTGTGGTTTATTTCAGTTCCTCAGGTGATGAAATAAGTGAACTTGATTTGGATTGGAATGACTATTTTTGGGGTCAGGAAAATGCACTAAACCTGATTGCCAAGATTTGTGCTGAGGATCCGGATATTTACTTCGTTGTGCGATCCCACCCGCATAAGCGTCACAAACCAGAGCATGACGTTGAAGAGTGGATGAAGGCTGTGGACCTTGCTCAACCGGATTTACACCTGGATCCACACTCAGAAGTTGACTCATACGCTCTCATGCGCAGGGCGGATCTAGTAATCACATACGGTTCCACCAGCGGCATCGAGGCGGCATTCGCTCACAAACCTGTTGTCGTGATGGGCCCAAGCGCCTACAACGTCCTGGGCGCTGCTACTCAAGTCTTCAATGAAGCCGGGCTAAGAGAGTCGATAGCAGATCCAAAGTCTGGGGATTGGTCAAGCGCCGTGTCCTTTGGGTTGCTCATGAAAAGGCGCGGATTTAATTTTCAGGAGATTCAGAAAATCTCCGAATCAGATTTCACATTAAACGGAGACAGCATCAAGGCGACAAAACCACTTGTCGCAAAGCTTTCCCACGCTTACAAAGAAGCCAAACTTAAGCGCTATTTGAGAACCAACTGAGCCATAGCGCAACCTGTTGCGAAAGGTTTTAGTGCACTTGTTTGATCCGCGAGGGCTTCACAACTCCCCACTTCCTCCCAGCCACCTTGTGAATCGAGCCTGAAGTAAGAAGCACTTTTGACGCTGAATCGTTGATCCGAGATGAGCGCCTTCCAAGCAGTTGGGTCATACTCAAATTGATGGGTAAAGAACCCGAGGGAATCTTGGTGCAGAATCGGGCCACCTTTTCCCGCTGGCACTGAAACTAAAAGCGAACCACCTGGACGCAGGAATCTGGCAGCGGAGTCAAGAAACAAGCCGTCAGTTGCAGAGTCGCGGTCACTCACTGCCGACCCTGCAGTTGTGGCACGTGCAAATGCGGAATCCTCCACCCCAGGCTCAGACGCAAAATCAAATCCAATGTGCTCCAAAGTTGAAATGCAGGTAATCGTGTCGAATAGTTCACCATCAGGTTGGGCCTCGAGCACACTCTCCACGCGCACGGGAACCTCAAAGACTTGATCGACCAGATTGGCCGGGTAACGGTTCCGGACACGCTCAGGATTAATTATGTCGATTCCGACCAGGTCAACTCCACGAGAGCGCGCTGCTAGCAACACACCCAACCATTCGGGTGGTGACATTGACCAACCGACATCAAGCAGTCGACCAGCATCAGTCAATAGTGATGCTGCCCAAGGAACCTCGACACAGCGCTCTGACCAATTGAGCGTTGCCGGACCCGTGAGTGGCTGTGATACACCAGTTGCAAGGCAGTCAAGTGCTCGTTCGAGAGTTTCGATGCTCTCTGTGGACTGCTGTTGATTCATGTAACCCCTTAAATAAATGGCCTCATAAGCATAGCGGCTGACACAACGAGGTCCTGGCAACCAATGATTGGCTTTACACATGAATGGTCACGCTGGTATAGCCTTCAGCGGTGACCTTCACTCGAATTGGAATCATTTACGGAACTCGACCAGAAGCCATAAAGGTTGCGCCCTTGATCAAAGCACTGAAAACAGTTGAGAATGTAAACGTCACCGCGATTTCGACCCAGCAGCATGAATCCCTGCTCTCCACGGCCTTGAGCTCAGCTGGTTTTTCCACGGATTTCGAGATTGCAGAGCCAGATCGAACTTCTGTGCAATCGCTCGTCTCAACAATCGGTCTTGCTCTTGAAACACCCTTGACGAATTGTGACCTCGTCGTTGTCCAGGGAGACACTGTCTCGGCCTTTGCTGGAGCACTCGCTGGATTCCTGCAGAAGATTCCCGTTATTCACCTCGAAGCAGGGTTGCGCACTTCCGAATTACTACAGCCCCACCCCGAAGAAGGCCTTCGAAGAGCGATAACGCATCTGGCGTCCCTTCACCTCGCCCCAACTGAGCACGCAAAGCGAAATCTCGAGCGTGAAGGGGTCCCTCCTAACACTATTTTTGTCACCGGTAACACATCAATCGATGCAATCAAATTCCACCTCGATCGAACCGACTCAACCGGGATTGCTGCGTATGTGAATCAGCCAAACTACTGTGTTCTCACAGTTCACCGGCGCGAGAATTGGGGGGAAGGGCTTGATCGAATTGCGCGAGCGCTTCTTGAGTTAGCCCTTAAATTCCCTGAAGTTGATTTCATTTGCCCACTGCATCCCAATCCGCTGGTGCGAAGATCGTTTGAATCATTACCGAACCTTGACAACCTCAGGATTCTGGAGCCCTTTGCGCACAACGACTTTGTCGAACTGCTCAAAGGAAGCCAACTCATTCTGACCGATTCCGGTGGGATACAGGAGGAATCAACGGTCTTAGGGGTTCCCGTTGTGATTTTGCGTGATGAAACTGAGCGGCCAGAAGTAGTCGAATCAGGTTGGGGGGTAATCGCTGGAACAAATGAGACCACGATCGTGCGGCTCGCTAGTGAGCTGCTCACCCAGCGCTTAACCGGTGAATTCAATTCACCGGTGGGATCACCTTTCGGTGAGGGCAACGCAGGAACTAACTCGGCGGAAACGATTCAAAACTACTTTCAAATTCGATAGTCCGACAGATACTTAACCCTTGACCCGTTGATCGCCACCCACTCAGGCTGACTTACGCGAGTAAAATTTACGAGCTGAACAAACTAGTCACGGATAAAGACTCAAGCGACAAAAATTGCTTAATTTTCCGGTCGAGTTTCCTAGCCGTCGGAGTTGTCACCGTCGTGAAGTTGACTAGTCGTCCACCATTTTCTCGAACCTAAAGAGCCGCTGTCCTCTGAACTCTTCAGGGTATTGGAACGAAATCTCCATGTGATTACCCTGGAGAGCAAACGTTTCGAATTCTCCCAGGCCCTCATTTTGGACACTGTCAATCTTCTGTCGTACGAAAGCTGCAACGGAATTTCTCGAAACACCAGAGATTTGCCGCGCAAACGAATAAGAACTTCCGGCATTGAGGAGAAACCTGTCTCATGAAGCGGAAATCCCTGCTCAGTCATGAGCGGAGCTATCGAGTCATAGGAGTACGCCCTGTAACCACATGAGTAGTCGAGGACTCCCCGTATTGGAAGCACCACTTTAACGAGGCCCGCAAAACCAAAACTTAAGAATTGTCGGTATCCAGGAACGCCATGTACTCTCGCGCCTTTTCGGTAGCGAGAAGCAATCACAACATCGGCTGGTTTACCATCCATTTCGGCGAGCAATTGAGATATTTGACTTGGATCGTGGGTGTCATCTGCGTCCATAATCACTAGGACATCACCTGAACTTGCTTGGTCCACGAACTCAGTGAAAAGTCCCCTGAGAGCAACTCCCAAGCCACCGTTGCCCTCTGGACTTAGAAGAAATAAGTCTAATTCTTCAGCGGAGTTCTTCACTTCTTGAACCGTGTTGTCAGTGCTTCCGTCGTCATAGAACAGGACAACGAGATCTTTTGCAAGTCCACGATCAAGAAGTTCGGATCGGGCCGAACGAATTCGTGCAAATAAGGGAGCGATTGCCAATTCTTCATTGAACGCCGGTAAACCCAGAAACACGGTCCTGGGTAGCAACGGACGTTTACGCAGATGGTCAGTCAACTTCGCTCCCCCTAGTCACGAAACAACAGTACAGGTGGGTCAGCGGAATACTGCGGATCGTCTCCCCATGATTCGATGAGTTGAACTGAGACTCCCTCAGGCACACTAATTTCGTCCAGCAGGCTCGCACTTCTGAGTACTAATACTTTCGCATCCGAATTCAAGAAATCAGTAATTTCTTCGGGCCCTGCCTTGTCGTTGATTCCCGCCATTTGGACGGGGTCCTTGATCCAAGCCTCGCGGAATTGGTCGTAGTCTCCGCTGTACTCGACCCAATACCTGAGTTCGGGGAGAGTCCAAAAATCAATGTACGCACTTCCTGGAGGCGCTTCAAGAACCGCTTCCAACGCCGAAGTCCAGTTGTAACCGGGTGTTCTTTCGTAATTTGCCAATCGGAATGCACCTGTTAGGCACACAAGCACTGAAAGTACGGCTGCCAACACACGAATAGAAGGGCGGCCAAAGAATTTGGATTGGACAGCGAGGCCGACCAACCCGATGACGCTGAGGGCGATCAGCCCGACCTCAGTTATTGACCAGCGGGTACCCAAAATCCAAGGAATGAACCCAAGAACTCCCAGTGCGAACGAACTCGCAGTGCCCAGGAAAACCACGACCCAAAGACCGTTCACAACCCACTCTCGGGTATCAGATTCCCGTGTCGGCCTGGGGTATTTCTTGAGAATCCATAGGACTGGGAGCAGAATCAGAAAGGCAGTCCGAGGTAGTGCTGTGAAACTAAAAAAGTTTGTAAAGATGGTTCGAAGGGCGACGTCCAGTGGCATATTCGGGATATAGGCCTCGGGAATATTGCCAAATGAATCTCCACCAGCAAGGTCAAACGGATTCCCCTTGAGCAGGACATAGACCACGGGCAACCACAGCAAGCTGAACAGTGCCGTCAGTCTTAATGCCCACTTGCCAACAAGTGCGCCAGTTCGAAGTGTTGCCACTAAGAGGAGTCCAACAACTCCCAGAACAATGGGCACTGAGTTGTACTGCATCGATCCGAAGAAAATAAAAATTGGAATAAACAGCAGTACTCCCCGGGGCACGTTTTTTCTCAGGGTCAACCAAATCGCAATGAGCGGTAATGCAATGGATGCTGCGAGCCCCGAAATCGTTGGTCGAAACTCAAGTGCGTAGTAGGGCGTAATGTTTTCAAGCAACATGAGACTTGCGGCGGCACAGGCCACAAACCATGGGGCGCCCACTAATCGCGCAAACAGCAACAGGCACGCGATATAAACCAGGAAGAACACGAAGGGAAGGAGGCGAAGGGTTGTGATGTCTGATCCCAGGCCTAGTGCCCAAAATCTTTCAAGCCAATTGAATAGTCCGGGCTCGACATGACTTTGGTTGGCGGCCCACGACTGGGCCAATGTCCCGGCGGTCTGCCCCACTGGTGGGTACCCAAGCGAGGTTAAGAAAGAGGATGCTTCGTCCGACCAAAAGTATCGGTTTCCGAGATTGTTAGCCGCAAAAATTACAATCCCTATAACCAGGGCGAGAGTTGCCGTTATATTCGCTCCCCGCTCGACAAGTCGGGTATCTCGCGTCACCGCGGCATGCTACCCCATCGCAACCACAACTTTTGTTGGCTTAGTTGGACACCGCTGCCTTGTACCTCTGCAATACCCAAGGCATCTCCGCGAAGCGCTTTTGGGTTAGATCCGTGCGACTAAATGACGGGATTTCGTAGTCCATGCCGAAAAGCGACGTGGCGTATTCATTCTCTAAAGCGAGACGGTCCGAGGAAATAGGGGTCTTTCCTTTATGGAGCCCCATGGTGTCCACCGCCATTAGGGTTCCGGCTGGTGCAGTGATTTCCTGAACTTCACTCCACAAACCAGCAGCTCTCACCGCTTCATCGCTCTTTCGACCGTCACCGCGCAGTGACCAAGGAATGCTCGCGTGGGAGCCGCGGATATAGACATGAGGGCCGGTGTCTGGCTTGACGTCGGTTAGGTAAATAAAGAATTTGAGAAACGAAAGCCGGTCACGATCTTGGTGGAAGAGCTGAGCGTTGAGGTTTGCGTCTTCCGCTTTTTTTGTGGTCGTCCACCAGAACGCTACTTCGTCCATGAGAACGGGTTGGCCCAAGTACTTTTGCGCGATCAAAGCCATGAATGGATCGGTCACAAATTCTTGTACCTCTGGTGAACCGAGAGCGGCTTCTTCGTCGAAGTCGTAACGACCCACCTGAGGATCAGTTCGCGGGTACACACCTGCAAGAGTGCCTGCTCCACGGGCAACGCAAGGAGTGACTTCCGCGTAGCCGCGAATCGCGGCAACAACTGACTGGTCAACCACCTGTGAGAAGACGTAAAAGCCGTCACGTGATACCCCGGCCACAGCCTGGTCCACCTCAGCGGGATCAACAAAGCGACTGGGTGATTCCGTTGCTAACTTCCAGGCTTGTGGGCCTTGAGTTGCAATAGACTTTTTTGAAACCCACTTACCTACCTTGGGGTGAAAGTCCATGCACGAACGCATCTCGTACTGGCTTTGCGGAACAGTGGAAACTGGAACTGGATCGGTACTGTCAAATGCACGAGCGGCCTTGAGCGTGTTGCGAAGGCGTGGAAGTCGAAGCACGTTCTCAATCACTTGGTTCATGGCTTCAGGGTACTACTTGTCTTTCCCGAAACGCCGGCCCAAAGTTGATCGAACTTTGTGACCCAGTGAGGACATGATTTGTGGGTAGGACAGGTAGGTGGCTATTGATTCGGTCTGGGAAGCATCGGCGTTGACCACACCGAGGCCACGTGCGTAATTCGAGTTCACGACAACGCCTAAATACCCGCGAGCAATGTCAGAAAGCGTGATTCCTCTCAGCAGGTATTCCATGTGTTGGGACTGATTGTGGAAAACTTTGATCCACGGTTCCCGCGGGTGAATCTCAATCACCCCGGACTTTTGCAACCACATGTTGTACCAGGTAAACTCGTAGGGCGAGAACTCCAAAGCGTCAAAATAGGTCCAATCACGTGGCTTGAGAAAGTCAGAAACAAAAGACTCAAGAACAACTCGGGAAAAAACAGTGTGACCGTGGCAGGTCAATACAACTCGAGTGTCCAGGCCAACAAGAGTCGCAATGTTTTTTAATTCAGATTCACGCGAAATCCAATATTGGTTGTAGTACTCCGGCTCCACGGCCAACTCAAGGTCTTGAATCAGGACGGAGTACGGAGACTTCGCATCAAACATAAAGTCACTAACAGCAAATGGACGGATAAACTCCGCATCCGAATCAACGCAAAAATAGTTTTCCGCTAATTCCAGTTCCCAGAAAGAAAGTTTCACAATCTCTTGGTTGATGTAACCAGGTCGCATCCCGTGGACCTCACGGTCAACCAAGTGCGCGTTCAATAAGTCCTCGGACAAAACTCGAACCTGATTCCCTCCAAGGGGTGCAAAAAGTCCAAGGTTACTTTCTGGAACGACAAGGAAAAGTTGAATCGAGTCGGTGTTAAATTCATTGAAACTTTTCACCATGCGTTGCGCGTACTCCAAGTCCCCCGAATAGGACTTGCACAACATGGCAAATTTTTCCAAGGTCTATTCCTTAACCGCTTGAATCAACCCGGCCGAACACAGGAACATGCCGCGCCATGAGGTGTCGCCCTCAAGGTCTATTTGCGCTTGGCGGTACACCTTCGGGTCAATGCTCCCGGCCAACATGGGGTAGGCGGGGTGGTAGTTGTACCAGTGGAATTGCAGGTCCTTGTATCCGAAGGATTTAACAATCTCGGAGAGTTCGAAGGGGTTGTGAAACTTGGACAGAATTTCGTCATAACCATCACCTGTTGGACGAGTTCGTTTAGGTGGTTTGTCTACCGCCAACCGCTGATCCAAATCAGCCGAGACAATCTCTCGAATACTCTCGGGGACCTCTGGCAGGAGTTCGTCCATGACGAATTCTTTGGTGAGCCTGTTGAACGTGAACATGGAGAACATGGAGTTACGAAACTGCAGCAGCAACCGACCACCCGGGTCCAGGAACTTGTCCATTGAGGAAACAAACCACCTGTCATCCTCAACGTGTGGAATCACACCGAGCGCCATGACCGCGTCGAAGGAACCGGCTCGCGTGCGCTCAATGTCAATCGAGTCGTGGCTTTGAACGTCAAGTAGATTGATTGATTCAGGGTCAAGGCCGTGCCTTGTCATGTTGGCCCGAGCAAACTTCACCATTTCTGGTGATACATCATTCCC
>Ga0209702_10006870_pt1 | contig 14270 bp, 14 predicted proteins | sample FRY01_FD_187210 | JGI IMG/M metagenome (GOLD analysis project Ga0209702, IMG submission 187210) | Freshwater microbial communities from Lake Fryxell liftoff mats and glacier meltwater in Antarctica - FRY-01 (SPAdes) (version 2) | ecosystem: Environmental > Aquatic > Freshwater > Ice > Glacier... | reverse complement strand
CTATATATTGAGCGAAAGATGAGTAGGGGTACTGTTCAATCTCCTCTTTTGATCCGATTAGTCGAGCCGAATACGGGTTGAGATGGATATATCGTGAAACATGCATGAGCTGAGCATCATTCATCACCTCGACAGCCTTAAACCGTGGCATCAAGAGAGGTCCTCTCCGTTTTGTAGCACGATTGAAATATTGAGTGAATGAATTTACAACATCAGAGACAACCCTTTGAATACCACCTGATTTTTTCTGATGTAAAAGTAAGTGAAAGTGTGTTGGCATGAGACAGTAGGCCAATATGTGAATCCTGAAGGAAGTTTTGAAGCATATCGATTTTTCAATGTTTTTTCTATCTTCAGGCTTCAGGTCTCGAAGTCGAGACAGACTAACAGTTGAGTTTTGAGAACGATAATACTTGATTGCATCAAGAAAGGATATGCAGAATTTCTTTTGCACAAAGATCCGTTTGGCATCAACAGTTCTATTGAATACATGATATATTCCTCCATTTCTAAATGATATTTCACGACCAGGCATATCACACTCTACAATATAATGTGCAATTACTCAACTATTTATTTGAGAAAGTGTTTTGGACTATCCTATCGGCCTTCGTACTTCCCGAGAGTACTACTACCAAGGAAATCTCGATAGTTTTTATACCGTACTCGAAAAAGATCGAACCGGCTTTGCCCAGCAATCGGTAGATAATTTTCTCGACATTGAAAGTCAGGTGTTGTAGGTGCCACTTCTTTTGGCTGATATTCTAAAATAATTTATTTCCTTGAAAAATAAATCCATATCTAATCTTTTGCCGCATCGATAAACTCACGTAAAGATACTGTAGGCTTTTCACTATCAGAAAGGCTCGTCAGCTCATCAAGCGAAAGATTATAATCGGGATGAGTTATATCTAAACTGTACGGGCCGTGTTCAGTTTTTTGTCGATACCCCATCCGTTTGGCGGTAACATCATACCGCATATGCAGACGCTTTCGAAGTTTTGCATTTTCTTCAGTATTGCTTATTACTCTTTCTTCATAGAATGAGCGAGGTTTCCCGGCAATCATTTCGGATTGTGATTCAGCAAGCGTTCTCGTGTCGCTCCTAATTGTTTCATCAATATTCCAGAGATCAAGGATTGCCTCTGCGGGAAGAATATGAATATTTGAATATCCATGAGTTGCTGCAAATGCTTCAGAAAGAAGAATTAATGATTTTTCCCATCGGAATGTTCGAAAAATTTCTGCATCAATTACTTTTCCTTCTTCGATTCTCGGCTCGGACCATTCACCAGCGGGTCCCTGAATTTGGACGATTACAAGATCATTTTCCCCGATTTCATCCATCTGAAGCCCTGTTTGAGCATATTTCCTTTTCAATAACTCATCATTGCCCCGGTACAAAGATACAATTCTGCCAATTTTTGACTCAGAATCTTGAAGTACAAATGCAACGGATCCATCCACAGCATACATCTCAAACTCTGGGTCATCACTGATATCACCTGATGATGGGCGCTGAAATGGAATCAATCTCAAACCCGATTCACTTTCGATCGCCTGAGAGAATGTCTGCATTTGGGTATAAAGTGCAACATCTTTTTGATTTCTTTCTATTTTAGGAACAAAGGGAATTTCAGTAGTGTTGGCATCCATATATGAAGTATATCAATACTATTGATTTTTCAAATTAACGTATTTCGATTGAAAATCATATCCTGTAAATAGGCTTAGGTATCAAAAAGTTCGAAAAATAGCTTATTCCTATATTAAATCTGTATTATTTTGTTTATCACGTTTTGATATTGCAGAACTTCCTTTTAACATTCGAATGATCATGGGACTGGCATCAGTTGCGTTAGGTACCGATTGATATCCTTCTCCAGTTTTTGACCGAATTCCAACAAGCACCTGAGCAAGTCGATATGCTGGCTCATTGTCTCCGAGGGCATGCCTGAGACGATCTGGATGGAGTGAGGCAATTCTATTTGGCAATGGGGCACCGTATAGATGAGAGAGTACCTGAGCAAATAAAACACCCACACTTCCATTCTTATCTGTGAACGGATGAATGCCGATAAACTCATCATATAGTCTTGCTGACTCAATGAAAAAAAGAGCATCTGGGAGATGTTTATTGAGTAACGCTTCGGATTTATCTAAAAGATTGTTCATCGCTTGTGGAACATTTGCCGCATCTACCCCTTCATATTCGCCGAAGTGTGTACCGCGTGTACGTAATCCCGTTTCAGTTGATGGGAGAAATCCTTTCGATATAATTCTGTGCATGTGAATCAGATCATCTACGCAAATATTGCCTGCTTCTTTTATCTGATGCATATAATCGATTGCTTTTCCCCAACTTCCCTGACGGATCTTTTCCTGTTCTTCACGAGAAAGTCCGAGAAATAATCTCCAATTCGTTTCAACACTTCCACCAAACCGTGCATTAGAATAATTCCATTCTGTTCCCGTAAGTTGATTTTCGCGCGCGAGATACCTATTTACTATTTCAGCATTTACCTCCGGTGAGAAAAGCGTATGTCGATCTTGATTGAGGTTTCTAAATAGATTAATCAAGTCTGTATGAAAATCATTATGTTTGAGGGCACTTTTTTCCTCATTTGGTGGAATGAAATAGGTTGGATTCTGATCTATTGAAGAAATGGCGTGTATTAATTGATCAACCCCTTGAAGTATTCGATCAGCGGAATCTTCATTCCTCAACGCTTCAACGAGCGAATTGAGATTTGAAATATATTCATTTTGTGCTGCTTCAGATAATAAATCTGCCATGATTTCTTCAAGCGGAAGTGAGCTTTTTTCAGAATACGCTGAATACTCATCAAAGAGAATTTGATTATCCTTCGTTCGCTTAAGAAACTCATCAGGCCCAATGCCTCGAGGTTGCCATCCGGACTTGAGAGCAATATTCAAGTCCACAAGTCCTTTTCGTTCAAAAATCACACCTTCATCGTCTTTTAATAGTACTGTTCCATCTGGCTGTAGAATCACTATATACTCACTTTTAATCCCGAGAAGAGGTGCGAGCTGGTCTATGAATTCTATTACACTTACGGGACCATGGGCTTCGTTATTATATCCAGACATCACTAAATCAATCCTTTCGAGAGTCATTTGTGCAGCCTCGTGAGGAGTAGTTGCTTTTTTTGAGAGCTAGTCAAAATGCTCTGCAAGCTCGATAGTGGAATTGCTCGGTTTATTGACAATAGGAGTTACTTTATTTGCCTTGTCGAGGAAAAAGGAAGGAGCAATGAGAGTTTCTGATCCGTCAACTGCGCTGTCATACATTCGTTCATTATACCCAAATATTCATATTTTCCGTACTTCTCGAAAGAACGAAACTTTTCTCCAAATACCTGATTTTACCTTCTTCTCCCTTGACTTCCTCTCTCATCTAACCTATCCTTTTCCTGCATGAAGCTAGGACTTTTCACCCTACCTCTTACAAAGTTGCGCACCGCGCCTATTTCCTAACGTATGGCAATCGAAGGTCCTACTGGAACCCAGCGATTTGTAAATCATTACTTCGATGAATATCCCCTCAAATTGTTTTTCAAAGTCAAACTAGCCGGCTCGAGCCGCACACTGAAAACATTTCTACATCAAACTCTCCTACATTTCGAAAGTCACGAAAAGTACTAATGCAGACGCTTCTTGATGGACATCCCAAACACTCGATGGCCGAGGGACTTTTTGCGGAAAATATTGTGCGAATTTCACTTCAATCCTCACTCGAGGATACGGGATTTTCCGCTATTCTTGCACCTCAAACACTTGAGCGCAGTTCCAAACATCATCAGGGAGTAGATCTCGTTATTGCAGATCCAACAAACACCTTGCGGCTTGGTATCGATGCAAAACTTCGGGAGGGAGCTCGCCATATGAGCGAGATGGGTACGGATGGAATCCAGAAATTCTTACGCCATATATTTATCTTTCTTTGGGAAACTGGAATGGGGCACTTCGAGAAATGACAGTTCCAGTAAAAGAATGGCTGAGCACTCATGTTATCGATGGGATAACAAAATCACAACCAATCCCAGGATTTAATCGATTTAACAGATATCTCATTGAGAGAATAGAACGGAGTCTTGCAGGTTGTCGGGAAAGAACGATTGAACAATCCGGTGCCTTGATCTACGGAGTTCCTACATCTGAATATGAGCAAGATATATTTGAGGAAAAACTACACTTGACGCAGGGGCTTTTCGCGGAAATAAGGATGAATATGTGAGTTATTTTATGGCACTTGAGGAAAAGGTAAATAATTGAAACCTAAATTTTCAATAAAATCTCCTTGCGTTTTGCTCATACCATTCCAATCAGGCGTGCTTTCAGGGTATACCTCATGCAAAAGTACTCCCTTCCAAATATGAGCTTCGAGTATTGCTTTTTGGACTGAAGTCATATCCTGAACTCCATTTGAAAAATCGCCACTCATCTCGACTGCGAGATAAAAACTTGAGCTAGTTTGACCATTCATAACACCAACTGTGGCAAAAGGAGCAGTCAATTCCTGAGGCGGAGCCCCAAGTAAAATATTTTTGGATCTTGCCAGACGCGCCACAGATTGAAGCGCAAATGAATATACGAGAGAAGAGTCGGGCCTGGTCAATCTCAACAAAAAATCATACTGATTACGAAGTTCCCTGGTAAACCTATCTTGATTTTGATCTCCTTGAATTTGCCGATATATTCGATGAAGCCAATCAGGGTAATAAAGATCTTGAGCATTTGGTGTATTTGAAGATTGCTCAAGATAGGACACGAAATCACCTGCCATCGTAAGACGTTCATTTTGTACTTCAGCAAGCCTAAAAAATCAAAAGTTTTTCTTTCTGTTGCGTTGCTCATATTTGACCTATAGTCAAACATACTTCACGCTCAGGACAAGATCTTTCTAAATATTCGAAAGATTCGTGCGCCATCGCTCAATAAGCAAGATTTCTTGTATAATATCTCTATGCCCACTCTTTCCCACCTCCAAATCCGCAATCCCAAAGAAGACGAGACCGGTCCTGAGGCGGCAACACAGATCTTTTCGTCCCTTCTCTCAGGTCAACACAGCCTGTTCAAACGACTGTACACTGAGATAGACAACTTCTCATTTGAGATGTATCTCACCGGACAATCTATTTATTACTATGTTGCGGTGCCATCCGCGAGAGAATCACTCGTCCAAAGCCTCATTCAGGCATCATACCCGGCGAGTGCGATCAACCGCACCAGTGACCCGATGGATATCGTCCTCAAAAATCCAAATCAAACCGCGGGCACGCTTTCACTCCAGCATACATACAAACTTCCTTTGAAGACATATGACGAGTTTTCCGAAGTTGACCCACTCGCATCAATTATCGGACTCCTTTCAAAACAAGGTCCGTGGTATCGCCTGGCAATTCAAATCCTTGTGACGACACCTTCGTTTGCATGGCAAGGAGAGACGTTGAGAGCGCGGACAAAAGAAAAAACCGACCCACTGACAGGCGAGACTAAAGAAGAAAAATCACATGATAACGCATCATACATGGCAAAGAAGGTCATGTATCAAGGTGGGCGTACGGCAATTCGCATCCTCGTGACTTCAAAGGAAAAAGCCTATGATCCTAAGATACTCCTGCAAAATGTCGCCGGTGCATATGGCAGTCTCTCCCTTGGTGAAGGGAATAAGTTGGGGCTTTCTGTCAAGAAGATCGGAACAGCTGGGTTTGTAAAACGAATGAAAGAACGGCGCTTTGACTTGCTTGAAAATCGAAAGCAGATTCTGAATGCCCAAGAACTTGCGACGCTCTGGCACCCTCCTGGATTTTCGATGAAAGGTATAAAAAATATCGCGTGGGGCAAGACTCTTCTCGGAGAGCCACCTGAGAATCTCCCGACGACTGACAATATTTCTGAGGAAGAAAAGAATGATGTCAATTTTTTTGGCAAAGCTGAGTACAAAAATAAGGATTCGATATTTGGTATAAAAACAAAAGATCGTCGGAAACATGTCTACATTATTGGGAAAACAGGAGCCGGAAAATCCACCCTTATTGCCAATATGGCAATTGATGATATCCGCCGCGGGCGCGGAATCGGGATCATTGATCCTCACGGAGACCTTTCTGAGGCGATCCTTGAGTATATTCCCAAGAGAAGAATGAATGACGTTGTGTACCTCGAGCCTTTTGATTCGGAGCGTCCTTTTGCCCTAAATGTCCTTGAAATCAGGAACCATACACACCGAGATCTGGTCGCGTCCGGGATTGTCTCGATTTTTTACAAAATTTACGGCGACTCATGGGGACCACGGCTTGAGTATATTTTAAGAAATACAATTTTGACCCTTCTCGAGATCCCAAACTCCACACTTGCTGACGCACTTCCCCTTCTCGCTGACGCAAATTTTCGCAAGAAAAATCTCGTCCACGTGAAAGATCAGGTTCTGTATGACTTCTGGACGCGCGAGTTTGACAAGATGACTGATCGACTCAGAGTTGAGGCGATCTCCCCTATTCAAAACAAGATTGGGCAGTTTGTCTCGTCGAAGATGATTCGCAATATTATTGGACAACCGAAGTCAACGATTGACCTTGAAGAGATCATGAACTCGGGAAAGATATTGATTTTAAATCTCTCACAAGGAAAGCTCGGAGAGGACAATGCGGCCCTTCTGGGAGCCATGATCATCACTCAGATACAACTTGCTGCGATGAATCGATCTTTCCAAAAAGAAGTAGATCGGCGTGACTTTTTCTTGTACGTTGATGAGTTTCAGAACTTTGCAACATCATCATTTATCAAAATTTTGTCTGAGGCGAGAAAGTACCGGCTCGCGCTCACGCTCGCCAATCAGTATATTGAACAGATCGAGGAAGATGTCATGACTGCGATTTTTGGAAATGTCGGCTCACTTATCACATTTGTTGTCGGAGCTCGTGACGCTGAGTTTTTGACAAAAGAGTTCTCCGGACTTTACACTCAAAACGATCTTGTGTCACTTGGAAAATATGAAATAGTCTTGAAGATGTCAATTGACGAGATGACCTCTGCCCCATTCCCTGCAAAAACGCTGCCTCCTCCTGCGTTGAAGAATTCGAATCGGGAAAAGATTGTGAGACTATCGAAGGAAAAATTTGGGAGGAAGTTATAGGGCGCTGAATGTCATTCCCTCCTACGAGCGGGAATCCCATTACAATAACGAAGCGTACAAATCATTCCACTCAGGATTTTTTACATTAATAAGCTTTTCTTTCCAGCTTCGCTCCCATTTCTTCAGTTGCTTTTCTCTTTTTATTGCAAGGAGACTCTCTTCAAAAACCTCATAATAAACTAGCTCGCAAAGATTGTATTTTTTTGTAAACCCATCAACAACTTTATTTTTATGTTCCCAAACACGCTTTAAGAGGTTACTTGTAACACCAATGTAGAGCACAGTGCGCCATTTATTTGTGAGAATATACACGTAATACTGCTTTTTCATTTTATGAGATCCCCGATCACGTCGGGGATGACAAGTATAGTAAAGGAAAAATTTGGGAGGAAGTTATAACCCTACTTCATAAACCTATTCTTCAACTTTGAGATGAAAAAGGGCACAATCGCCATCGCCGCCATCCCGAGAAGACTCCCCTTTTTCTCTTCAAGTATCTGAGAAATCCGTTCCTCGATCTTTCGTGGAGCATTTTTTATAAGAGACATGACTTGCAAAAGGACTGTAATGCCGAGGACAAAGAACACAATCCAAAGTGCCATATAAAGAATTCCTACGGTATAAAACCAAGATTGAATATCCATAAAAATATGTGAATTTTATAATCCTTGAGATCCCCGATCACGTCGGGGATGACTATCTCTTCTTACTTTGCTTTTTTCACTGCTTTTTCTACGACTTCTTTTGCATCTTCTTCCGCCTTGGTTTGTACATACTCCCAGCGGCCCATCAGATATTTTTGAAGCTTAGCAACACGATCCTTTGTTGCGTCTTTCTCAGTCATGAGACGTCCCATGACATCATCGACTACTTTTTGATACTTCTTATAATCAATTTCCTTTGCCGACTTCTGAAGATCGTCAAGCTTTGAATTCAATTCTTTCTGAGCTTTTGAGTACAGTTTTTTTCCTTCAGTTGAAGCTTGTCCAAAAATCTCTTTAGCAATCTCATCAGGACTTTTTCCTTCGTACTTCTTCTTTAATGTGATAAATGACCTTTTCGCTGCATCACGATTCTCTTTTCCAGATTTTGGTGAAAGAAAAAATGCTGCTACGCCGCCAAGTAATGCTCCTAAAACAACTCCTGCTCCGAATTTTGCTTTTCCCATAATATGTAATTAAATTAGTAATCATAGATATTATACCAGATTTTGTATAGTTCTTGAACACAAGTAACTTGTGTAACAGTTCACAGATCTTGACAAAACTGTATCAAAGTGTATCTTGTCATCCTGAACTAGCCGTCCCGATTTATCGAGATGAGAGGGAATCCGCTGGAGATGAGAAATGAGATATTGAGCAAGTAAAAATTCATTAATTAGCCTTCCTTGATAGTACGAGATATAGTATAATAGAACATGGCAAAGCATAAGCTCAAGCTCTACTTCACCGGTTCAATCGCGGCACGCGATCAGTATCAAAAAAACTACGAAAAAATTGTTGAACTCGTCAAAGTTATGGGGCACACAATCATTGCAGATCATATTTTTAGTGTATCTGAAAAAGAGATCGGACTAAAAAACCGCGAAGAACGCCTCAAATTTCACACCAAAATAGAAAAATGGATACACTCGAGCGATGCTATTATCGCAGAAACTTCTTTTCCTAGCATTAGTGTCGGTTATGAGATCTCCCTAGCACTTCGGGTCGGAAAACCAGTACTGGTATTATATAGTGAAGGCGAGGCGCCAAGCCTTTTGGCTCATCACCGCGATGAAAAATTATTATGTGAAAAGTATACAAATCATACCCTATCGCATATTCTTGAAGATTTTTTTGGCTATATCGACTCAAAAACAGATCTGCGATTTACCTTTTTTATCACGCCAAAAATTGCGGCATATCTAGATGGTGTAGCGAAAAATGATAAACTTCCCAAATCAGTTTATCTTCGAAAACTGATAGAAACCGATATGGAAAAACGTGCCTGATGTATGTAACAGATGCATCTTGAACCCTACTATTTCAGTACTATAATTGAAAGATAGATCCCTTATGATTTTGGGGATTTTTTTGTTGAGAAGCCTCAATCAATATTCTGGATTGAATTATTACTATTTATTGAAATAGATCACATGGAAACACCATCAACGCCATTTCAGTTTCTGATTGATACATTTAAGCCCGCCAACTTCAAACGGCGTTTTGGCATCCTTTCATTTCTTTTTCAGCGTTCCTGGGGTGCTTGGTTTGCATTTGTAGCATTTATTTTCTTTTATAGTACTCATCAGTACACGTTTTCGGGATTATTCATCATCATAACTGCTGTCTTGGCGATGAATGGTCTTGCAAAAACAGATCTTGTTTTGGCGCATCGTACCCCTGCATGGTGGAAAAAGCATCCGACTTTGAAAGTTCTTCATTTTATTAACTCTGAAGGTGAGATGGCTGGAATATTTGTCGGCGCACTCACACTTATTGTGATCGGACTTACGCATAGTGAAGACCTGCAACATATTCAGTGGCCTATTGGCGAAGCGTTTACATTATATGGCATTATGTCATTTGCCAACTGGACAGTGCATCATATGGTGACGGTGATGACGGTTGTTGAAAAATATGCCGGCAAATTTGGTGTCGTATTTTTGGGATCGCTTCTTTCTGCGGTCACCGGTGAACCAGCAGCAGCCGTATTTTTATCTGAATATTTGGGAAATCGCGTTACTCCAGAAAATCGACCTAAACTTGCAACCGCAATCGCAGGATCGATCGGTTCAGGAGGAGGATGGCTTCCCTTTGCTGCACCACCAATTCTTATCATCTGGGGAATTCTTTCAAATGACTTTGGTTGGAGTATCGTAAACCTGATGATGTTCATCGGACTTGGATGTATCGTTCATGCATTTGTGGTTTCACTCATGGCAACCAAATACATCAAGGATCCTGAAGGTGAACTCACTACTTCACACCTCCCGACCGCCATGATGACGTTTGGATTCCTCACACTTCTCGTTCTTGCTCATATTTTTGTCCATGGTCCTTATCTCTGGCTTATTGATGCAATTATCGGTATCAATGTCTCATTCACCTTGGCAAGCTTGTATGGCGATAAACTCCTGCAGCTTGTCAAAGATAAAAAGCTCAAGACCGATGAAGAAAAACGAACCGACCATGATTATGAAAACCTTTCTGAAAAAGCATTTTCCGCAACATTTCAACCTATGCTTCTCGCGTTTCTCCTGCTCTCGCTTGAGGTGATCGGACACGTGGCGGAACCGTTTATAGAGATAATTGCGCAGTCCATCCCCGAAAGCTGGCCACTTCTTATGACCGCACTTTTCTTATTTTATATTACCGCAGTAGTGTCGCATTTTGCTGATAATGCGCTCGCCTCTCGGGTATTTATTGTGGTCGCACTTTCTTTCATGAGCCAAGTAGGTGAGGCTGCCGCCAATTTATTGGCAATTGCTGTCGTATACGGCGCGCTCTATGGAGGATTCCTTATGATTCCAGCAAATCTTCCAAACTTTGCGATCTCTCGTGCATTTCATGTAGATGCAGGGAAATGGATGAAAAATGCCTTTGGATTGTACTGGACCGGAGTTGTGTATGCCGCAGCACTCTTTATCTCGAGTATGTTTTTGAAGTAAAGCAAAAGGATACCACTACAGTTTTATCTGTATCTTTCCTGAGACGTATTGATAGATAAGAGTAGAAATGATGGTTTGGTACGGAAGACCAACTTCAGTTGCTTTTTGCTTCAGCTTCATAATATTGCCTTCTGAAAGGCGGATATTGATGTTTTTGTTTTTGAGGATGGTCTTTCGTGCCGCCTGAACTGCTTCTCTGATTTTCTCTGCTTCATTTTCTACTGGGACATACTTCCCTTCTTCATAATCTTTGAGAATCTACTGTTCTTCTTCGTCAAGTTGCCATGGATTATCATTTTTCATAGATTTTGTATTCATTTTAAAATATATTTCTTCTTCGCTTTTCTACTCGGAATTATTGTTTTCAAAAAATAACATTGCTCATCTTCATGAAACGGAACGATATAAATATAGTCTTTACACGAAACAATAAATACTTCCTGCCCGGGATAAGCATCTTGATTTGGATTCAATGTTCTATGAATGAGTCCTCCACGCTCAATACAAATTGACACATCTTCAAAACTTATTCCTCGAACGTCTTTCAGCTAGTTATTCTTATTAATATTCCAGAAAATATCTTTTGAATTATCTATCATATTTAATCACAAAGTATATACATTGTCAATATATATTGAAATAGACAATATGTGTAATTGTATATGCGTTTTTTCTTTTTTTCAATTTTTTCTAGTAAAAAACGTTGCTTAAATTCAGCCTAAGAAATGAGGCTGCATGGAGAATCGTAATCCCCAATGAGAGATCGATTGCGTCTTCTGAGGAGAATATCATCTGAATACGGATCAGTCGTGACTGCGAGTTGGTTCTTGTCAAATGAAAGATACATGACATCTCCTTCTTTGTCCTTCAAATGATACAGAGTCTGAGGCATTGAGAAATGAAATCATTTCCTCTATAGTTTTAAGTGGGGAGTCATTCATGGTAATAGTCATATATAACCAGTATGGCTCCCTTTTTTACAGGCTCAAGTTGTATTTGAAACTGAGACTTGCTTCAGGCTCATCTTGTATTGTACAAGACTCTTTGCTTCTCGCTCGAGATGAGCATTTGATAAATAAATCGTAGGTTTCGATGAGAACTTGTATTTTCCCCAATTTGAAGAAGAAAAACCATGAAAAAACCCTGCCCTCATCGGATACTTTGTCTGTATGGCTGTATGGTATGTGCAGTATTTGATTATTGTATAACGAATAAAATATAGATCGAGCTTGACGAAACTGCGCAAGCTAAGAAAAGTTATTCTATACTCTTTGAGGCAAGTGTTTTTGCAAGCTCCTGATAGTATGATCTCAATTGCTCGATAGTAAGTGGTTTGATCATGCGTGGAAGTTCTTGAAAATCTTGGATCTTCATCATATCTTCAGCGTAAAGAAGCGGTTCAAAAATACGACGAAACTTTTTTTCAAGTCCGTAGCTAATTTCCCATATATTCCTATCTTGCAAAAGATAATACAGGTCGACAAAATCTTTTACGTCGGTTCGACTTTGAATACAAAGCAATTTATTGGTTGCAATATCTTGCAACGAGTCAATCTTAAGATCATGATATTTAAATCCCTCCTCTATTAATGGATAAGGATAGTGAGCAAAATCTAATTTTAAGGTTACGTCTTCATAATGCAGTAAGTACATTCGTACTACTTCTCGCTCTTTATTCTCATACTTAAAATTGAATTTCTTACTCCATGAATAGATAATTTCTTCAATACGATCACGGTCAAAATCTTGCAGGGAAAAAAAGTCTAGATCTTCTGAGTAGCGATGATGAAGATAGAAAGCACTCAGAGCCGTACCGCCAGTAAAATAGAAGTTCTTAGTTATGTATTCTTCACTCAATACAGCTGTGAGTATGGCTCTTTGCTGTTTAGTGATGTATTGTGGGTCTTTATTTTGCCCCATATAAGTAGCTCCATTAACTTTTTGGCTTTAATTTCAAGCCGTAATTGATCCCAATGTTTTTTTACTTTTGCAAGAGGTATCTTCTCACCTTCTTCTGGTCCATAGTTAATCATACGCTCAAGTATTTTGATGCGCCCACTCTCTGTTTTTTCAAGCTCTGCTCGGTCGTAATCCCATAAATATCTACTCATATACTCTTATATTATCATATATTCATGAAAATACCTTTTTCTAGGCTATGCTTCTCGTTCAAGCTTGCCAAAGGCAAAGACAAACATTGCGAGTAGCATTTGATAAATAAATCGTAGGTTTCGATGAGAACTTGTATTCTCCCCAATTTGAAGAAGAAAATCCATGAAAAAACCCCGCCTATCGGTGTAAAGCCGTGAGGGCGGGGTTTTGATATTTGGTTGTTATTCGATTGTAGTGCGGCGGGACATTGCTGCCCACGAAGTTTTACTATTCTGTCAAACCTTGCATTATCGCACTATCGACGGCGCTGTTTATGCGAAGCTTACCTAAAGCTAATAAATACCCAACAATTAGTAGAGACCATCCATTTCCAAAAGATTCTGCCAATTGATTTGGTGTACTTGTTACTTCGAGCCCTTCACTTCCGCTTCCACGTAGTATTTCCTTAATTTTTTCAAGACTCATGTTTGGTCCGTTTCCAATTTTTATGAAAACATCTATTCCAAATATCATTACCTCAGTATAATCCGCAATTGTCGATGTATCGAAGTTCCTCTGACACTTGTCGGGCATGAGTGGATCGTATCTGAGAAGCAATAATTACCTCGATATCACCTTAATAATAAATCTATTATCTTAAAGATTTAGCCACATCATGTAGGAATTTCCCCACCTCCATCTTAGTGCAATCTTCAGTTTCTTGAGTTTTTATTTTAAAGCGTAGCGTAGTTCCTCGCACAGAATCCGTAGACGTAATATCATCTACTTTATTCCCAGCTTGTTCTTCAAGTACAGCATCAACTATCTTGGGATTTAAATCTAATAATGCCTGAGTGAGACCGTTGATTAGTAAGTCTGCTTTAGAATAATTTATCCCGCAAGCAATAGTATCTCCTTCTCCCCCTACTTCTGCGTGGGTGTAAGGAGGATATTCACGTGTACCCCCACAACCTGCTAAACCAGCTGCTAAAACAAGCATGGCTATACTCACGTTAAGCCGAGTCATGCTATTTCTCATTTTTTCTCCCTTCCCTTTTTCTTTATCCATATATATATGTGTGTGTGAATTAACAATATTCATTACTTGATATTGGAGTATTTGCCATATTATGGTACAATACCCTTTCATGAAAGATCATATTATAGGACTAACAAATACATATTGCAAGCGTATTTATACGCAAACAAAAAAAGCTCGCATTTGGGTATATAGATTCACTTCCAAAAGACCTTTTGCCTCACTTTTTGTCCTTCTGGGAATCCTTTTAATCCTTATAATCGTAGGGAATATTTTGAATCGCCCGAAAGAAACACAAGAAGAAACGAAAGCTCAAGTCAAAAAAGTCTCTG
>Ga0209702_10006868_pt1 | contig 14274 bp, 8 predicted proteins | sample FRY01_FD_187210 | JGI IMG/M metagenome (GOLD analysis project Ga0209702, IMG submission 187210) | Freshwater microbial communities from Lake Fryxell liftoff mats and glacier meltwater in Antarctica - FRY-01 (SPAdes) (version 2) | ecosystem: Environmental > Aquatic > Freshwater > Ice > Glacier... | reverse complement strand
GCTTTTTTTGAAGCCGCTTTTTGCGGTTTAGAATTTGGCAGCCGGCTTTTAGACCGTTTTTTCTTGCCAGTCTCTCATTCTTACCAGATAATGTATTTCAGTCAATCAAATATTCAACAAAGCAGAATTAATGGTGGTTTCATACGGGGATTTGAATTTGCTAGGGATTTTTATGTTGCATCCCTGAAAAACCAAAAATCAAACCCGGTGTCAATATTTTCATCGGTCTTTTACCAAAGAAAGATCCGGGACTTGCCTCACGGCGGTGGAAGCAATCCGTGGCCGGCATCCCCCCGGTCCCGCAGCGGAGACATGGGGGCGTCATGCTCCCGGCGGCGGGGCGTTATGCCGGCCCTTCGGGCGGGAGGTCCTCGGACTGTGCTCCGCCACCCGGAGCCCCCCCGGTCCGGCGAAATCCTTCTTGCTCCTCCGCTCCCCCGCGCCATGTCTCCGGCGCATGAGTCAAACCCTCAACATCGCCGTGCTCGCCGGCGACGGCATCGGACCCGAAGTGATGGATGTCGCCCTCGACGTGCTGCGGCGCGCCGGCCAAAAATCCGGATTCACCCTGGCGCTGAACGAACAACTCGTCGGCGGTGCCGCCATTGACGGGGCCGGCCAGGCGCTGCCGCCGGCGACCCTGGCCGCCTGCGAGGTCGCGGACGCCATTCTCTTCGGCTCGGTGGGCGGTCCGAAATGGGAGCACCTGCCGCCCCCGGAACAGCCTGAACGCGGCGCCCTCCTGCCTCTGCGCAAACACTTCGGACTCTTCGCCAACCTTCGTCCGTCGGTCTGCTTTCCCTCGCTGACCCACGCCTCGCCAGTTAAAAACGAACTGATTCCGAACGGTTTCGACGTCCTCTGCGTGCGCGAACTGACCGGCGGCCTCTACTTCGGCCAGCCCAAATTCCGCAAGGAAATCGACGGTGAAATGACCGCCGTCGACACCATGATCTACAAAAAGAGCGAAATCGAGCGCATCGCCCATGTCGCCTTCGCCGCCGCCCGCGCCCGGGGGAAAAGGCTGACGTCCATCGACAAGGCCAACGTCCTGGAAAACGGCCTGCTCTGGCGGGCTACGGTCACCGAGATCGCCAAGCACTATCCCGATGTCGCACTCGACCACCTCTACGTGGACAACGCCGCGATGCAGCTCATCCGCCGCCCCGCCAGCTTCGACGTTGTGCTCGCCGAGAACCTCTTTGGCGACATCCTGAGCGACGAGATGGCCATGATCGCCGGCAGCCTGGGCATGCTCCCGAGCGCCAGCCTCGGCGCTCAAAAAGCCGGCGGCTTGTACTTCGGCCTCTTCGAACCCAGCGGCGGCAGCGCGCCCGACATCGCCGGCCAGGGCATCGCCAACCCGATCGCGCAGATTCTCTCGTGCGCCCTCATGTTGCGCTTCTCCTTCGGTCTGAACGAGGCCGCGACGGCGATCGAGCAGGCGGTCAAGGAGACCATCGCCCAGGGTTTCCGCACCGGCGACATCTGGAGCGAGGGCACGAACCGGGTGGGCACCAGGGCGATGGCCGACGCGATCATCGCGAACCTGTAAACGCCGGGGATGCCGACAGCCGCCTGTCTCGCGAAGGCGTTGCGGCCAACGAAGGGCGGTCAGGGCCTTGGGCAACCCCGGTGCCCGCTTCTGCACTCCCTGCGCGCAGCGGAACTTGGTCTGCCTGGCGGCGGTCAGCGGCGGGCGGGCTGGCCGGCCTCGTACAGCTGGATCCGCGCGCGCATGGCCTTCAGAGTTGCCTCGTCGCCGGGCGGGACCAAGGCGACGGCCTTGTTCGCGGCCTCGATGGCCGGTTTGTATTCCCCCTTGTTCGCGAAAGCGAGGGCGAGGGTGTCGAGGAACCCGGCATCTTTTTCCTTGGTGATGGCAGACAGGCGCTGGGCGAGGGCGAGGGCTTCATCGGGCGACCGGACGGCGGCGTCGGGATGGCCGGCGAGGATCCGCGCGAGGTCGTTGGCGGCGTCGAGCAGGCGCGGGGAATCGGTCAGCGTCTGGCGGTAGTCCTGGATGGCGGCGCGGGGGTCGCCCAGCTTGATCATGACTCCCGCGCGGTAGTAGCGGGCAAGGGCGTTTTTCGGATCGGCCGCGAGCAGGTCGTCGAAGACGGCTTTGGCTTTGGCATCGTCGCCGAGCCGGTGATGCAGATCGGCGAGTTCGCTCCGCAGGGTGAGATCCGCCGGATTGATCCGGGTCGCCGCCAGCAGTTCAGCGGCCGCCTCCCCTCCCCGGCTGGCGGCAAAGAATTGCTGGGCCAGCGCCTTGCGGATGCGTAGGTCGGAGGGGATCAGATCGCGGGCGGCGACGAGGGAGTCGATCGCCCCGGCCCGGTGGGCCGGGCTGCCGGGTTTGAGCAGGCCGGCCATGTAATGAATGTCGCCGAGCTGCTGGGCGTTGCCGGGGAGATCCTTCCGGTTGGCGAGGAGCTTGGCGCAGCGGTCGAGGTACCGAATGGCGGCGTCGGCCTCGTCGTGGTCGAGCATGATGTTGGCGAGGCGCTTGGGATCGGTGCGCCCGGCCTGCTCGTCCAGCCACACCCCGGGGAAAGGGGTGGCCGCGGCCCGGCGCTGGTTTGCCGTGGCCAGTTTGACGTCCGCGATCACCTGCCGGGCCTCGACCGGGCCCTTGTAGATCGCCACGAGTTCTCCCTGGCCATCGACCAGGAAGCTGCTTGGAAGAGGGAGCGATTTCCAGCGATCGAGCACCGCCCGCTGGAGGTGGTCGAGCGCGTGCAGCGACTGTTCGCTGGCCCGGACCCCGGCAAACGGGAAGCCGAGTGTTTGCAGGCGCGCGGCTGCTTCCGCGGGGGTGGCTCCCGGCGTGCCGCCGAGTCCGTCGGTATTGAAGGCGACCACCTCCAGTCCGGCGGCGGTGAAGGCGTCGCGATCGGCCGTCCACGCGGCCAGTTCGGCGAGGCAGGGAGCACACCAGGTGGCCCACAGGTTGATCACGGTCGGGCGTCCGGCCACCGGTTCCCAGGGCTGCTCGCGGCCGTCCGCCGCAAGCGTGCTCAGCGAGGGGAGCGGAAGACCCGGCGGGACGACGATGCGGGCGGACTCCCGGGTCGCGCCCACCACCTGCGGGGCCGGGTCCAGCGGCAGCCGCCCTTCCGGCGGGTTGAAACGCTCGGCGGTGTCGCGGCCCTGGGTGACACGGTAGAACCGGCCCGGCTCAAGCCCGCTGATTTCCTGGGACGGCCCGCCGGGCCAGCGGACCACAAGCTTGTCGATGCCGGCCGCCTCGCCCAAGCCGAAGTGGATCCAGTTGCTCGACTGGGAAAGGAACCCCTCGCCGCCCCGCAGGGTGCGGATTCTGACCGGATGCTTTCCAGCCCCGCGCAGATGGAGTTCGAGGCGGGCGCCGATGGCGTCCCGGCTGGACGTGAGGCCGTCGCCGCGCAGTTTAAAGGCCACATACGGCTTCGCGGCCGTGTGGTTCTTGAGAAAGCGCACGCGCGGCGCCGTGCGGTTGGTCAGCCAGACGTCGAGGTCGCCGTCGAAGTCCCAATCGGCGGTGGCGAGACCGCGGCCGTCATCGGGGAAATCGAAGCCGGTGACGGCGGAGCCGGTGGCGAAGGAAGCGGTCGCTCCGCCGATGTTGAGAAACGCGCAGTGCCGTTCGCGTCCGCTGAACGAGCGGTCTTCGTGGAGCAGGCGGTTGAGCGCCCGCCAGCCCTGTTTATAGCGGAGGCTGCCCCCGTCGGAGAAGTCGTTGACGGGTGATTGCGACACGACCTGCCGCCAGTAGACGCTTCACAAGTCCCCGCTGTCTTCGGTGGTGATGAATCCGTTGGCGACCAGGATGTCGTCGAATCCGTCATTGTTGAAATCGACGAATTTGGAGCACCAGGCCCACCGGCCCAGCGTCACGCCGGCCGGCACGCTTACGTCCTTGAACGGGGCTCCCGCGACCGCTTGAAACAGGCTGTTGCCGAGAGCGATGTGCTGGAACTGGGCGCGGACGGTTTCGGAAAGCTCCGCCTTGAACTGCGGCTGGTAGGTGATCCGGTTGCCCGCGCTGGAAAACATGTTGCTGGTGTAGACGTCCATCAATCCGTCATGGTTGAAATCCGACCAGGTGACCGACATGCCGGACGAGGTGTCTTCCAGGCCGAGCGCCGGCGCCACCTCCACGAACTTTCCTCCGTCATTGCGATAAAGGCAGTTCCGCCCGTAATCGTTGGCCACATAGAGGTCCTGGTCGCCGTCGTTGTCAAAATCCTCCCAGGCGGCGGCAAAACTGTGGCGCGTATTATTCTGCTCCAGCCCGGCGGAAGCGGTCACATCGGAGAAGCTGAAGTTGCCGTCGTTCCGCCAGAGCATGTTCCGGCCGCCGTTGTTGGCGTCATGGAACGGCATCGGTTCGCCCATGGCCCCGCCGCGCAGGTCGGCGGCCGAGGGGTTGTAGCCGCAGATGTAAAAATCGACCAGCCCGTCGTGGTCGTAGTCGGCGGCGGCGAGGGAAAACGACTGGGCTTTGGTGCTGGAGCCAAATTCCAGGGTGAACCGGCCCGCGCCGTCGTTCGACATGACGAGGACGCGGAAGTCCTGGGAGATGACGAGGTCGCGGTCGCCATCGTTGTCAAAGTCGATGAAGAGGGCGGCGGCGCAGTAGTCGAGCCAGCCCGCGCCGCTTTCCGCGGTGGCGTCGCGCAGGGTGCCGTCGGGGTTCTGGATGAACAGCCGGTTGGGCAGGCCGCCCTGCTGGCACAGGTAAAGGTCGTCGAGATCGTCCCCGTTCACATCGCCGATGGCCAGGCCGTGATTGGCGACGGGGTCCAGGCCGAGGTCTCGTGGCAGGCGGGCCCGCCAGTGGTCCGTGGGCATGAGCAGATGCTCCCGATAGGAAGGATTCCGGCCGAGCACGGCCGCGGTCGCATCCGCGAACAGGGGCGCGCCGCCGGAGTGGATGACCTCTTCATACTGGGTGACGCTGACGTCGGCGAGCACGGGGGGCGCGCCGTCCGCAGTGAGCCAACGGCAGGACCAGACCCCATTGATCTGCCGGCGCTGGTCCGGGGCATGGGCGGCGATGTCGACAATGACCGACGTGGTGACGGAAGCGGCCCCTTCGCGAGAGACCCGGAAGATTTTAAAGTGAGGCGCGATGTCCGGTGCCAGGCGTTTGATGCCGTTGAGCCCTTCGACCAGTCCGGCCAGACCGGGAACGGAGGTGCCCGGAGCCGCGGCCCGCAGCACCCGCAGGCGTCCATCGTCAAAGACACTGGCCGCGGTCTCGGGGCGGAGGGGCGTGGCCGTGATCGTCGCGGCAACCAGGGGGGCCAGGGTCTCCGGAGTCACCGGTGCTGGTGCCACTAGGAGAGCCTCAAGCGCGTGGAGCTGCTCCATGGCCGCGCTGTTGAACGCCTCGGATTCCCAGCCGTCCTTGGCGGGATCGATGCGGTCATACGCGTCCTGGAGCGGGGCGATGTACTTCTTGCGGTCCAGGCCGGGGGCGACCGCCGCAGTCTCGGCTGGGGAAGCCGCCGGCTCCGCGGCGGCCTGGGACTCAGCGGGACCGCCGGCCGGCAGCGGGACCGAACGTTCCGTGGAGGTGCCTCCCCCGCCGGCCGGCGCGGCCTTCTCTCCGCACGCCACGAGCGCCAGCGCCACCGCCGCGCCGAAGGCGAGGCGGGTGATCGCTCCGGTTGCCCGGTGGAACGCTGGGTGGGCTGGCATCGCTGGAAAAAGAAAACGGGCCGCGTTGCCACGGCCAGTCTCGAAGAACCTGAAAATGGAGGGAAAAATCCTCTTAGCGGCGACGGCGCAGAATGGCTGTGAGACCGAGCAACCCGAGGACCGCGGACGTGGGCTCCGGCACCAAGACACCGATCGACCTGGCTGAGGTGGGGCCCCCGCCCCAAATCTCGCCAATTTCAGAATCGCTCAACGCACGGTTCCACTGGCCCGCGCGTCAGTGAATAGCAGTCCACCGCCGCCGCCGGCAATGTTTATTGTAATTATTAAGAAAAAACGGGGCCGGGGAGAGTTCCCCTGGCCCCATGGGCCCTCATCGGGTCAGTTCTGCTTGGCTTTGAAATAGATTTCGCGGCCGCCGGGAGTGGGATTCGCGAACGGACCGAACGTGGTGGTGGCCCCGCCGGAAGCAATGGTGGTGCTCACCGTCGAGCCGAACGCCTTGAGGTCGGGCGAATAGCTCAGGGTGTAGGTCTGGCCGGGCGACGACGTCCACCCGAGGGTGAACTGGTCGGTCGCCTGGTTGTACTGGACCGAGGTGAATTCCAGGCCGGCAGCGGGAGGCGGCCCCAGCAGTTGTTGGATACTCCGCCCCTGGCCCCCGTTCCAGATCTGCTGGACTTCGGCGTCGGAGAGGGTGCGGGACCAGAGGGCGACGTCATCAATCAACCCCTCCCAATAGCGGCCGGGGGCGGTGTCCGGATTGGCCCCTATAGCCATGGGATTGGCGCGGTTTTCCATGATGGGAGCGCCGCCTTCAACCACCAGCACCCCGTCGAGGTACAGCTTGGTGCCGACGCGGGCCTGGGAAATGGCGACCACGTGGTAGATCGTGCCGTCGCCAATGGCCAGCGCCGTATTGTGGCGCGGCAGGTCTCCGGCACCGCCGGCGAACGAGAGTTCCGGCGGTTGGTCGGCACCGCGGCGGTGCAGGCGCCATCCGTTGCCTTCGCCCTTGGCCATCAGGCACTGCCAGTCGGTGTCGATCGTGTCCGCCGTGAACCAGGCGGAGATGGTGAGGTCCTGGCCGCTGGAGAAATCGAACGCACTCTCGTCGCCGTCCACGGTCAGGAACTGGTCGTCCCCGTTGAGCTTGATCGCATTGCCGAACTTGCCGGGCTCGAACGGAATCACCTCCGCGCCGTTGGCGGTGGCCGTGTGTCCGTTCACCGTGCTGTTGTAATTGTCATCCATCGGCCAGTAGGCGGCCAAGCTGAAACCGAAGCCGGACTCCCGCACCGTCGGGTTCGTTCCGTTGATGATTTCGATGCCGTCTTTCACCCCGTCTCCGTCGCTGTCGGCGGTGTTGGGATTGGTGCCCGTGTTCGTCGCGCCGACAAACGTGCCGGTGTTGGTTTCCACGCCATCGACGAGGGCATCGCCATCGGTGTCGCGCAGCAGCGGATTGGTCCCGGTGTCCTGGGTGCCCACCCAGGTGCCGGTGCCGGTTTCCACTTTGTCGCTGAGCCCATCGTCATCGGTGTCCGCCTTGTCGGCGCGGGTGCCGCGCTGGAAATCCTGCAGGTTGGTCAGGCCGTCGCCATCCTTGTCGAGAGCCGCATCGTTGACCGCCGGATTAAGGCCGTTCGCAGTCTCGTACGTGTCCAGCATGCCATCGCCGTCGGTATCCGCGGGATTGAGCCATGCCTGGAGCAGTTCGTAGGATTCTGGACCGGCCGGTGGAGCCTCGGGGCTCACCCCCTTGTGGATGAAAACACTGACGCCCGCGCCGCCGCCTCGCTCAAAATAGATGAACTCGAGATCATGCACGCCGGCCGTCAGGTCCGCGAACATGACCGTGTCGGAACGCCCACGGAGGGGGGCATTGCCGATTTCCGTGCCGTCGATGCGCAGGCTGAAGCCGTCGTCGCTGTTGCAGATGAACCAGCAGGTGCCGGCTTCTTTGATGAAGAATTTTCCACGGCTGCGGATGGCGAAGTCGTCGCGGCCACCGAAACCGGTGCCGCCATTGGCCGGATCCCAGAGGGGAAAAGGAAGGGAGTCAGCCACGTAATACGGCGGCGCGACATCGTCGTGGAAATGGATGAAGCTGGTCTCGGTCGCGATCTGGTTTTCCGAAGGAAAAATCGACGGATCCTCGAAGGCGGCCTCGGCGGCGGCCACGTCGGTGAGCTGAGCAATCCCCTGGACCCAGAGATGCTCGGTGTCGAACAGCCCGCCGCCCACGATGTTCGTGACGAAGGCCGCCCGCACCGAGCGGGTGGCCGTGACGGCGGTGTTGTTATTGGTGGTGACGGCGACATCGACCGAGTGCAACGATCCCGGCGGATACGGCGTGGGCGAGGTGTAGCTCAGGCTGGTCACAGCACCTTCCTTGGCGATGACGGTCGGGGCGACGACGGCCCCGTCCACGCTCATTGATCGCGGCTTGGCCACGTCCACCTGATTGCTCGCGGTGTCGGTGAAGGTGACGGTGATGGTTTGTCCAGCCAGGGTCGCCGGGCCGACGGCCGGAACCGGATTCAGCGTGAAGAGGCTGGACAGAGGCTGGCCCGTCTGCCCCTTGGCATAAATCTCGACGATTTCCGCCTCGGTGAGCGGCCGTCCCCACATGGCGACGTCATCGATGCCGCCGTTCCAGTCGCGCCCTCCGGCGTTCGGATTGCCGCCGATCTGCAGAGCCACCGCCCCGTTGTTGGCGATGGCGGGAGCCCCGCCCTCCGCGACCAGAGCGCCATCCACCCAGAGGCGGGTGGAGACGCCGTTTTCGGAGATGGCGACGACGTGGTGCCATTCGCCGTCGTTGACCACCGGGCCTTCCGCCCCGCCGGGAATGTCGCCGGTGCCACCTGCATACGCCATGACGCTGTCTGCGGCGCGGCGGGCGATGCGATAGTCGTTGCCCTCGCCATGCGCGATCAGCGCCTGCCAGTCGGTGTTGAAGGCGGTCACCTGAAACCAGGCGGAGATGGTCAAATCTTCGCCGGCCGCAAGCACATCGTCGCTGTTCGGCACAAGGACGTGGCTGCGGTTGAAGTTGCCGTATTGGCCCAGCGGTCCGTCGCCCTGGATCGTGACCGCATCCGGATTGGCCGGGGTGCCATTGTCGTTGCTGCTGCTGGCGCTCCCGAGGGCGAGGCCGGCCGTGTCATTGAAATTCCCTTCGAAATTCCAATAGTTCAATAAGCCGTCGGCGATCTGGCCGGAGGCGGAGCCCAGGCATGCCCAGCCAAGGACGATTGAGGCCATAATCGGCCTCAGTCTCAAATGTTTCACTTTGGTTTAGGGGTTTTGGGGGAAGGGAAAAAATGAATTCCCCTAGCAGTCCAAAGAAAATTGAACAGAACGTCAATACTTTTGTCTCGATTTTTTCGGACGGAGCTTGCACCCCAGATGCCAGCAAGGGATGAAAGTCCGTGACCATCGCCGCGCCGTTGGCCCGGGCTTTCAGCCTTGGTCGAAGAGCGCGTGGTTGGCCACGGAATCGGCGCGGCTGATCTCAAGCTCCATCCAAACCGCCGACCGGTGCGCACCTCCTGCTCCAGCAGGACGTCCGCCTGCGGCGCGCAGCCGATCCAGCGCTTCCTTGGCCTCGCGCAGACGCGGAGCCTCCGACCGGCACGCCGTCTTTAACAGCGGGAAGCGTCGCTCATTCGTGCCACCAGCCTGGCACTCCACCCATCACACGCCGTAAAATGTTCCGTTTCCCATCGAAAGCCCCGGCACCCGGCGGTTGCGGGAACTGACAACCGGGATGAACCTGCCGGCGTGATCAGGTTTCACAGAATTGTCGGCGGGCATGCGGCGGGCGCGGGTGCGAGCGGCACCCGCGCTTTCCGTGGCGCGGCGGCACCTGCCGGCGCTCTTGCACAAATCCTTGCAAAATGGCGGTCGAGCGAAGGTAGATTCTCTGTAAGTCATTCACAACAAAAACAGGCCGTCGTGGCGAAATGGCAGACGCACCAGACTTAAAATCTGTGGTCCGCAAGGGCGTGCGGGTTCGAGTCCCGCCGACGGCACTTTTTTCATCGAAGCGATTTCCGGTCCCGCGGGCGGGTTCACGGAATCTCGACGGGATGCGGGCGCGGCCTGCGCGAACTCCAATGGCCTCCAGGCGGCCCGCCCAGCTCCGTTGGAGCCTGCTGCTTCGGATGGCCAAGCGACTGCGGAGCAACCGACGAACTGCGGCCTCCGCGCTCCCTGCCCTCCCCAGCCCCTGCACTTTCCGCTTTGATCTTTGCCCTTTGACCCCTCCCTTGCTGCCATGGACCACCTCGTCGCTCTGCGCGCCGAAAATTTCCGCTGCTTCGAACGGTTGGCCTGCGGGTTTGGCCCCGGGGTCACGGCGTTCATCGGCGACAATGCCCAGGGCAAGACGAGCATCCTCGAAGCCGTCTGTGTCCTTCTGCGCCTGCAATCGCCGCGCACCTCGACCCTCGCCGAACTCGCCCGCTTCGGCCAGGATGGCGGCTTCGGGCTCTCCGGAGAGCTGCAGCAGGAATGCCCGGAACCGGAATGCCCGCAGGCGATGCCCCCGGAAACGACCACGCTCAAATTCGTCTGGCAACACGGCCAGCGCCACCTCAGCGCCGCCGGACAGGACGCCCCCGGACCGTCCCGCTACCTCGCCCACAGCACGCTGCTCGTCTGGATGGGCAACGACGACCTCGCCCTCGTTCGAGGCTCCGGTGAAGGACGCCGGCGGTACCTCGATTTCCTCGGCACGCAGGCATTTCCCGCCTACCGCCCGGCCCTGCTCGCCTACGACAAGGCGCTGCGCTCCCGCAACCGCCTGCTCAAGGACGACCGGCCCGACCCCCGCGAAATCGCCGCCTATACCATCCCGCTGCTTGAGCACGGGGCCACCCTCACCCGCCTGCGCGCTGAACTTATCGAGCAACTGCTGCCCTGGGCCGCCGCCGCCCATCGCGACATCAGCGAAACCGACCTGGAGTCGCTCCGCCCCGCCTACGTCAGCGGCGCCACCCCCGACTTTGCCGCCACCCTGGCCGCCAGCGCCGCCGAGGAAAGCCGCCGCCGCCTCACCGTCGTCGGCCCCCACCGCGACGACCTCGCCCTCTTCCTCAACGACCGCCCCGCCGCAGCCTTCGCCTCCGAAGGCCAACAACGCACCCTCGCCCTCGCCCTCAAACTCGCCCAGGCTCGCCTGCTCGAAGCCCTTCACCACCACCCGCCCCTGCTCCTGCTCGACGACATCTTCGGCGAACTCGACCCCCGCCGCCGCAACGCCCTGCTCCGCGCCCTGCCGCCCGGCTCCCAACAACTCATCACCACCACCCACCTCGACTGGGCCGCCGACGGATTCCAACCCCAGCGCCTCTACCAGGTGGAACACGGCACGATCACCCCGGCTCCTTGACGGCAATGGTGCGCCTCCCCGCCCGCCACCGTCCAATCCCGTGGCAGTTGACCCGCGCGGTTGGCGCTGCCGTCCCCCTCCTCCCGGTTTCTGGGCCTTTCGGCCCAAGTCGGGGTACACGGGCCGGTGGCCCCGGCTGGAGGGACGCGTCCCGACAGCCGTCACAGACTCCGCCAATCCTCCCCGTGCCCACGACCATCCGCCATGTTTCTTCCGGCCCCTCACGCCCCAAGCCTCCGCCCTACCCACCGGCCAACGGCCGGCCTCAACCTAGCCTGGGCCGAAAGGCCCAGGAAAAGTGCCCACACGTGACCAAGCGCCAACGGCGCGGGTCAACTCCCGCTCCCCAGACCATCCTGCCCGCTCCCTAATCCCTCCATTTCCCGCGAAATCCCAAAATTTCCCGTTGCCATCCTGCCAGCCGAGCTTAATGGCTTTTTCCCCACCGCACGCGGCCGCCCGGCCCTGCGCCCAAAATGGCTTGGTAGCTCAGTCGGTAGAGCAGAGGATTGAAAATCCTCGTGTCGGCGGTTCGATTCCGTCCCAAGCCACCACCTTTTATAATCAACGAGTTAGGTAAATTTCGCCTCAAAAAAAGGGCAAGTGGGTACACAAAGTGGGAACAGTGTCGTCACGATTTTGACGCGAGATAGTCGAGCAGGCTCTCCAAGAGGATCAGTCTGACCCCACGGGTTGAGCCGCGTTCTCGAACGCTTTTACTAGCCACCGGCGGACAGAACCCATTGCGTTTGAGTGGGAGAATCAGCTCGTTGAGCGTGGTCCGGCTCATCCCCGTGTGCGGGCATCGCTGGCCGGGTTTGGGCAGTCTGATGTACACCGGACCATCAGTTCCTGCCCGGCGAGAAAGTTGATTTGTTGGCCGGTTGGTTTGTTGGGCTGATGCCGTGTCTTTAGGAGAGGAATCACCGAACCAGTAACAAATCTCGATGTCGCCGTCGCCGACGACGATCTTTTCGATGAAGAGCCGGGCGATCCTGCGGCGAGTGGCCGGCGGGTATTTCGGCCAGCGCCGGGTCAGTTCCGTCTTGCTGAGATGCACGGCATCGTGAGGAAGCGACTCGACCAGTCTGGACAGCTTCTTTTCCAACTCAGCCCGTTTGGCTTCGTTCTCATCGATGCGCACGTCCAGTGGCCGGTGGAGTTCACCGAATCGTCGCTCGGTCACCATCCCCTCCAGGTAGAGCTTTTCGACCTTCGAACGCTCCGCTCGCTCAGTCTTCAAAATACCTTCAATTTCGCCAAGGACGCCACGCACCTCTGCGCGTTCTGGGGTGTCGGCGATGGCCTCGGCGAATTCCTGGCGTTGCCCGACGAAATCGACGAGTTCGTCGAGCACGATCCCTTCGAGAGTAGCGACGGGAATTTTGTTGTGGCAGACGGGGCAGGTGTATTTCGGGGTGTCGGAGGGCACCCTCATTTTTTGCCCACATCGGCAAAATGCCAATCCGACCAGAGGATGCACCACGGTGTCCGGTGCCGGGGGAGAAACCACCTGGGACCGAAGCAGCGCCGCTACGTCGTCCCAGAGCGGCTGGCTGACAATCGGATCGCAGGTCACCGGAACCTGATCCGCCTCAGGTGTCGCCACCCGCGCGGAGGATTCGGAGCCGGTCGTTTTGTTGAACACGTAGCGCCCAATCGCAGACGGGCAGGTCAGGATTCGGCCGACCTGCATGTCGCTCCAGGTACCGCCTCGTCGCGTCAACGCGCCCGATTCGTTGAGAGTTCGGGCGACAGCGCCCTTCGACTTGAGTTCGCGAAACAATTCGAAGGCGCGGCGACGAGTTGCGGCCTCGGCCGGATCGATTTGCAGCGTCCCTCCCTTCCATCGGAAGCCGTACGGAGCCTGGCCTTTTCCGATGGCAGCCATTACGCGGTGTCGGGTTCCGTGGGTGGTCTCCTGAGCTCCTCGGCAATCTCCCGCAAGGCCTGCTCCTCGCGTTGCTGACGCTCCTCCGGGGAAAGCGGCGAATACGTCCGCTTGAGCGTGTAGCCGCGCCGGGTCGGTTTGCCCTCGGCCGGCGTCGACCGGGGCGCTTCGGGCACTGGAAGCGATTCGATGAAGGCGAGGAACTCTTCGGGCTCGTAAAACCCAATCCGAGCGAATTCATCGGCGGGGAAGCACGCTCTCATCGCGTCAGCCAGTTGCTCCAACCGGTGAGCGGCACCCGTAATCACGGCGACATGCCCGAATCCTTCTCGGAGGCACTTACGGGCGTTTCCGACTTCCTGATCGATGGTGGTCGTACTCGATATTTCGCACGCGATTCGAAGCCCTCCGCGGATGAGCCCCACATCAACACTTTCGCGCCCGCTTCCAACCGGCATCTCAAGCACGGCTCGGAATCCGCACCGCTCAGCAGCACTCTTGATCCGCTCCTGCAAGATGCGGTGCTGATGGCCGCCTTTGCCCTGATCGGGAACGGCTCGGGCTTCGTTCCGATCGGGCGACTGTTCCTTGCGGGTCTGGACGGTTTGATTCGCCCCCAAGTCCGGATCAGAACCCGCTCCAGCCTGAGCTACCTCGCCGGTCCCGAATTTGGCTTCCGAGGCGACGCTCCGGCCGGGCGAAGCCGGCGCCTCTTCCCTTGTTCGTTGGGAAACGGTCTTCGTCCCGCCGTAATTGATTAGCGGCTCACTGGGCTCGGCATAGGCTGGCCTCGGATGAGATTGGCGAGGCCGGAGGCGACGCGGTGGCCGCGGAGGGCGAGGGTAGCGGTCACACTTTTCATGGCTTCGTAGGTGGCGGCGCCGCGTTCGTTCTTGGAGCAGTGTGATACTTTTCTGGCGATGACAGCGCCTCGCAGTCCGCGCTCGGCCCGGTTGTTGGTCGGTTCGATTTCCGGTCGTTGGAGAAAGAGGAGGACCCGGCCGCGATCATGCTGATCGCCTATGCCGTCGAGCAGGCGTTGGTTGTCCGAGTCGCTCAAAACCCGGTCCCTCAGCAGCCAGGTGAGTTCGTCGGCAATGGGTTCGCCCCGTGCCCGGTATGCTGACAATGAGCATTTTCCTTCGCGGTACTCCTTCCAGAGATCGATCGCCTTCCGCAGAGTCACTTTGACATCGCGGGCGAAACATCACGGCGGATTTTTGCAAATCCCCAATCAATTTAAAGTAATGTGTTAAGGATAAAGTGCTGGACATTTTGGGTTCGGAGGGGCAGAAGTGGGTATGGCCAGAAGCCGATTTCGCATGCCCGCCCA
>Ga0209702_10006867_pt1 | contig 14280 bp, 8 predicted proteins | sample FRY01_FD_187210 | JGI IMG/M metagenome (GOLD analysis project Ga0209702, IMG submission 187210) | Freshwater microbial communities from Lake Fryxell liftoff mats and glacier meltwater in Antarctica - FRY-01 (SPAdes) (version 2) | ecosystem: Environmental > Aquatic > Freshwater > Ice > Glacier... | reverse complement strand
CCATCCAAACCAACATCTTGGTTGGCACGAGAGTCGGAATTTTGATCAAAAGCGTTTACAACAACTTGTTGGGTAGAAACTTTTGACCAAATAGTTGTATCTAAATCATCGTTAATTGAAGAACCTGTTGGCGGCAAACCATTTTCAAAACTTTTTCTTGAGTCGGGCAATACATCTTCGGAAACGTTTCCTAGGTTGAAGTATAAGTCACCGCCACTATGAGATGTAGTTGGATCAGCGTTTTCAGCATCATCATTAAATGGATCGAGCATCCAGAATTGAATGAATTCGATATTGGCCTGTTCGAAATCATTTGTTGTAAGTGCTCGAGTAATTCCTCCCCAACGGCTCTGTGGATTATTAAAGGTTCCATCAGGATTTAGGGTGTTGGTCGTATCGTAGTTGTACATACCTCGATCCTTAGGATAGTATGCCAAATCTAAAACAGAAATGTTCGTGACACTGCCATATTGTTGCTGAAGATTCGGGAAAATGTCCGTTTGCTGCACCAAGCGCATACGACTATCGTCCTTCATGGTTTGATCGTCTTGTATGTGTTTAGGTGTAAATTGGTTGTTTTGAAAAAACACAGGATCAATACTGTACCAAGCTAGTTTAGATCGGTTGAAACCAGCTGTTAGATTTTTATTGCTCGCTTCCGGAAACAAATCGGGTTGCCCTTGAGGAATAGAGGCAATATGCCAAGAAGTTGCCGATTTTAAATCTATAGTGGATTGTGATCCTTCAAAATCGTCAACATATGAAGTCCCTGTTTTGTTAATTGCCCTAGGGGAACCAGGAATTAGATGTGCGAATTCACCTGTAAAAGAGATAAATGATTTTTCACGAGTGGAAATAACGGGTAAAAAATCAACAAGTTTGGTTAGAAAAGGAACTTCAGTTTTAAACGCAAGATCAACACCTATAATGTTGTTTTTGAAAGGCTCACTGCCGATATCAACTTTTTGAGTTACCGGTCTTTCCAACATCCGCATCCAGGTTCCGCCAACGTTGAAATTTTGATTGAAACGATAATTATAACGCCCGCCAATTAGCGACCGAGCTTGAAAGCCAAAAACAGAATTACTCTCGATAGAAACTTTAATAGGTGTGTTTGATTCTAGAATACCATTGTTTAAGATTTTCACACGACCAAGATTATAGTCCACTGTATAATCTACGCCTTCAACAAGGTTTATTCCTCCAGCTGTTACACTAACGGCTCCTTCTGGAACATTCAAGGCATTTAATGGAATATCGGAAGTAACGGAAGATTGATATTCCCCCTGAATCATGAAACGATTTTTACTTGGAATCTGTTGAGCAGCCGTTTTTGTGGAATCATATAATTCAGTGAATGCTATTCTGTCCACAAATACTGCTGGCATGTTGGCGGCCTCTAATTTTTTCTTTAATGTTTGACCAAAAGGTTCAACCGTGGAGAAATAAACTCGACCATTTCTTGTATTAATCGTCCCTCCATTTTCCTGCCTATTCCCGTTGAATGAAATTGGCACAAAGTCGAAGACTCCATCTTGGAAAGGTTGTTGGTTCAAATTAATTCTGTCCATTTCCAACATGGTGACAAGTTGCACATCATCCAAGCCCGTATAAGGAAAGAAAGGAACCAAAAGTGAAGTTTCGGGATTATTGTAAAATAAATTCAAGCGAAAGCCCTGTTGATCAACTTGATAAGCGCCTATTGAATAGACATTTTTCATCATCAAATCCCAAATTTTATTTTTTGGATTGGTGATTGTTGGTTTAAGCAATTTGATAATTAATGCATTTTGTCCGTCAATACCATCAGTTGATAATTCGCCGACCTGATAGGTTTCTCCACGGTAGGTATATTCATACGCGACACCCAGAACCTCATCATTATTCAAGGGAATATTCAATGAGACATAGCCGAGTTGGGCGTTGTAACTATATTCTTGTTCGGTTAATTTCTTTGCATTTTCTACTTTTTCATAGTGAATGGCTTGCTGGAAAGGTCCAGGTGAACCCGTTTGCGAGGAAAGCACGGTAACGGCATTGTTAAACCCACGAATCAAAGGCTGATTAAATGCCCAGTCGTATAATCCATTAGCATTGTTAGATGGTAAATCGTTATTTGAAACATTCCCAGGATTTCCTTCAATATTTTCTGGTTTACCTTCACCTAGATCTGAAAATGCAACGATATTTCGGGTATTCTCTATATTATTTGTCCTGTTTGTCAGCCAGACTTCTATACGTGTAATATTCACAGTAGAGGAGACAATAGGCGCAGTGGCCATGGCTTCATCATAGTGATCATGATGATACATATTCAGAAAGTAGTGACGGTTTACCTCATAATTGTCGGCACTTAACGAAAAAGGTTGCACTTGAGCTTTACCTTCAATATTAATTTCTTGTCTTTTCCCTTTCGAAGAAGCCGCGATTAAATCAACAGTGGCACGACCGAATTTCAATTGCGTATATGCGCCGAACAGGGTTTGTGATCCTTGAATTAAAGATGTTGGAAGTGGCATGGAAACATTGCCGAGTGCAATTTTTTGCATGATTTGATCTTCTTTTCCAGTGTATTCTAGTTTTGTGATATTATCGAAATCAAAAGCAGCCTGTGTGTTGTAACTTGCTCCGATTTTAAGTTTGGTTCCGATTTGCCCCACCAAGTTCAATTGAATTTGTTGCTGAAAATCGAAACGAGTAACTCGTCGCTGTTTTACGGGTAAAATTGGGTTGTCGTATCTAGAGGAATTTACACCAAATGATAATTCAACAGACCCCTGAGGCCTTATTGTAATTTCATCAGATCCAAAGAAATTTTCGAATACCTTAGAATTTATTTTTATTGGATATTCGAGGGGCTGGCCTTCTTCGGTTTGTTCATCTATTTTTTCTTTCCAATTTTCTGAAAGGGCTTTCTTTCTTTCATATTCGAGGTATTCATCCAAAGTCATCATCGATGGATTACGGAAATTCACACCGCTTTTCCCTAATATTTCTTGAAATACATATTTACCAGTTATTGGATCGTAAACAATGGTTTGCTGCAACGAGCTTGGATCACCTAAATCAAAACTTTGAGGCGTTGTTAAAGTAGGATCGTTTGCATTAACTAGAGGAAAATGCAAAGTAGTGTCGTCTTGCGCGAACGCCAAATTACCTATCAATACAAGCAATAAGCGCAGAGGAAGAGTATAAATAGAATTATTTTTCAACAAAATTTGCAATCTCAACATTTATAATATTTTCAAGGCCCCTTTGATTAGGTTTTCAACAGTAGCATCTGCGTCAGCAACTTTATCCAAAGCCTTTTCAGCCGATTTTTTATCAAAACCAAGAGAGACTAATGCACCTAACGCCTCAAATCGCGTTGTATTGTTTGAAGTAGAGATATTTTCAGTAGAAAAGTTCAATTTTAACATTTTATCCTTCAAATCGATAATTACACGTTGGGCAGTCTTTGCTCCAATCCCTTTGATACTTTGAATTGAACGCACATCATCTGTTTGTATAGCATTAGCAATTTCGGCCGTCTGCAAAGAGGATAACATAATCATAGCTGTGTTAGGACCAATTCCTGAAACGCTTATTAAATGGGTAAACATCTCACGTTCTTCTTGTTCCATGAAGCCATAAAGTAGTTGCGCATCTTCTCTAACAATCAATTTTGTATAAATACGAAGGTTTTCATTACTACCTATCAGAGAATATGAGTAGAGACTAATTTTCACCTCATAACCGACACCATTACAGTCGATAATTATACTGGTTGGAGTTTTCTCTATAAGTCTTCCTGATAACTGCGCAATCATAATTACTTTTATTTGTTTTGTGCGTCGACGACAGCAACTTTTACCATATTTATTATTTCACGCACACTGGAACCCAATTGTAGAACATGTGCAGATTTTTTTAAACCAACAAGTATGGGCCCAATGGCGTCACCCTCAGTAATTTCTTGAAGTAATTTGTATGAAATGTTTCCTGACGAAAGATTGGGAAAAATAAGCGTATTTACCGTTTTATTCGCCAATTGAGAAAATGAAAATTTCTCCATCATTAGTTCATTGTTCAAAGCAAAGTTGGCTTGTAATTCACCATCGACTACCAATGTTGGATATTTTTCATGGAGAATATTCACGGCTTGACTCATTTTCTCGGAATCAATTCCAGGAGAGGAGCCAAAATTAGAATAGCTTAGCAATGCAATCCGCGGAGAAACTTTAAATTTCCGAACCATGCGGGCAACATTGTTTGTGATCTCAGCAATTTGTTCTGCTGTTGGGTCGACGTTAATTGTTGTGTCAGCTAAAAATAAAGGCCCTCTTTTGGTAACAAGGATATACATTCCAGATACCGTTGTTACATCTTTTTGAAGTCCAATTGTTTGAATAAATGGTCGTACAACTTCACGATAATTTCTTGTTAAACCTGAAATAATGGCATCAGCATCACCCTGTTCGACTAGCATAGCACCAAAGTGGTTTCTCTCTCGCATCAGCTGAACTGCTTCATATTCTGTGATACCTTTTCTATTTCTTTTTTCAAAAAAAGCTTTTCCAAATTGCACTCTTCGTTCTTCCTCTTCTTCTGATTTTGGATCTACGATTTCTACTCCACCAAAGTCAAGGGAATATTCTTCTATTAAACGTTCGATGACACTTCGTTTCCCTAATAAAATTGGAAACGCAACACCTTCTTCTTGCGCCGTTTGAGCAGCCTTTAAAATTTTAATATTGTCCGCCTCAGCAAAAACAACACGTTTTGGATTGCTTTGTGCTTTCTCGGTAATCGTACGGACGATTTTATTATCTAGCCCCAGCCTTTTCTTCAAAATAGACTCGTATTCTTCCCAATCTACAATGGGTTGTTTTGCGACGCCTGAATCTATAGCTGCTCTGGCCACAGCCGGAGCGACATGATAAATCAAACGCGGATCTAAAGGTTTTGGAATGATTTGCTCACGTCCAAAGTGAATATTTTTTTCGCCGTAAGCTTCAATGACCTCTTCAGGAATGGTTTCTTTCGCTAAAGATGCAAGCGCTTTAACTGCAGCGAGTTTCATTTCTTCGTTAATACAAGTTGCTCGAACATCAAGCGCACCTCTAAAAATGTAAGGGAATCCAAGAACATTGTTTACTTGGTTAGGATGATCGGATCTTCCTGTCGCCATAATAATGTCTTTCCGCACAGAGGTGGCGTCTTTGTATGAAATTTCTGGTTCTGGGTTCGCTAAAGCAAAAACAATTGGATCTTTTGACATGGATTTGACCATGTCCTTCGAAACAACACCTCCTTTTGACAACCCGATGAAAACATCTGCTTTTTTGAAAACATCAGCAAAGGGGATGTTTTTGTTGTGATTAGCGTATGGCAGTTTGCTTTTATCAAGATCTTTTCTTTCACTCCAAATCAAGCCTTTAGAGTCATACATGAAAATATTTTCATTTTTCGCACCGAGGGCAACATAAAGCTTTGCGCATGACATAGCTGCAGCTCCGGCACCAGAAAACACAATTTTAACGCGGTCTATTTTCTTTTTCGCTAATTCTAAAGCATTGATTAATGCCGCTGACGAGATAATTGCGGTGCCATGTTGGTCGTCATGCATGATAGGGATGTCCAATTCAGCCTTTAGACGTTCCTCAATTTCAAATGCTTCTGGAGCTTTAATGTCTTCCAAATTGATTCCACCAAATGTTGGGGCAATCGATTTTACTGTTTGAATGAACAATTCTGGATCCGATGCATCTACCTCAATATCAAAAACGTCTATGTCGGCAAAGATTTTAAACAACAAACCTTTTCCTTCCATTACTGGTTTAGCTGCCTCTGGGCCAATATTCCCCAATCCTAAAACCGCAGTGCCATTTGTTATTACTGCTACCAGATTCCCCTTAGAGGTATATTTATAAGCGTCATCTTTGTTTTCGGCAATTTTCAAACACGGTTCCGCAACCCCTGGCGAATAGGCTAAGGATAAATCTCGTTGTGTTGAATATGGTTTTGTTGGGATTACCTCTATCTTTCCGGGTTTTCCAGAAGAATGATAATCCAACGCATCTTGTTTTCTAGTTTTAGACATGTACCTTTTTTGGAGGGCCAAAGATAAGAAAACTTGAAGATTTAGACACGAAAAAAGGAGCTGATTTGCATCAACTCCTTTTTAATTTATTAGAAATTTATTCGTTATTCAACGATAAACTTTTGTGTATTCTTTCCATCTTCATTAGAAACTGAAATTAAGTAGCTTCCAGCAGCTAAATCATTGATTGGCATTGTGATTGTTTGTAATCCGTTTGCGTTATCAATTGAAGTATTTGCAACCATTCTTCCTGAAAGGTCTGTAATAACAACACCATAAGTGCCACCGTTTGCTTCAAAGTTCACATTAACAACTTTAGAAGCTGGGTTTGGATATACTTTCATGTTAGCAATGGCAGTATTTTCGTCTAATCCTACTGTTTCATTTACAAACATTGCATCACCCATTTGTGATCCTGAGAATGTTGCAACTGTAGCAACCGCGATTCCAAAAGATAATACTTGGAAATCACCATTCCCGTAACCACTATCAAAACCATCACCATAAGAGTCATAAACCGTAGCTTTATAACATCCATTTGCCGGAAGAGTTACGGCAACATCAGGTTGCGGATATGTACCACTTGCGCCAGCATCAGTATATGGGCCACCAGAAGCAACTACTGTGCCAGCGGAGTTTTTGATATCCCAAGTTACTTCCGATCCGTAACGGTCAGTTGTCATCTTAACTATAACAGCTTTTGTAGGAGCATTAGTAGCAATTTCAATTATCTTTTGAGACATTGCAGTTGTTCCAAGATTTCCTGCACCACCATTTACACTAGTGATTGTTACAGCTACGTTGTTTGATGCAGCAGCATTTACAACAACAGCTGGCATTGTAATGTCAGCGGAGCCGAAAGTAGGAATGGTTCCTGTCCATGAGTAAGGACTTCCTGAGCCACCATTTACACTTGTAGTAAAGGTAAGCGCAGTAATTGCCTCACCTGAAGTTGAAACTTTAATAATAGGAGAGATAGACTCCCCGTCACAAACGTTGAAAGAGTTTATTATTCCATTTGCAGTTGCAGTTGCAGGAGGTACATTTGTATATACTGGAGCAATTTCAGCACCAGTAATAATTTTACTAGTTGTAGTAGTATTATGTCCTTCATGCAAGAAAGCAAAAAATTGCAATTGACCAATATTCAAATCCGTTGTGTTGATACTTGCAGGCAATGTAATTGTTACGGTACGCGTAATAACACCTGTTGTTGCAATAATTGGATCACCCCAAGTGCCGCCAGCATTTAAAAAGCCACGGAAAATGTGTTGGTGAAGGTAATTTCCGTTCGGCAATATAGCTGAAGCGTTGTAATTACCATAATTCGCCTGCGGTCCTTCAAAGTTGTTTTGAAGCATTCCAATGTTCAAATAATGAGTAGTTCCTGGAGATTGTGTTGCTGTATAGTACATTTCAACATTCAAAACCAAGTTGCGATTTGAAGCATCAATTGTAGCGTTCATTGCTATGTTAACTGGAGAAGCCTCAGCTAATCTTGAAGAAACTTGTCCAGCCCATTGACCACGACTTTGCGCCATCAATCCATCACCACCAACAGTTCTCGAAACAGCTCCTTGTGGGTAACCAGCTGGAGCAATAAATCCATCGATTGCGGTTCCATCTGTAGTTCTTAAATCAGGCTCACCAGCAGCAGGAGTAGCGTAGCCACCTGCATGTATATTAACCAAAATGAGACGGCCGGGGTTAGCTGCAGCTAAGCCGTTTGCAATTTGGTGACCATCAGGGCAATATCCACAATGGATTCCTGTCAATTCTTCAAGAACTGCATTTTTGTTGGTAGCAGTTGTAGATACTGGAGTTTGCTGAGCAAAAGCTCCAAAAGCTCCAAAAACTAAGCCTCCAATTAAAAGTATAGATTGTTTCATAGTTATTCTAATTTTTAAGATTTTAAACAAATATAGGACATTTATTTTGGCCTTAAAAATAGTACGCGCCATAATTCGTGAAAATTCGAATAATATTATTGGAATGCTATCTTATACTAATATACTAGTATGATAACTACCAATGAAGAAGTTAATTATTTTTTCGGACGCAGTGACGGGTGCTGAAAGGAGGACAAGCACTTTCCGAGATGCGAATGAATCTTGAGAAAAGTATCATCTATAGACGATACTACTCCAGAAGTATTTAATGCAAATCCAGGATTAGTTCAGCCTTTTTGCAACCAAGGAAGGGAGTAGATTCTTGAAATCAAACCAAATGCAAAGCATAACATAATATAAGGATTTGGATGACTGTTTTAACACTATCATCGCCACACAAAATATTGATGATGTGCATGAGTACAGGGGTTCGAAAAACGGGAGACATCTTCTGTGTAAAAAATTACAGGCCGAAGAAAGAAGAAAATTACTACAGGATAGATGAGAGCTTAACGAAAACGAAGAATGTGTTGTAGTTATTCACTCAGGCTCCATTTAGCTTGGACTGGAGAGGAAGCACCCATGTAAAAAGAATTATTTTAAAAAAGAGGGAGTTACTTCTTCTTTAATTTCAAAGCGTCCTTCACATAATTCTCTATAGCTGCTGTCATTGAAGGGGCGATTGATGTGGGGGCACAAAGATCAACACGTAAATTGTTTTTTGTAACAGCATGTGCTGTTGTCGGCCCAAAAACCGCAATTAAAGTGCTGTTTTGTTTGAAGTCAGGGAAGTTTTTCATCAAGGACTCAATTCCTCCTGGACTAAAAAACACCAACATGTCATAGAAAATGTTTTCTAAATCTGATAAATCTGACGCAACAGTTCTGTATAAAACAGCTTTTGAAAAATCAATTTTATGTGCTTCCAAGGTCTCTGGAATTTTATCTCTAAGAATGTCGGTACAAGGCAACAAGTACTTTTCGTTCTTGTGCTTTTTCATAACATCCATTAAATCTTCGATTGTCTGCTTCCCAAAGAATATTTTACGTTTTCGATACGTAACATATTTTTGAAGGTAATAAGCAACAGCTTCCGAGATACAGAAATATTTCATCGTGTCAGGAACTTCAAAACGGATTTCAGTGGCAATTCTAAAGAAATGATCAACAGCGGTTTTAGATGTTAAAATCACAGCAGTGTGTTCGGGAATATTAACCTTTTGAGATCGAAATTCCTGAGCACTAATTCCTTCAATATGAATAAAAGATCGAAAATCTATTTTGAGATTGTACTTTTCAGCAAGGTCAAAATAAGGAGATTTGTCGCCTTCCGGTTCTGGTTGAGATACAAGTATGGTTTTGATAGTCAATTTTCTCTTTTATTTTTTAGAAATTATCCAACAACCCATTCGTATAGAAGCCAAGCTAATATACTGACAGGCATGATTTCCAGGGTGCAAAGGTACAATAAAATATAATACCATTCAACTCCATTGGTCAATAAAAAAAATGCGGAGCGTAGAATTCGTTGTATACTCAATAATAAGAAGGCCACAAGGAATATATAAATGAGGGGATTAGAAAAGAGGGGATTAAGTACCCAGATGAGATTGGTTAGAAACAAGACTAATCCGATAAATTGCGGCAAAACCCATGTGAGTTGCATAGGAATTTGATAAACTTTGTTCATTCCCGTTAGAATGCTTATTAAAAACATTGAAACGAAGGCAAGAAAAAAGAAAGTTGAGGCTATCCCAACTGAAATTAAGATAAGAGAAAAGTTTTCTTCTGTACCCGTGGCAAGTAGGGATAAAAAAAAACTATGTGCCAATGTAATAATGAAATTCAAAACTAGTAACCAGGATGCTGTTCCAAAAATTGGCCAATTTTCTTTTATACGTGAAACGGTTTTTCTTGGTCTAAAAAAAAGTTGAAGAACGATTTCAAAACTTTTGGTATTGGCATTTTTAGCAAGAACGATCAGTACGAGTGAAGTAATTAAAAAGAAAAATGAATAGGCACCAAACAAACTTTGCTTGGGGAACAATTGTATATTCACCCAAGAATCTGGAGCGTTTCCAAAAAAATCCAAACTACTTTGCCAAAACATTCCTTTCAAATTATTGTTATTTTAACAAGTGAACCGAATCGCGTTAAATTTAGCGGTAAATAATTGCTAAATTTGCCGAAATTACAAAGATATAATTGAATGGCAACTGATCAATACGTACATCCGGATTATTATAACATGGATGATTTACTAACCGACGAGCAAAAGTTGGTTCGAGATGCAGCACGTGCATGGGTAAAGAAAGAAGTTTCACCAATAATCGAGGAGAATTATGAGAACTGTACTTTCCCGAAACATTTATTAAAAGGTTTGGGAGAAATAGGTGCATTTGGCCCTTATATTCCGGAAGAATATGGTGGACCAGGTTTGGATCAAATTTCTTACGGATTGATAATGCAAGAGTTGGAGCGTTGTGATTCAGGATTGCGTTCAACGGCATCAGTTCAAAGTTCTCTGGTAATGTATCCGATTTGGAAATACGGAAACGAGGAACAGCGCATGAAGTATTTGCCAAAATTGGCAACGGGAGAAATGATTGGATGTTTTGGATTAACGGAGCCCGATCACGGGTCCAATCCAAGCGGAATGACGACCAACTTTAAAGATGCAGGCGATCACGTTGTCCTTAACGGCGCGAAAATGTGGATTTCAAACGCACCTTTTGCAGATATCGCTGTAGTTTGGGCGAAAAGTGAGGAAGGTCGGATTCACGGATTAGTTGTGGAAAGAGGAATGGAAGGTTTTTCCACTCCAGAAATGCATGGTAAATTATCACTACGTGCTTCATCAACCGGTGAATTGATTTTTGTCAACGTAAAAGTTCCGAAAGCAAATATATTACCAAACAAATCTGGTTTGGGCGCACCACTAGGTTGCTTAGATTCGGCGCGTTTCGGTATTGCATGGGGAGCTTTAGGCTCTGCAATGGATTGCTATGATTTAGCATTAAGATATTCGAAAGAAAGAACGCAGTTTGGAGTTCCAATTGGTTCATTTCAGTTGATTCAAAAGAAATTGGCAGAAATGATTACTGAAATTACGAAAGCACAATTATTGACCTTGCGATTAGGTCAATTGAGAAATGAAGGCCGTGCAACATCAGCTCAAATTTCAATGGCAAAACGAAATAATGTAGAAATTGCTTTGAATATTGCAAGAGAAGCTAGACAAATTCATGGCGCTATGGGTATCACGAATGAATATTCTATCATGCGTCACATGGCGAATTTGGAATCGGTCGTTACCTACGAAGGGACGCATGACATTCACTTGTTAATCACAGGGATGGACATTACGGGGATTCCAGCATTTACGCGTGAGATACCGGAGATTTAAGATGTATCTTTAAGCTTAAGGCACTAAACGAACTTTCATTCTTCACACCTTACAAATAAAAAAAACCAGCATTTAAAAATGCTGGTTTTTTAGTGCCTACTAACGCAAAAGTTTTATTTGAATAAAAACTTAATGGGATTACTGAAATGTAGTGGCGTGTCCGGAGGAAGAGAAGTCATCACCAATGAAATTTCGTTGTCAATTTTTACTTTTGTTACCTTCGGTTTTTGGTAGATTTTTTTTGTCTTTGTTTCCTTATTTTTCATGCTTGCTAATTTAAGTTATTTCGAAATAATTATTCTTTCTGTTTTGATGTTATTTTGGTTGCTTACTCTCACAAAATAAATGCCTGCAGCTTCCGTAACTTTCAACTTGGTGCTTGTTTGAGTAATGACACTTGTACTTAGCACGCGTCCAGCAAAATCTATAACGGTAATAACTCCCTCTGTGCTCAGCAAATTATTTAATACAACACTAACGTTACCTGACATATCTGCTGTGATGGTAATTTTATCTTTCGTTAGTTCATCAATTGACAAGGCGTTGCTTGGCTGGAAATGCAGTACAAAACGATCTTCCACAACGCCAGCAGCAGCCATGAATGTGTACGACGCATTGTTGCTTAAATTGGACATTGTTTGCATTAATTTATCTTCTAAGTAAACCATTCCGCTAACAACATGCACTTCTGTCCCTTCTATTGAGAATTCATTATCTGAGTTGAATACAGCGGTTAATGGCACGGAATACGCTGTCCCACTTGTGTAGTTCAATCCGTTGATAGCGACTTTTGTATTTTCAATTACAGAGTACAATTGAGATGCCCCGCTTACAGACATTTTTTCTGAATCGAAAGCGTCTTTTGTGTTTGCCGCATTTTTATCGAAGAAAATAACAGCTTGATCATTTCGTTGTCCGCTCTTTAAATTTAAGCGCACAAATATAGGGAAATCCGTTGCTTGGGTTTTCAATCCGCTGCTTGCGGATTGGTGACTACGCATAGAATTGGTCATCGCTAAAGATCCTGTTCCAGTAGAAACGCGTGTCCAGTAACCTTGCATTGGCGCAATATATTGATTAACGGTCGTTCCTGAATTACTAATAGTGATTCCTGATGTTGTGCTGTAGATATCAAACACTTTGGCGTTTGAACCATCTTTTGTTTGGAACCAGATGGTAGGCTCTATATTGGTTTTTGTGATAGCGTCCCAATCCAAATAAGATGGATAAGGGTTACTCACCATATTAAATCCTGAAGTTCCAGATGTTCCTGTTTTTGTTAAGCCAGAGACGGTTATGTCGCTATTGTTAATTGCACCACCCGTAAAGTTGACGGTTTGATTCGCGCCAAAAATGGTTCCATATCCTTGTCCTACTGTTAATGCTGTTGAACTACCCGTAATCTCCGTAAATGCTGCTGCGGATTCACTATAGGACCATACTCTATTTGCAGCACTTGGATTGAGGACATTGGTTGTACTCGTAGCAACGGGTGAACCCATGTAATAAAAACGACCTGTAACTGAAGAGCTTGTTCCCGAACCAACTACGGCTTGGTTGACGTTCCACGTGCCTGAACCGGCAACTGTACTTGAAGCACCTTGAACCAAAGTAGCGCCTGAACTAAGGGTTATTGTTCCATTATTTGTAAGAACTCCCGTTACCGTAAGGTTGGCATTGGCGTTTAATAACAAAGTTGCCGCTGCAGCTACTTCTATTGCTCCTGTTACTGCAAAGGAAGCTGGAATTGTAAAGTTGCAAGCATTAGTACCATCACCAACAACAATTGAAGAACCAGTACCAGAAACTGTCCATGCTGCACCAATGGTTGGGGTTGCATTGTTACGGATATTAAATATTTGATTATTTGAAGTGAAATCAGTGGGTGCTGCACCTGCAACTAATGTTATATCATCTGTCCAAGTGGCAGTGTTCTCTAAATTACCAGTGGATTTGGAGTAGAAGTTAATAGAAGTACTCGTTATAGATAAATTATCTAGACTAATTTTATCTCTATTTCCTGAGCCGGTAGAGGTACCAGCATGATTGTAAAATCTAAGTCTTGCACTGGCAGAATTATTGAAATTTGCAGGTAACGCAACCGTTGTAATTGAACCGAAATTTACACTTTGAATATCGATGACCTGTGCTGCTGTAATTTCGGTAAAAGTTGAATTGTCAGTACTCCAGAAAACTCGTAAAGATGTGGGTCTAGTCCCACTACCATTATCTATTGCAACCCAGTCGAAACTTAATGTACCTGCATTCCTTCCCGTAAAATCAAGCAATAAATTAATAGCAACAGCTTGAGAAGTAGGGCTACTACCCGTGGATAAAAAGACAAGGTTTTCAGTTCCCTTTTGAATTCCTCCGGCGGTATTTGAGGCAAAAGTAGCTGAGGATTTTGTAGTCCTTACTCCATCGTTAGCAGAACCCCCAGCAGTAGTTGGATAAGAAGCCCATCTGTTAGCCCCTGTACCAGAGACAAAATTATTTCCCCAGTTTACGATATCTGCGAAATTCTCTGAGTAATTGCCTGAAGACATTGGGTAAGGAGTCTGCCCCCAACTCACATTCCACCCCATCAAAAAGACGGCAAGTAAGAGTAGGCTTGTTTTTTTTAATGAGTTGTTTGTATAAGTAGCGTTTGCAAACTCGTTCAATTTTAGACCTGGAGTTGTATTTTTCATTAACTTAATTTTTGTTAGCATCAAAGGTGATTTATTTTGGAGGGATGTACATTAATCATAAATAACTAGTTGATTAAATAATCATTAAGTGTATTTGAAAAGTTGGTAAATCCGTAAAATCAGTTTCAAATGTATAAAAATAAATATATCTTTGAAATCTTTCGAGGCAAAATTCTCAAAATAAATTTAATTTTTAACTACTCGAAAACCTTT